>ERZ795062.1229-NODE-1229-length-18540-cov-481.709332_pt1 | contig 18540 bp, 15 predicted proteins | sample MGYA00375146_ERZ795062 | MGnify/ENA primary metagenome ERZ795062 (study PRJEB30191, sample SAMN05720281) | activated sludge metagenome | isolation source: Anaerobic digester | place: USA | collected 2015-07-16 ... | reverse complement strand
GGTATCCAGAACTCATCGGTGGCCAAGACCTTTCCATGAAACTCATCAAGCAGGAGGAAGAAGCGTTCCTGCGTACCTTGAGTAGTAGCCAGCGTTACCTAGATGAACTAGTCCAGCAAATGAAAAAGCAGGGCATCAAAGAAGTGCCTGCCGAAGAGGTCTTCAGACTTTACGATACCTACGGTTTGCCTTTGGACATCATCGACGATGTACTGCAGGAAAATGACCTTAGCACAGACAAAGAGAAGCTAAACCAGATTATCGAGCAGTACAAGGAACAGTCTAGAGCCTCTTGGAAAGGCGGAGAAGCAGTTCTCACCGACACCATTTTTACTCGGCTCATCGGCAACATAAAGACTGAGTTCACTGGGTATGACCAGTTGGAAGACAGCTCCACCATCATTGCAACGGTAAAGGACAATAGCCGAACAGAGCTTCACGAAGGCGATGAAGGTGCCATCATAGTGGAGCACACCCCCTTCTACGCTGAAAGTGGAGGACAGGAAGCAGACCACGGCATTATCACCACTGAAACAGGCACGTTCCGCGTAGATGATGTGCAGAAGGTCTTAGGCGGTAATGTCATTGTGCATTACGGGCAGGTAACTTCAGGTGTCATTAAAGAAGGACAGCAAGCCTCTTTGCAGGTGGACGTAGAAAGGCGTAAAGCCATGCAAAGGGCACACACAGCCACTCACCTTTTGCATGCAGCTCTTAGGCGCGTGCTTGGAGATCACGTCAGGCAGGGTGGTTCCAAAGTCGGACCAGATTGGTTCCGTTTCGACTTTAGCCACTTTGAAAGCATGTCCCCTGCCCAGATTCAAGAAGTGGAGCGTCTGGTTAACGAGCAGATACTAGAAAACAAAGAAGTGAACATATTCTTCACCAGTCTGGATGAAGCGAAGAAGATGGGTGCCATGGCGCTCTTTGGGGAAAAATATGGTGAAACCGTTAGAGTGGTGCAGGTGCCCGACTGGTCCATGGAACTTTGCGGTGGTACTCATGCAAAGCGAACGGGCGACATTGGTTTGTTCCATATCATAAGCGAATCGGCAAGCAGTCAAGGCATAAGAAGAATTGAAGCCATCACGGGGAAAAAGGCGCTGGAGCATATGTGGAATTTAGAAAAGTTGGTGAAAGATGTAGCAGAGGAGCTGGATACGTCCAAAGACATGGTTGTGCAAAAACTACAAAAAATGAACCAGGACTTAAAAGAAAAGGACAAAGAAATCAAGCACCTTATTGAACGAGTCCACACTGCTGAAGGAAAAGAACTCTTTACCAAAGCAGAGGAGATAAACGGCATTAAATTCATAAATGCAGTGTTCCCACCCAGAGACCCCAGTGCGCTCATCATTGCTGTTGATGCCATGAGAAGCTTTAACAAACCTTTTGTGGCAGCTCTTGGAACCTTGAACAATGAAAAACCCGTCTTGGTCTTGGCAGCGTCACCTGATGTGGCAGAGAAGGTAAACCTCCGTGAAGTAGTGAACATGGCAGCTTCCTACATAGGAGGTAAAGGTGGCGGACGCCCCACACTGGTACAGGCGGGAGGCACTGATGCGTCTCGCTTGTCCGTGGCAGTGCAGCAAGCCATCTACGAATGTAAAAGGAGGCTTGGTTTAGCATGAGTATTAACGACAACCCCACGCACATAAAGACTCGATTTGCTCCTTCACCTACTGGTTATTTGCACGTGGGAGGCGCCAGAACAGCTCTTTTTAACTACCTTTTTGCAAAAAAGTTTGGAGGAACGTTCTTGCTGCGCATCGAGGACACAGACCCTGAGCGCAGTAAACCCGAGTACTCCGAGCAAATACTGATTTCCATGAAATGGCTGGGCTTAGATTGGGATGAAGGGCCTTACCACCAATCTGAGCGCATGCACATTTACCAGCAGTACACCCAGAAACTTCTGGAGGAAGGCAAAGCTTATCGTTGCTTTTGTACCACCGAGGAGCTAGAGCAGATGCGAGAGCAGCAGCGTCAGCAAGGACTCCCAACACGTTATGATGGACGTTGCTCACGACTTACCCAAGAAGAAATTGAAGAGCGGCTCAACAAAGGCATGCCCTTTGCTGTTAGGCTGAAAGTACCGCAAGATAGAGGCATAATCGCTTGGGACGACATGGTCAAAGGCCACATTGAGATTAACAGTAGTGAACTGGACGATTTCATCTTGGTGAGGAGCGATGGTACACCCACTTATAACTTTGCTGTGGTCATAGACGATCACACCATGGGTGTTACTCACGTGCTCAGAGGAGAAGATCACATACCCAACACCCCTAAGCAAATCCTTATTTATGAAGCACTGGGCTGGGAAACACCCGAGTTTGGACATGTCCCCATGATCTTGGGGAAGGACAAAACCAAACTTTCCAAGAGGCACGGTGCCGTGGGCGTGGAAGCATATCGCGACGAAGGGTTCCTACCTGAAGCGCTATTTAACTTCCTCGCTCTGCTGGGTGCGTCCTATGACCCAGACAGAGAAGTCTACACTAAACAAGAGCTTATTGAACTTTTCGACCCAAAAAAGATTGGCTTGCACCCAGCGGTATTTGACCCCGATAAGCTCTACTACATAAACCGCGAACACATGAAAATGCTTCCTCCTGAAGAACTTGTAGAGCGCATAAGGCCCTTTGCGGAAGCGAAAGGATTCCAGATTGAACCTTACCACCTGAGGCTAATTCCACTCTTGGTAGAGCGTATGCGCACCTTGAAAGACTTTGTTGAACTGGCTGACTACATCTTCACTGATGATTTCACAGTGGATGAAAAAGCACAGGAGCTTTTGGCAAAGGATTTGCCACTGGGAGGTTTGGCTGAGCAGCTTGACGCTACAGAGTGGGACGCAGATCACATCGAAGCTGTGCTGAGGCAGTATGCTCAGGACAAAGGTATAAAACCACGCGACTATTTCCCATTTATCAGAGCTGTGATCAGCGGTAAATCGGTGGGACCTTCTCTATTCCACCTCATGGAAGCCATGCCCAAAGACATGGTTCTAAGGAGGCTAAAGAAGACTTCATGAAGCAAGGCAAAGTCTTCAAAGTAGCTGTACGCTGGCTGCTGATTTTGTTACTTGTCGCCAGCACAGTGCCGCTGCAAAGGGCGGATGCGGCTACCACCTTGCCAGCTAAAGCGCAGCTAAATGTTCCTTACATGAGCCAGCACTACAACATACCAATTGGGTTTAGCCCTTCTCGAGCATGCGGTATAACTTCTGCTGCCATGCTATTTGCCTATTATGGAAGAATTGCACCTTTTACCATAACTGGCGCAGACGAGAATCCCACAGATTACGGTTGGTACATGACGCGAGCATACCGCTACAAATCACCCTACCATGATGTAATGTGGAAGTACTTTGCTAATCAAGAGCACCGGCCAGGGCTGCAAGGCTGGGGAGCTTGGGGTTTCATTTGGCGTAACGGCACCGACAAAACCATAGCTGATGTCATACCGTTCTTGAATGCTCACGATATTTCCGCGCAGTTTATAAGGCAGCCTTCAGAAAGCTATGCCAAAAAACTTGTAATGCAGGAGATAGCCGCTGGTAGGCCCCTCATGGCAAACACTGAAATCATAGGGGGACACTACGTAGTCATCTATGGCTACGATAATACTGGCGAGCAGTTCAAGTATTTGGTAAATGACCCATGGAATGGCCGTAAAGCCTACACCTACGAGGAGCTCATGGTTTCCCAAATGTACCGCGGGCTCATTCTTACAGCGCCAGCTAACGGTTTTACAGCAAGAGTGCCCTACTCGCCTGGAATAGGCGCAGCTAAGAGCTACGTAAAGCCCTTAAGGGGCAGCGCTGCTGCACCTTCCACCTTGTACACATATCAGCTGCCTCTAGTGGTACCAGAAAAGGTCTCACCCACAGTCATGGTTTATATCGATGGCAAACCACATAAAATGCAGCTTGTGGAAGGTACTACTTACACTGGCACATACCAGTACAAAACTACCTTAGAAGCAGGAAACCATAACTACTACTTCGTTGTTACTACGCCCCGCTACACAGTTTGGTTTCCGCCCGATTCAGGTGTTTGGGGACAAAGCCAAGCGCTCTCGCAGTTCAACGGACCTTTCATAGAGGGTGCAAAACAAACTACAGGTACTACTTTAGAGCTTCAAGTTATGAACGATAAGTACCTAATCAACGGTGTGCCGAACTTCATGGACATGCCCCCCATCATAAAAAGCGGTAGAACGCTTTTGCCCATAAGCCATGTGGTTAAAGCGCTCGGAGGAAGCACCGTTTGGGACAAAGAAAAACAAAAAGTTACCATAACCATGGAAGGAACTAAAAGTGCTACCACTGTGGAGCTTTGGATTGGTAAAAACTACGCCATGGTGAATGGTGTTAAAAAACCCATTGACCTTAGCAGCACTAACGTGGTGCCCATCATCGTAAACAGCCGCACGATGGTTCCTTTGCGCTTTGTAGTAGAAACCTTGGGTGCTGCCATAACGTGGAATGACTCGGCAAAAGTAATTACCATCACATATCAAAAACAATAAAGCGCTCACACGCACAACAAAATGGGCTTCCCAGGAACTGTTTTCTTGGGAAGCCCATACTTTTCACATTTATGGGAGGGGGAGTTGGTTAATTTGTTATTTCTTGTAAATCTGGTTAGCTACTTCCTGCTCCTTGGCTTTTAAGAAGTCCTCATCAGCCAAGTAGTAATGCCTGATGGGCCTCATGGACTCATCAAGCTCGTAAACCAGCGGAATACCCGTGGGGATATTGGTCTTCGCAATTTCTTCACCGCTCATCTTATCCAAGTACTTCACAATGGCTCGCATGCTGTTACCGTGAGCGGCAATGAGTACCTTTTTACCCTCTTTTATGGCAGGCACGATCATGTCAGCCCAATAAGGGACCACACGCGCTTCGGTATCCTTCAAAGACTCGCAAAGTGGTAGTTCGTCTTCAGGCACAAGCGCATAACGTGGATCATTGCCAGGCCACCTTGGGTCTGTCTTTTCCAGTGGTGGCGGTGGTACATCGTAAGAACGCCTCCACAGGAGTACCTGCTGCTCACCATATCTTTCAGTCATTTCTGCTTTATTCAAGCCCTGCAAAGCACCATAATGGCGCTCATTCAGTCTCCAATGCTTGTACACAGGGATCCAATCCAGATTCATCTGTTCAAGCACCAAATTCAACGTTTTAATGGCACGTTTCAGTACGGAAGTAAATGCAACATCAAAGGTGTAACCTTCTTCTTTCAGTTTCTTACCAGCCCAAATGGCTTCTTCCACACCTCTATCAGAAAGGTCCACATCAGTCCAACCAGTGAACAAATTCAGCTTATTCCATTCGCTTTCCCCGTGCCTTATCATGACAACTTTATACATGCCAAATCTCACCTCTAAACTTATTTATAGCACCCCAAAAAGTTAATGCTATTTAAATAATTGTGAAACAGTTCATTGCTTATGTCCACTACGCAGCCACTCCTCCACCTTTTTAGCACTCCAAGTATTTATCACATGCTCAGGATCAGCCCAGCCGCGCTGAGCCTGTATCACCCCAAGTTCCATGTTGACTAGTTCCTCCGCATCGTGAGCGTCAGTGCCCAAGGCAACAGGCATGTGGTACTGGGTTACCGCAGTGAGCACACCCACATCATCGATGTCCAAGCGCATGGGCGTGCAGTTGAGTTCAGGTACCACATCATATTTATTGCAGAGCTGCAGCACCTCAGAAGAAGTCACATTTAAACCACCACGTCTGCCAAGTATTCTGCCTGTGGGATGCGCCACAATGTGCGGTTTAGCTTCCTTAAAGGTTTTCTCGTAGCGATCCAGTATTTTTTCTTTCTCCTGATTTAGAGCCGTGTGTATGGCAGCAATGAGCACCTCCACCCTGTCATCCGTGAAGAGGAAAGTACCATCTGCCTTTATGTTTCCTTCCAAGCCCACGAAGATTCTTATGCCCACCTTTTTTTCTGCCTCTTTAATGGCTGCTATGTAATCGGGTAAGTCTTCGGGTTTTAAGCCGCCAACAACCCCTAAGCCAGTGGCGTGGTCGCTAATAACCAGCCATTCATAGCCCATTTCCTTTGCCTTCCTTGCCATGGTTTCCACCGAGTCGGTACCATCGGAAAAAGTACTGTGCACGTGCAAATCACCTTTTATATCCTTCATCTCCACTAATCGTGGCAGTTTGCCTGTCATGGCAAGTTCAATTTCCCCTCTATCTTCCCTCATGGTAGGCGGAATCCAAGGCAAGCCTAAGGCATTGTAAATTTCTTCCTCAGTGCGCCCTGCTACCTTTTCATCGGTGTCCATCTTAAAAAGCCCGTATTCGTTGAGTTTGTAACCTTTCTTAATGGCAAGCTCTCGCAGTTTTATGTTGTGCGCCTTAGAACCAGTGAAGTACTGCAAAGCTGCACCCCACGACTCCACTGGCACTGCTCTTAAATCCACCTGCAAACCACCAGTAAAGACCGAAGCCTTGGTATCACCTTTGGCGAGTACCTGAGCAACACCGGGCATCTTCACAAAAGCCTCCATCACAGGAATGGGGTCATCAGTTGCCACTAGCACGTCACAATCCCCAATATCGGCTCTGCCCCTTCTTAAACTGCCTGCGGGTGCGATGTCCACGAACTTGGCATGACCTTTGAGATATGTAATTACGTTATGAACAATGGGCAGAGCCAAGTACAGCGGGATTCTACCGCTCAGCTGCCTGTACATCTGTATCCCATCTAAGAGCTTCTTTTCCATTTTTGCGCCGAAGCCACGCAGCCCTTGAAGTTTGTGCTCCACCAAAGCCCTTTCCAACTCCTCAATGCTTTGAATACCAGCTTCCGTGTAAAGGCGCCAAGCCAAACGCGGCCCAATGCCTGGCACTTCCATCATCTCGAAAAGCCCCTTAGGAATGTCTTTGGATATTTCCTCCAAGTAAGAACTTTTCCCCGTCTTTAGGTATTCTTCAATTTTCGCAGCTATGCTTTCTCCAATACCTGGAACATTGGTAAGCTCGCCACGCTTCCAAATATCCTCAATGGGCTCAGCAAGGTTTTCCACTCTTGTAGCTGCTTCCTCATAAGCCCTTATCCTAAAGGTGCTGTCCCCCTTTATTTCCAGTATCTTGGCAATCTGCCTAAGCAAATTAGCCACTTCTTGGTTAGTCATGCCCCTAATGACCTCCTATTATTTCTGCGCTTTTTAGTCGCAGCTTCATTAAAAAAGTGTGCATTTCCATGCTTACAAGTTAATGTTAACACTCATCATCGCTCATAGCAGAATGCAACGCAGGTCGATGCTATAATATTTTTATGGCGGAAAAAACATTAGTTATTTACAAACCTGATGCGGTGCGTAGGAACATAATCGGCGAGATAACCACCCTTTTCCAAGACCGCGGTCTTAAAATGGTTGGTGCAAAACTGGGCTGGTATTCAAGAGAATTCTGGGAAGAGTTTTACGCTGAGCACAAAGGTAAGGATTTCTTCGAGCGTTTGGTTAACTACATGTCCAGCGGCCCCATTTTCATAACTGTTTGGTCAGGAGATGACGCTGTCAGAGTGGGTAGGCAGCTGGCTGGTGCAACAGACCCACTACAGGCAGACCCAGGGAGCATCCGTGGACGCTACGGTCTTCCCATGCCCATGAACACAGTGCACTGCTCAGATTCTTTAGAATCTGCCGAGCGTGAAATAAGCCTGTTCTTCAAAGACGACGAAATCTTTGAATGGTAATAAAACGTCTTTTACTTTGCTATGTCATTGAACGCTCGGAGCGCACTCTCAACCGCTTCGCTCATGTTGTAGTACTTGAATTCCCCTACTCTGCCTAAGGGAATCACATGGTATTCTCTGGCTAAATCAGCATACTTAAGCCAAGTCGCTTTGCTTTCTTTTGTTAGCACTGGGTAGTAGCGTTCGTCATTCTCGGTTGTGTATTCCTTGGGGTACTCAAAACAAATGGTAGTGTGTTTTACGTCCACAGGGTGAATGTGCTTGAATTCAATGATGCGTGTGAAATCGTAGCTGTTGGGGTAGTGCACCGTGGCAGCTCCTTGGTAATACTCCACATCATGGGTTTCAAAGCGAAAATCCAAGCTTCTAAAAGGAAGCCGTCCAAACCTGTAGCCAAACAGCTCATCAAGAGAGCCTGTGTAAATTATGGTGCCATCGTATTTCTTTCCCATTATGTAAATGCCATCTGCCTTCACCTCTGCAAGTTCCAAGAAGTCCGTGTTCAGCATAAGCTTTATATTCTTCTGCGACAGCATCCGCTGAACCATCTGGGTATAGCCCTGCCTTGGCACTCCTTGAAAGCGCGCTGTGTAGTAGCGATCATCCTTCCCTACCAGCACCGGCACATTAATGGTAGCTTCAGGTTCCATTTCCTCAGGCCTTCTGCCCCACTGCTTCAGCGTGTAGTGGATAAACACCTTTTCGTAAACGTACTCACCTAAGAACCGTAAATCCTCGTCATCACTCTGGATAAGCTTTGTCACATGCACCTTTGTATTGAAGCCGTAAGCGTTTAGCAGCTTTTCTTTTAATTTAGAGGCAAGTTCAGCCGAAAACACCATGTCCATGGAGTTGAAGTTAAAGGGCAGCGGTACCATTTTACCGTCTACCCAAGCTAAAACCCTGTGCTGGTAGTAGTGCCAATCAGTGAACTGTGAAAGGTACGACCAAACCACTTCGTTTTCTGTGCGGAACAAATGGCCCCCATACCTGTGCACCAATATGCCGTTCTCATCTTTACTATCAAAGCACGTTCCAGCTATGTGTGGCTTGCGGTCCAACACCAAAACCTTCTCATTGAGCTGTGAAGCAATGCGCTCAGCAACCACCGCCCCCGACAACCCTGCACCCACCACGATATATTTGAACATCTACAACTTCACCTCCAAAAAACCTAAAAAATACTCCATTATTAAAAAAGTCCCCGAACGGGAATTACAAGCCTATTAAATCCATTGTAACCCAAAAGGCACGCCGCCCCTTTAAGTAACCGTTTTCTGCAATTGCTCTGGGTGCGTAACAGTGTAGTAGTATTGGCTAACCATGCTATGTTCCGCCTATAGCAGGTAGCTTTCTTCCACAAAAAAGAAGACTACACTGCAACAAATTCCCGTGATAGACTATCGATAAGATAACGCAGTCTAGCTCTAGGAGGTAACTATGAGCCATACTAAGGAACTTATCGAAGAGGCATTAGACAAATTGGAAAAGTATTTAGAGGAAAAACGCTTAACCGAAGATCTTGAAGTTGCCAATTACGGTGCGAGTGTTAAACGAACTGGAATAAACCGTTATTTTAATAAATTGGGTATACATGTAGTTAGGTTAAGAGAATGGCAGTATGCCCAAAAGTTTAACACTAATTATTTTGGCAAACTCTCCTCCGTACAGTTTTTCAAATCTGCCAGCAGCAACCCCGAAAGTTTCGACGAAATCTATAACCTACTTGCTGATGAGGCAAGCAAAGCAGCTTTTAATTGGTATGTACAATACAGAACTGCTTACGCTTTCATCGGCGAAGAAGCATATGAATTATTCACACCCCAAATAACGAGAGAAGCTTGGAACGACATGGAGAAGAGAATCCGACGAAACGCTAAACATGTTTATCAAGTCGATGAATTCACTATAGAAGGTACCGCTGATGAATTAGTCGGGACCTTCGTAGTCCAACAATATAGATACGACAGCATTGTGGAACCCAAGCTTGGCGATATTGTCTTCGACATAGGTGCCTATGTGGGCGATACAGCTCTCTGGTTTTCCAAAGCTGTTGGTCCTCAAGGTAAGGTTTATGCCTTTGAACCAGAACCAAGCAACTTTGCGAAGCTCAAAGCCAATCTTGAGCGAAATAAGGTTACAAACGTAATTCCCTTGCAACTCGCACTTTCAGAGAATGAAGGAGAAATGCGAGTCTCAAGTGGTGCAGGTTCATCTGTGATAACACAAGCAGGTACGGGTAAATCCGTTAAGGTCACCACAATTGATAATTTTGTGGAAGCTAACAAGCTTCCCCGAGTAGATTTCATAAAGATGGACGTAGAAGGCCACGAACTGAAAGTTTTAACGGGCGCCAGAGAAACTATAAAAACTTTCAAACCATCCATGGCACTCAGTGCTTACCACCGCGGCGACGACCTCATAGAGCTAACTAAGTTCCTTTTAAAGCTCAATCCAAACTACGAATTCTGCCTAAGACACTGCAGTCCAGGTTGGGCTGAAACAGTATTATATGGTGTGAGTTCTTAGGATTATCTTAGATTTATCTGAAGAATTCTCTGTTCAAAAAACTGAATTTGTTCAGATACAAGTTTGTTACGTTGTTTCTCTGCACAAGGATTCGTGTTGATTTCCCTCAAGAGCGTGATTTATAGCTATAATACACTCTGTAACAAAGACCAGGTTTTTTCAGCCGTCTTTTCCCAAGTAAACTGCTTTGCTCTTTCTAAACCCTTAAAAGCTAGTTTTTTCTTCAATTCTGTATCTTCAATGATACTAACCATGGCATTAGCTATCTCCTCCACATTTTCCGGACTCACCAATAGGGCCGCATCACCAACGACTTCGGGTAACGACGAAATGTTAGATGTCACGACTGGTGTGCCGCAAGCCATTGCTTCGAGCGGCGGAGAACCAAATCCCTCATAAAGGGATGGGAAGACGAAAACATCGGCAAAGTTGTACAGGGCGACCATTTCCTCAATTTTTGCATATCCTGTCCAAATTACATCCTCAGTCAAATGGAGCTCGCTAATAGTTCGAAATGCGGGCTCGTATTTCCAACCCTTTTTGCCCACAAGAACTAACTTGTGAGGATACCCCTGGCTTTTCAAAATAGCAAAAGCTTGCAAAATACGCTGCACATTTTTTCTCGGTTCTAAAGTTCCTACAAATAATATAAACGGGAAATCTAAGCCAAAGTGGTCCCTTAGCAGCTGACTCAATAAGACTCTTTCTGCCTCGTCGCTTATCCGTCTAAAAGCTGGATTACATCCAGGGTATATCACGTCAATCATCTCAGCAGGAATTCCAAAATGCACGACAACGTCTTGTTTTGTATGCTCTGAAACAGTAGTTAATTTACTAAAAGACCGTATAAACCTCTTCATAGTCGCTGCCCACAGACGCGCTTCTATTTTAGAAGGCTGTGTTTGTGGATAAAGCAATGGCACTAAATCATGTATAGTTAAAACTTTTTTCTTTTTTGTAAAAGCCACAGCTCCTGCAAGCATCGGGTAGTAGTAAGGGAAATATACTACATCAACTTCACGTTTGTTTAGTTCGTACGGCAATGTAAACAACCTTTCTAAACCGCGCCCAATCTTATTTCTAGCAGTTGGCACAATTATTTCTTCTGTTGCATATTTAATATTCTCCTTTGCTCTTACTAGAAGTAAATCATCGCTATGGCCCAGAGCTACAAGTTGTTCTACTACATTTTGAATATAGAAACTTATGCCTGTTTTCTTATCGTCATCCACTGGCCATGCGATTATTCCAATTTTCAACAATTATCACCCCGATCACCCACTGCTCCGTAGACTTCCCATGTTCGTTCAGCAGTCTTCTTCCAACTAAAAAACTTAGCCCTCTTTAAGCCTCTTTCTGAAAGCTGGGCTCTGAGCTCCTCATTGGCTAAGACACGTTCAATTGCTCCTGCAAGCGCCCGTACGTCTAAAGGGTCAACCAACAGAGCAGCATCACCAACTACTTCAGGCAGTGATGATTTATTGGACGTTATCACCGGTGTTCCACATGCCATAGCTTCTAACGGAGGCAAACCAAATCCCTCGTAAAGAGAAGGGTACACGAAAAGATCTGCAACGTTGTAGAAGTAAACCAGGTCTTCATCTGGCACATAGCCTGGTATAAGAATTTGATCTGTCAGACTTAGTTCATTTATAGCAGAGAAAATTTCTTCATACTTCCAACCCTTCCCGCCTATTAATAGCAGCTTCTGAGGAAAACCATCTTTTTTTACCTTGGCGAAAGCGTGTATCAAAGTTGGTATGTTTTTCCTAGGCTCTAACGTCCCCACGTAGAGTATGAAAGGGTCTTTTATGCCATATTGGTGTAGGATATAGCTCTTGGCGGCTTCCTTATCCCGAAGAAACTTAAAACGCGGATCTGCAGAAGTGTATATCACACTTACGTCATTACCATCGATTTTCAGGTACTTTTCCATATCAAGCTTTGTGTTTTCGGAAACCGAAATCCAATGCGCAATCCTATGCGAACAGAACTTCAATGCTCTTCCCCACAGCAAACCTGCCTTGATAGGGTGAGCTTCTGGATATAAAATCGGCGTTATATCGTGCATTGTTACCACTATCGGGACCAAACCAGTTGCGAAGTAGAGAGGTAATTGTGACCCAGTAAACGACGGAAAATGTACAACGTCACATTTTATCTCTCTTAAGAACTTCCTGAATTTGAAAACATTTCTTGGCAGATCAGGAATGACCTTTTCAATAGCTTGTTTGTATAGTGGATCATTGGTTTTGTCTGAGTGTATGAGTATGAGATCGTTTCCATAGCCGTTATCAATTAGAGCTTGCACGAGCCCACGTGTGTAGTTACCTATCCCAGTCCGTCTTCCATCCATGGAAGTTGTGATCACTGCCACTTTCACTAGTCTGCCTCCTCAAGTAAAGTGATATAGCTGTCCAATACTTTCTCTCGATCGAATTTCAATAGTATTTTTGTTATCTTAGCAGGATCCACATACAGATTAGCTTCTCTCTCTATCCAATTACGTAGCTTCACTGCTATATCTTCAACGGAAAGCGGATCAAAATATACTGGAACATCTTCATAAATCTCATGAAATATTGGTATATCAGAAAGCAAAATAGGAACTCCGAAAGACAAAGCTTCCAAAGGTGGCAAACCAAAACCCTCTATCAACGAAGGCTGTATGAGAAATCTGGCACCTTTGTAAAGCGAAGCCAGTACCTCGTCGGAGGGGCTAACAAAAAACCGGACTCGATCTTCTAGGTGCAACTGGCGTACTAATCTTTCAACTTCATCTGGTCCATTCACTTCTTTTGGTCCAGCAACAACAAACTTGGTCTCACTCTCCTTAACAAGCGAAAACGCCATTAACACCCGCTCTAAATTCTTATGTTTTTTTCTATTACCAACATACAAAAAGTACGGTGAGTCTACAGGTTTTTCTAAACTATCTTGGACCAGTTGTCTCAATTTAGGCTCAAAAGTCCTGTAAATTGTCACAGTCTTACCACGTGCTGCCGGGAAAAACTCTACAACCTGTCTTTCAGTCTGATGAGATATAGTGATCACGGATGTAGCACATCCTAAAGAGTGACCGACAAATGATCTAAAAATTAACCTTTTGAGTTTCGAACCTTCCCAATACTCCGTCAAGGGTATTAAATCGTGCACTGTAACAATCACATTTCCTGGTACTCGTAACGGCACGTTTACATGGGGATAAATAAAATGACTAACCTTATTTTTTAAAGAGCCAAGAAACTGCCCGTGCAATAAAAATGCTCGAGGAGAAAATTTCTCATAAGGGACAAAAAAAACCTTTCCAGAATCCAGATCATGGAAATCTTTCGAGAATTCTTCCTTCAGATGCTCTGGTACGGCTGTGTATATTTCACAACCCCTCTCAGTCAGCCCTCTTACCAAGAATTCATAATACCTACCAATTCCACTCGCTTTGTAAAACAGGCCATCGACGTAAATTCTCATGTTTGATAGCTATTTCTCCTTTAACACTTCGAAAAACAGACTTTGCATGTTTTCACTAAACCGTTCCACGCTAAATTCCTCGGCGCGTTTTCTTATTGTTTCAGCATCAAACTTATCTCTGGCTTCACAGATTTCGCTTATGGCATCTGCCAACGCCTTTTCATCCTTCGGAGGCACAACGCGACCTGTTACACCGTCAATATTATGGAAAGAAGTGCCTGTGCCAAGTTCTGTGGTAACCACGGGAACACCGCACGCCATTGCCTCAACGGCTACCAAGCCAAATGCTTCCCCCCTATCGATGGAAGGCAAAACAAACACATCCGCTGCCCTGTAGTATTCTGGAAGAACGTCATACTTAACATGATCAAGCCTTAGCACTCGGTTCTCAAGCTTGAGATCTGTAACTAGCGATTCAATTTTCATTCTTTCAGGTCCATCACCTATTAAAACTAAAAAATAGTTATCAGGCAACAAAGCAATTGCTTTGACAAGATAGTCAAGACCTTTGTATCGCCCGAAACGTCCTATATACATAACTATCCTAGAATCGTTGCTACAATCGAGGAGTGAACAGATCTCTCGCCGTTTTGTCTCCTGCGTTTGCCGAAAATGTTTTGTATCCACAAAAGATGGTATCACACGAACTTTATCCAGAAAAGAACGAAGGAATGGTGATGTATCTCTGTAATTTGGTGATGTTACAACAATGAGGTCCATCTTAGAAAGGAATTTTGGTACTATCAGCCTATTGTAAGCATTGCCTAAAGCACCCCAACCAACTATATCACTGTGATAGAAGCAAATCTTTTTAGCTTTGATGTCGTTGTTATAGAAAAACAACTCGCTCTGAACACTAGGAAAATGAAACACGGCAACAGTGTTTTCTTGGGCATACTTCTTAAGGGTGCTACCAAACCTTGGAGACAAGCGTATAGGATCATGTCTTATGACACTATTAAGTCTAATAACGTGCACTCCATTGAGATTTTCTTCCGCTAAAACGTTATGCTTAGAAAAAGTTATAACAATGGATGTGCCGAAACTTTGTAAGCCCAATTCTGCGATTCGTTGTGCTGTTACTTCCACTCCACCAATTTCCGGATAATACATCTTGTTCACGTTAAGCAAAACATAGTCTTTTAATTCTTTAACTTCGGCCACAAGTATAAGTTTATCATCGAACATATGTAAAAACTTAAAAGAACACCTTCTTACTGTACACTGTCATAGCAAGAAATCACACGAGCAGCCTGTAAAAGATCTTCGCAGATGTAATCAGGGGCCATGTCGCTTCTGCCAACGAATTTACCCCCTTCACCGGTAAGAACTAGAATGGTTTTTAGTCCAGTTACCTGTCCAGCGATGATGTCAGAATCTTTATCGCCAATAAGCCATGACTTGTCTACATCTATTCCAAAATCCTTTATCGCTTGAATAAGCATACCATTCTTCGGTTTTCTGCATGCGCAATCAAGCCTATACTCCTCAATTGTTGCATCTAGTCTATGGGGGCAATAGTAAACTTTCTTAATATCAATCCCAGATTCTTGAAGTTCTCTTAGCATTGCCCAAGTGAATTTGAGAAATTGGTCTTCAGTGTATTTACCTAGCCCTATTCCGCCCTGGTTTGTAACTATGAACAGGTCATAACCACAATTTTTTAATAGCTGCATCCCTTTTATTGCATTGGGTATGAAAACAAGATCCTCCACCAGATGAGTATAACCTTTATCTTCGATAATGACACCGTCACGGTCTAAGAAAACTGCCTTCACACCCATTTACTAGCAACCTCCGGGATAAGCACTTGTGCACGTTTGTAATCTTCTGGCGTACCAATGTCTATAAAAAAAGAGTCTGATACGAAACCGAACAAAGGAAAACCTCTATATGCATTCTGCAAAAAATCTTTTTCGAATGAAAACACATTAGGTGTTTTCATCGATAATAAAACGTTGGACGATATTGAGTAAACGCCACCATTAATCAAGCCATGCTCAAAATGGGCCTTTTCTTTAAATCCAACTACACGCATAGTAGCTTCATCAATGTCCACTACTCCATAACGATCAAAATCTGTCATAGGTTTCAAAGAAAGCGTCACTACAGAACCGTGTTGACAATGAAAACTATAGAGATCATACAGGTTTACGTCGAAAAGTGTATCCCCATTTATCGCAACGACAATATCTGAACTGACTAACTTTATTGCTTCGATAAGATCTCCACCAGTACCGTGAGGAGGATCGGATATATAATAAGACACTGCCATACCTCGATACTCTTTTCCGAAATAATTGATTATCGCTTCACGTTTATATGACACAGCCAAAACCACGTGTTCTATGCCAAAGAAAGCCAAATAATCCAACAGATAGGAAAGGAAAGGCCTGCCTCTTATATCCAGCATTGGCTTAGGTTTATCCGCAGTTAACTTGCCTAATCTTGTACCAAGACCACCTGCCATGATGACCGCTTCTGAAAAACTTCCTACGCGTTGTCTGAATTTATTCTGCAAAGAGTTTCTCCTCCACTAGCTCACAAATAATGTGGCCAATTGTAATATGACCTTCTTGAATCCTTGGAGTGTCAGAAGATGGCACCCGCAGCAAGATATCACACATAGAACTCATCCTTCCACCATTGCCGCCACTCATGCCGATAACTTTCATACCCTTGTTTTTGGCCGAAATTATTGCCTTTATAACATTCTTGGAATTGCCTGAAGTAGAAATGACCACAAGGACATCTCCTTCCTTCCCCTTCCCCTCGACAGCTCTGGAAAAAACATCTTCAAAAGAATAATCGTTTGCCACTGCAGTAAGATAAGAGGTATTCACATGCAGTGCTTCGGCATCAAGGGGTGCGCGGTCAAGATAGAACTTCCCTGACAACTCTGCTGCAAGATGCTGCGCATCTGCAGCACTACCGCCGTTTCCGCAGAAGAGAACTTTCCCACCGTTTTGGTATGTACTGACAATGCAATCAACAGCCTCGCCAATCGCACTAACTAGTTCGCTGTCTTTAGACATTAAAGCCTTTATCTCCGAAGATTCCATTAAGCGCCGTTTTATGGCTTCATTGTTACTATTCATATCTAACCCTCCAAGTTTCTAATCCTGATTCAACAAACTGAAATTTCGCAAAATAGCCACCAAATTGTGACAGAGCATCTATAACCCTATAGCGAGAATTATTTGGCACAAAAAGCATCATGAAACCGCCACCACCTGCTCCTGAAACCTTACCACCCAGTGCACCGTTCTGTTTAGCTGTTTCATAAACGCTCTCAATAAAAGGATTTGTTATAGATTGCGCCATTTTTTTCTTGTTTTCCCAACCAAAATCTAGTATTTCGCCAATTCTGTTCAGTTCACCTCTAAGCAGAGCTTCTTTCATAAGGGTTGCTTGCTGCTTTAAACTATGCATGGACTCTACTGATTGCTCATTCTTTTGTTCAACATTCTTTATCTGGTCCTTGATTATGTCACTTGAGAAGCGGCTTACTCCAGTGTAATACAGCAGCAGATTCAGTTCCAACTCGTTGATAGTCTCCCTCTTTATTCGAAGTGGGTTAACAACCACTTTGTCATTACCGTAGAATTCCATGTAATTAAAGCCACCGAATGTCGCCGCATATTGGTCTTGTTTGCCACCAGAAATGCATAAGTCTTTACGCTCAATCTGATATGCCAAACTAGCGGTATCATATTCACCCAATGGTAAGCGCAACCATTCGGCAAAAGCGCCAAGTATTGCAACGACAAGGGTGGACGAACTACCTAGACCAGAACCAGCTGGAGCATCGACGAACGTAGTAAGTTTAAATGATAATGGCTGGTCATTGTTAAACTCCTTTATAACCCTGTTATAAGTTCCTTTCAATAAATCCAAATTACCATCCGGTTTTAGATAGTTAGATGCGTCACATTCAAGAGTTTTCTTTTGGTCTACAGAATTCAATATGATTTTGCCATCCGTACGCGGTTCAATTGTCGCATAGGCGTATAAATTTATCGTAGCATTCAGTATTGCGCCTCCATATATATCACAATAAGGGCTTACGTCTGTTCCTCCACCTGCAAGCCCCAACCTCAATGGTGCTCTTGATCTAAAAAGCATAGCGCCACCTCACCTCTTTCCATTCTAGGAATATTTTATCTTAAGGTTAACAATTCTGTGTTGGTCGAATATGTGACCAAACAGTTTCCAGTTTATATAAGCTTATTGAGAACGTCTTTCATGTGCTGTATTATGCCAGCATGTTGCGCTTCTTCCCGCAAAGAAGTTGAACGTGGAGGGAAAATGGTGATTTACAATAAATCCGTGGCGCCTAAGTTGAATCTGAGCAAAAAACAATCGGTCGTGGCACTCTCGGTATCTACCATGTGGTCAAAGGTGTTTGGCTTCCTCAGAGAGATGCTCACGGCGTTTTACTTTGGTGCAGGCGTTGTAAAAGATGCCTTCAATGTGAGCCAAGCCATACCCACAAGAATTGGCTCAGCCTTTTTTGGCGCCATAAACAGCTCACTGGTTCCTTATCTTATTCACCTTAGAAACCAAGAAGGTGAAGAAGCTTTCTGGAAGGCATACTCCAGTATTTACCGATGGCTAGTAACACTGCTTTTACTGTTTACAGCATTGATGATGATAGTACCCCAGCCTTTCATTGCCATTTTGGCACCAGGGTTTTACAATGACCCTCAGCGGCTAAGTCTAACTATGTTCTTTATTCGGTTCACTGCACTTATCTTTTTGTTTCAGGTGCTTTCTTCCATGCAAATAACGTTACTGCAAATATTTG
>ERZ795062.1226-NODE-1226-length-18600-cov-6.880345_pt1 | contig 18600 bp, 21 predicted proteins | sample MGYA00375146_ERZ795062 | MGnify/ENA primary metagenome ERZ795062 (study PRJEB30191, sample SAMN05720281) | activated sludge metagenome | isolation source: Anaerobic digester | place: USA | collected 2015-07-16 ... | reverse complement strand
TGCGGTTGTGTTTTTGGTTTTCTATTTGGTTTGGTTGTGGCGGCTGTTGTCCTCTTTGACCGAAAGGAACCTTGGTCGACCGTTTTAGTCCTATTTGGCCTTACCTGGCTGGTTTCTCCAATATTCTATGCTATATATAGCGTTTGGGATACCAGAGTTCAAAATGAAATTGCTTTTTTAAACAAAATCTTTAAACGACGTCCTGCTACGAAGCAGATAGCTATTGCACAATTTCATGACGAATTAAAGCAGATTTTGGCAATAAAATCAAAATCCAATACTCATCAATCAGCCATGGAATCTGTTTTTATCAGTAAAGATTAGAAGGAAAATTAGAAAGAATATGCCAACAAAACCTAAGAAAATTAAAGAATTGAAGAAGGAGCAAGAGGCAATTTCTAACCAAGAGACTCCAAAGAAAGGGCTGGATTTGGCCAGTGCCTCTGGAATCTTCTTCATCCTGCTCTACGCCTTCGGTGTCTACACCAACCTCCGGACTGGCAACTACCTCATGGCCGGAATCTGGTTTGTCCTCATCGGGGTCAATCTCTTCTTTATTGCCCGTAATCGCAAGTGGAAGAAGTAGTTGGTAGGCTCTTATGGATATTGAAAAATACCTGCAATTAGCCCTGCAAAAGCGGGTCGAACATAAGAAATTTTTGGCTAATCTGCGCAAGAAGGCCCCCAAAAATCTGGACAGGATTGTTCAGGAAATCCATGAGGAAGTCTTCTCAGAAATCGACTGCACCCAGTGTGCCAACTGTTGCAAGGATTTGGGGCCTGATTTGACAGAGGCAGACATCACTCGGATTTCCAAGCATTTTCGCATGAAATTGCAGGACTTTGAAGCGGCCTATCTCCAGGTGGATGAGGACGGCGACAAGGTTTTCCAGTGTATGCCCTGCCCCTTTTTAGGTCAGGACAATCTCTGTTCCATCTATGATGTCAGACCTAAGGCCTGTCGTGAGTTTCCCCATACGGACCGCAAGAAGATTTACCAAATCAATCATTTGACCCTGAAAAACACCTTGATTTGCCCAGCAGCCTACCTTTTTGTGGAAAAATTGCGGGAGCGCATCTAGCATTTGTGAAATTTTAACAAAATCAACCCTAAATCATTGACTTATGTCTCCCAAACTGTTAAAGTAGATGAGTATTAAGTTTTTTTGAGTCAAAGTATCAGTTTTATCTATGTTTTATCTCTTGGAAGTTTTTTACAAATAAAGAAAAAGAGGTAACTCAAATGGCAGTAGGAACTGTAAAATGGTTTAACGCAGAAAAAGGCTTTGGCTTCATTTCCCAAGAAAACGGACCAGATGTCTTCGCACACTTTTCAGAAATTCAAGCAGATGGCTTCAAGTCTCTGGACGAAGGTCAAAAGGTCGAATTTGAAGTGACAGAAGGCAACCGTGGCCCACAAGCCAGCAACATTGTTAAATTGTAATCATGAGAATCACGACCCTGGGTCGTGGTTTTTTTGCACGAAATCGTTATATTTGTCCGTACCAATTTTACGTGCTATAATAGGGCATCTTTATTTTGGAGGACCATCATGCTAAAAGCAATGGAAGTATATTTGGTAACAAACGGAGACGGTTTGGATGCCATCGAATTTTACAAAGAAGCCCTGGGGGCAAATGTTGAGCAAGTCAATCTTTTCAAGGATTTCTTGCCAGATTGTCCAGCAGAATTGGAAAATCATGTCATGAATGCCCAGTTCCGCCTGCCAAACGGCCAACGCTTCATGCTTTCTGACAACAATCCAGAAATGCCATTCACAGTGGGAGACAACATCACGGTTGCCCTGATTACTGATGATGTTGAAACAGCAACTGACTATTATCAGAAGTTGGCAAAAGACGCCAAGGCCATCAACATGGAACTGCAAGCTGTTCCATGGTCACCAGCCTACGGCAACCTGACCGACAAGTTCGGCATCTCCTGGCAAGTCAACGCAGAAGTAGCAGGCTTTGGCCAAGAATACTACGCTGAAGAGAAATAATATTGAAAGAAAGAGGATGGACAAAAAAGTCCATCCTTTCTTCTTAGAGTCCGGAGTAACATTTTGACGCAGTGGTTGATTGGCTTTTACAATTTGGGGACGTGGAACAGTTGGTAGAACTGTTTCAGCCCGAGCTCAGGTATGAGGAAGCTAGGTAAGGAAGGTTGGAGATAGAGTTTGCGAAGCAAACCTCAGCTGTTCGTGTTTTACACTCCAAATCTGACCTATACGATTGAAGTGAACTGTGTTCGCTCCATTTTCAACACCCAAAGTTTCCCCAAACCTTTGGAGCTGTGCGTGGGTCCTGTACACTATCGTTGCCATGTTAGGTGTTTTATCTAATCCTTGAGACGGAACATGAAACCAACTAATTAAAGGAAAGAATAAGATATCCTGATCGGTCTTACTTGGAAAGGGGAGGTTATCTATTGGATTGATCTCCTTTGTCTTGTTTTTGCGATAATGGATAACATAACACCTCTCAGAAAGAACCTTATCCATGTCTTACAAATTTCTACTATTCGAAATCACTAGAAGATAAGTGATGCAAATAAATAATTAAAGCTCTTGAAATTGTTTTGTTTCAAGGGCTTTTCTAATGTTGTAGATTTAAGAGAATTAGGTTTTGCTTGTCAATCATTGTGTAGCGCGAAGCTCTGAACGTGATACTTTCTAGCTGATTGAAATGGTAAATATAAAGGGCCCATCAGAAAACTTTCCCTTTACTTGGTTGTATATACGTGTTAAAATGTATATACAGGGAGATGGTTGTTATGAACGTTATTTTAAGAAAAACTGGCAACAGCACTGTTATTACAATTCCAAATGAGATTCGGAAAACACTTGGTGCAGAGATTGGTGAAGAAATTGAATTCGTCACTTCTGGTAATACCGTAATCATCAAAAAAGCAGAACCCAAATTTGATTTTGATAAGGAATTAGAAGCTGCGATAACTCAATACGATGATTTGCTGAAGGCTTTGGTGAATAGATGAACTACCTGACAGCTGAAGAAATCATAAAAATCAATGTGATGGTGATTGGAAGATACTCTCCCAAGGAGCCTGTCGGGATAGCAGATGCCAATAGTTTACAGATGATTGTTGAGCAGGCAAAACAGGAAATTTTTGGTAAGAAACTAGACCCAGATATTTATAACAAAGCAGCCATTCTCTGGATAAATCTGATTAAGAAACATCCTTTCAAAAATGCAAACAAACGAACTGCACTTTTAGCCATGCACCTCTTTTTGACAAAAAATGGCAATGAATCAGTAATTACTTTTGAGGATGACTTGGATAAAACGATTGAAATTGCTACTTATCAGGGTGATTTTGAAGTGCTGAAGGAACAAGTCGTCTTCTTCTTGAAGGAAAATAATCGCGTCACTAAGAGATAGTGGTGCTTCGCTTCATCAGAAAGGAAAAACCTATATTGTCTTACAAATTTCTACTTTTCGATTTAGATCATACGTTGCTGGATTTTGATTTGGCGGAGGATGTGGCCTTGAGGCTGTTGCTGGAGGAAGCAGGAGTGGCGGATGTAGAGGCCTATCGGGATTATTATGTGCCCATGAACAAGGCCTTATGGCAGGATTTGACCCTGGGGAAAATCAGCAAGGCTGACCTGATTGCGACCCGTTTTGCCAAGCTTTTTGCCCATTTTGGTCAGGAGGTGGATGGTCCTTACTTTGCCCAACGCTACCAAGAATTTCTGAGTCAGCAGGGTCAGGTTTTTTCTGGGGCCAAGGAGCTTTTGACCGAGCTGACAGCGCGTGATTACCGTCTGCTGGCTGCTACCAATGGTGTGACCTATATCCAGAAAGGCCGTTTGGCTCAGTCGGGTTTATCTCCCTATTTTGAAAAAATTTTTATTTCCGATGAAATGGGCTACCATAAGCCTGAGAAGGCTTTTTACGACTCTATTCAAGCAACGGTTGCAGACTTTCAAGTTGAAAGAGCCCTGATGATTGGGGACAGCCTGATGGCAGATATTTTGGGTGGCAACAATGCCAATATTGACACCGCCTGGTTCAATCCTGAATCCCTGGCCAACACCAGCATTGCCAGACCAACCTTTACCATTCAAAGCTATGCCGATTTGCTCCGTATCCTATGAGAGTTTGGGACAAAAGAAGTTCCAAACTCTATTTTTTCGTTTAGATACTAATGGCGCAGTGGTTGAGTGGGCTCTAACAATCTGGGAGATTGTTAGAGGTCGGAAATGAAACAAACGGAGTTTGTGTCAAAATACGCTGATAATTCAGCTTTTATAGCCCTACTCAACTGTGCGGAGGTGGGAGTGAAACAGTCTGGGGATAGACTGTTTCAGCTCAACAACTGGAAATAAAGCCTTGTTGACGAAATCGAATTTCTTCGAAATTACCGATTTCTGTCCAACTCTCTTTTTTGAGAAAGTTCGGAAAAAGAGAAGACTCTTCTGTTTTTTGTTTTGAAAACGGTTTCCAAAGTGCTATAATCATTGATAAGAATACATTCACCTCTTAGCTTGAAGTGATGTTCAGGCTAAGCTTCCCAATCATAAGGAGGACATGATGGCTTATCAAACGATTTATCCCTATACCAATGAAGTCTTACAGACTTACGACAATGCCAGCGATGCAGACCTTGAAAAGGCTCTGGCAACTGGCCATGATTTATATAAACAATGGCGAGCGGATGGTGGTCTATCGGAGCGTAAGGCCATTCTTCATAAGGTAGCCGACCTCTTGCGACGGGATGTGGATAGCTACGCTGAAACCATGACCAAGGACATGGGGAAATTATTGACCGAGGCCAAGGGCGAAGTAGAACTTTGTGCAGAGATTGCGGATTATTTCGCGGACAAGGCAGAAGAATTCTTACAACCTCAATACTTTGAGCCAATCCATGGAGAAGCCTATTGTCTCAAGCAAGCAGTGGGAGTTATCTTCATGGTGGAACCTTGGAACTTTCCTTTTTATCAGATTATGCGGGTGTTTGCGCCAAACTTTATGATTGGTAATCCGACAGTCTTGAAGCATGCTTCCATCTGTCCCGGCTCTGCCCAAGCATTTGAAAATCTAGTCAAGGAGGCTGGAGCTCCAGAGGGATCCTTAAAAAATCTCTTCCTTAGCTATGACCAGGTCAGCAAGGCTATTGCAGATCCGCGTTTGCAAGGAGTCGCCTTGACAGGTTCTGAACGCGGTGGTGCTTCCATCGCAGCAGAAGCAGGGGCTAACCTCAAAAAATCAGCCCTGGAGTTGGGTGGAAACGATGCCTTTATCATCCTGGAAGATGCGGATTTTGACCTGTTGAATGATACCATTCTCTTTGCCCGCCTCTTTAATGCTGGTCAGGTCTGCACCTCTTCCAAACGTTTTGTAGTGGTCGGCCAAGAGAATTATCAAAAATTTGTCGACATGGTCGTTGAGAAATTCAAAACGGTGAAATGGGGTGACCCGATGGATCCTGAAACTACCCTAGCGCCGCTTTCATCAGCAGAGGCTAAAAAGGATGTCCTTGCCCAAATCAAGTTGGCCTTGGACCATGGGGCGACAGCAGTTTATGGCAATGTACCGATTGACCACCCTGGCAACTTTGTTCATCCGACTATTTTGACCAACATTAGCAAAGACAACCCGATTTACAATACGGAAATCTTTGGCCCAGTTGCTTCCATCTATCAGGTTGACAGCGAAGAAGAAGCCATTGAATTGGCCAATGATTCCAGTTATGGTCTGGGTGGCACAGTTTTCAGTAAAAATGTGGACCATGCCAAGGCAGTGGCAGCCAAGATTGAGACAGGCATGAGCTTTATCAATTCAGGCTGGACCTCCCATCCAGAAATTCCATTTGGGGGAATCAAAAATTCCGGTTATGGCCGCGAACTCAGCCAGCTGGGCTTCGACGCTTTTGTCAATGAGCACCTGATTTTCACACCTCATTCATAGGTTGAATGCTCCAAAGAGGCTGGGCAGAAAGTCCAGCCTCTCTTCTTAGAGTTCGTGATAACATCTAGACTCAGTGGTTGATTGGCTTTAACAGTCTGGGGGAGTGAAACAGTTCGGGGAACTGTTTCAGCCCGAGCCTAGATATGTGAAGTGAGGGAAAAAGGTTGGAGATAAAATTTGCGAAGCAAATCTCAGCTGTTCGTGTTTCACACTCCAAATCTGACCTATACGAATGATGCGAACAAAGTTCGCTCTATTTCCAACCTCAAACTGTCTGGCAGACAGTTTGAGCTGTGCGGAGGCGGGTAGACGAACTCTTTTTCGAATTGTCGACTTCTTACACGCTCCCTTTTCTAAAAATTTTATAAATGCTACTCGAACCATATTTTTTGTGGTATAATAGAGACAGATAAATTGGAACTGTCCGATCTTACTTTGTGCGTCTTTCAATCAAGGAGGTAGCCAAATGGATAAGCAAAAGAAGTCCAAAAAACGGATTCGAATTGGAATCCTATCCTTTATCTTTCTCCTTCTCTGCAGTATTTACACTGTTAGGGATCTCTTTTTCTCCGCGCCAGATGTTGGGCATTTCAAAAGTCAGCCCGGTCAAGAAGACTATCAGCACTATTATGATAAGGTCTTAGCTTCCTTGGAAGCTCAGCCAGTCAGTCATGATGTGGAGACGAGCTGGGGAACCTATCGGGTCTATGAATGGCGTCCTGAAGCGGTCAAGGACAAGACACCCATTCTCCTGTTTCCTGGTCATAGTTCAGGAGCGCCCATGTGGAGGGATTTGATTCCCTACTTGCTGAAAGATCGTCCTGTTTATGCCTTTGATGCTCTGGGGGATGCAGGGATGTCCAAGCAGTCTTTACCCTTTGAAGATACCAAGGCTGTCAGTCAGGCTGTTTATCAAATGATAACGGGGCTCAAGTTGGAGAAGGCCCACTTGGTCGGGCATTCTTTTGGAAGTTCGACCGCCGCCGGCTACGCCAAAGATTATCCTGAAAATGTGGCCAGTCTCACCCTCTTAGAACCAGCTTTTGCCCTCAACTATCCAAAGGCATCTGTCTTCTTTTGGGCAACAGTTAGCGGCTTAGAGTTTCTGCCAGAAAGCTGGCGGAACAAGGCTTTAGCCGAAATTTCCGGTGAAGAGGTATCAGATGTAGCCTCCCAAGATGATATGGCTCTCATGATAAAGGCTGCCAGTTCTTCCTATTCCAATGAATTGCCCACTCCGCAACCCATTTCTGGGGATGTACTTAAAAGCTGGAAATTCCCAGTCTACTTAGCACTGGCTGAAAAGAGCAAGGTCACCAGCCAATCCACCACTGACAATGCCAAGGCCATTAAAAACCTCACCGTGAAAAAATGGAAAAACACCACCCATTCCTTGCCTATGGAAGTTCCAGCAGAACTAACCCAAGAATTGATAAGCTTTTGGAAGAAAGCAGAAGAGTGAGTGGAATGAAGGAAGGATATATAAGTAGGCTAGCCAATATTTTGGCTAGTTTTTTTCCAACTCAAATATGGTACAATAGACCTATGAACAAGACGATTAAACACAAGCTGGAATTGCTACCAGACAGCCCTGGCTGCTATATCCACAAGGACAAGAATGGCACCATCATCTATGTAGGTAAGGCCAAAAATCTGAAAAACAGGGTGCGGTCCTATTTTCGGGGCAGCCATGATACCAAGACAGAGCTCCTGGTTTCTGAAATCGAGGATTTCGAGTTTATCGTGACCGAGTCCAACACAGAAGCCCTACTCTTGGAAATCAACCTAATCCAGGAGAACAAGCCCAAGTACAACATTCGGCTCAAGGATGACAAGTCCTATCCCTACATCAAGATCAGCAACGAGACCTATCCCCGCCTGCTCATTACCCGTCAGGTCAAGAAGCAGGACGGACTCTACTTTGGTCCCTACCCAGATTCGGGCGCAGCGACCGAGATTAAGCGGCTCCTGGACCGCCTCTTTCCCTTTAAAAAATGTACAAACCCAGCCAATAAGGTCTGTTTCTACTATCACCTGGGTCAATGTCAGGCCCACACCATTTGCCAGACGGACCAGGCCTATTGGGAGGGCTTAAAGGAGGACGTCAAACAATTCCTCAACGGAAAAGATGACAAGATTATCAACCAGTTGCGGGAGAAGATGACTAAGGCTTCCGACCTCATGGAATTTGAGCGGGCGGCCGAGTACCGGGACCTGATTCAGGCCATTGGTCTTCTTCGCACCAAGCAGCGGGTCATGCATCAGGATTTGATGGACCGAGATATTTTCGGTTATTATGTGGAAAAAGGCTGGATGTGCGTCCAGGTTTTCTTTGTCCGTCAAGGCAAACTCATTCAACGCGATGTCAACCTTTTTCCCTACTACAATGAACCTGAGGAAGATTTTCTAACCTATTTGGGCCAATTTTACCGAGACAGCAAGCACTTTTTGCCCAAGGAAATCTTTATCCCGCAAGACATTGATGAGGACTTGGTCAAGGCCCTCGTGGATGCCAGGGTGGTCAAGCCCCAAAAGGGGGAGAAGAAGCAGCTGGTTAATCTGGCCACCAAAAATGCCCGGGTCAGCCTCCAGCAGAAGTTTGACCTGCTAGAAAAGGATATGAAAAAGACCCAAGGGGCCATTGAAAATCTGGGCGACCTGCTCCAAATTCCCAAGCCAGTCCGCATCGAGGCCTTTGACAACTCCAATATCCAGGGAACCAGCCCCGTTTCTGCCATGGTGGTCTTTGTGGATGGAAAGCCCAGCAAGAAGGATTACCGCAAATTCAAAATCAAAACAGTGGTCGGGCCAGATGATTATGCCAGCATGCGGGAGGTCATCTACCGCAGGTACAGCCGGGTGCTGAAGGATGGCTTGACACCGCCGGACCTGATTATCATCGATGGTGGACAGGGTCAGGTCAATGTGGCCCGTGAAGTTATCAAAGAACGACTAGGTCTGGATATCCCCATTGCTGGATTGCAGAAAAACGACAAGCACCAAACCCATGAATTGCTCTTTGGTGAGCCGCTGCAGGTCATCGATTTGCCCCGCAATTCAGAAGAATTTTTCCTCCTCCACCGCATCCAGGACGAGGTACACCGCTTTGCCATTACCTTCCACCGCCAGCTCCGCTCTAAGAATTCCTTCAGCTCCAGACTGGATGGGATTGCAGGCCTGGGACCAAAGCGCAAACAGGCCCTGCTCAAACACTTTAAAAACCTGACCAAAATCCAAGAAGCCGACATCGATGACATCGTCAACTGCGGCATCCCAAGGAATGTCGCTGAATTGGTTAAGGAAAGGTTGGAGAAGGACACTACGAAAGGAACAGACAGTGGCTGATAATATTTTAATTTTAGGAAATGGCTTTGATCTAGCTATGGGCAGGAAAACAAGCTATGAGGATTTTTTGAGGTTTTCCAATGCAGTTAATTTACTATTTTCTTATGTAATAAGAGATATTAATCTCTCTGATTCAAATTTGATAAACATTGTCGAAGAAAAATTATCTCATTTTATTTTGGAACTTGATGAACTAGTTTTGACAGTGACTGATAATGATTTTTATGATGAACTGGAGAGCTATCGAAATCTCTCGGATTCAAAAAAATATGGACTACTTTCTGAGAAATTATCTAGTAAATTAATATCATTCAGGGATGATATTAATACATTTTTGAAGTACAATGATTTTGTTAACGGTGCATTTCAGCTTGAGATTCTAAATGAAATTAAAGAATGGCACACTAAACAAACGATGTGTTTAGGTTTTGATATTCCAACTATTTTTGACTTGTTAAGACTATCAAGCGAGAAAGACGCGGTATGGCTATCAAAAATTCACGAAAATCTTTTTATTAATTATATTAATCAAAATAAAGAACATTTGGGGAAAAATTGGTCAAGTATTGAACTGGTCATTTCAGATATTGCAGAAGCAATTCGAGAAATAAAATTAAACCCAGAATCACTATCTAGAATTTTTTCTGCTGAAGATCGTGTAGAACTAGAATTGATAAAAAAAAGTTTTCGCTTTAAGGAAAACTATAATGCATATCAATTTGTCTGCGATTCTATATTTGAAATTAGGTCAAGAAATCGTTTTGTATCAGCAATGAGGTTAATTGATGATTTCAATGAGAGTGCAATAAGTGCTTTAGAACAAATAACAGAGTACTTGGAATTTTATCTTTCATATCTAGATAAACTTGATTTCGAAAAAGATAGTCTAGTGCTTAATAATAAATCTTTTTTGACCTCTATTCCGAATTTAGAAAGTGCCAAAATAATCACTTTCAATTATACAGATACAGCTAGCAAACTTTTAGGAATTCCCCAAGATAATACTCATTTTATTCATGGTAAGACTGATTTCCTTCGTGAGGAAAATACTATCAATACCATGGTTTTTGGAATTGAAGATAAAGAATCAGATCATAAAAGTATTAATTCGGATTTGATACCATATCATAAATATTATCAAAGAATAGTGAAGGAAACTGGTAATTACTATGAACAGTTTTTTAATCTAACTAGAGATGGATTATACCCGATACCCAAAAACATTATCGTTTTTGGACATTCAGTTGACCCACTTGACAAAGAAATTTTTCAGAATTGCTTTAAACTAGCTGAAGAAAAGAGTGGCGGTTATAAGTTTATTTTTTCATATCATGATGATTGGGCAAAACGCTCCATTATCAAAAATTTAGCAATTATTCTTGGAAAACAGAAATTAATTTCATTTACAGGTGAACAAAAAATCGCTTTTGTTAAAAGCGATGACAAGGTCAGAATGCAAGATGAATTACTTGAATAATCTGAGAAATTATCGTATTTGAAATCTCCCTCTTTTCATGATAGAATAAGAAGATAAGAACAAAACAGTACAGGGCTACGGCACCTTGCAACATGATAAAGACTTCCTAGATGTGCAGCATCTTCGTCTATTTTCCCATGTTGCTGGGTGTCGCCTAGGCCTTTGTATCTTAATTATAAGGAGAAGTCAAATGGCTTTCGGAGAAGAAAAACACAAAAAAACAACCTTTGAAAAAATCACCATGATTATCATCGTTTTGATGGTCTTGGCAACTATTGCTGGCCTGGTATTTCCAGCCGTCAGCGCCCTCCTCTAAGAAACGCTATCAAGCGTTTTTTTCTGGCAGAGAGAAAGGAAAAAGGACCGTAAAGTCCTAGTAATAGTATGAGTATGTTTTTAGATACAGCCAAGATTTCGGTCAGGGCTGGCAAGGGTGGCGATGGCATGGTGGCCTTTCGCCGCGAGAAGTATGTACCCAATGGCGGACCATGGGGCGGCGATGGCGGCAAAGGAGGCTCGGTTGTGTTCCGAGTTGATGAAGGCCTGCGGACCCTCATGGATTTTCGTTACAACCGGAAATTCAGGGCCAAGGATGGCGAAAAAGGTATGTCAAAAGGCATGCACGGCCGTGGCTCAGAAGATTTGATTGTGCGCGTGCCGCAAGGGACAACTGTCCGTGATGCCGAAACTGGCAAGATTATCACCGACTTGGTTGAAAATGGCCAAGAATTTGTCATTGCCCGCGGTGGCCGTGGCGGTCGTGGCAATATTCGGTTTGCAACGCCCCGAAACCCAGCCCCAGAGATTTCGGAAAATGGAGAACCTGGGGAAGAGCGCCAACTGGAATTGGAATTGAAGGTCTTAGCTGATGTTGGTCTGGTCGGCTTCCCATCCGTTGGAAAATCAACCTTGCTCAGTGTCATCACCTCAGCTAAGCCAAAAATCGGTGCCTACCACTTTACCACCATTGTGCCAAACCTAGGTATGGTTCGGACCAAGTCTGGTGAATCCTTTGCAGTGGCAGACCTTCCTGGTCTGATCGAAGGGGCCAGTCAGGGCGTGGGTCTTGGAACCCAGTTCCTCCGCCACATTGAGCGGACCCGGGTAATCCTTCATGTCATTGATATGTCCGCAAGCGAAGGCCGCGATCCCTATGAGGATTATCTCTCTATCAACAAGGAGCTGGAAACATATAACCTCCGCCTCATGGAGCGTCCGCAGATTATTGTGGCCAATAAGATGGACATGCCAGAATCCCAAGAAAACCTGAAAGTTTTCAAAGAAAAACTGGCAGCCAACTATGATGAATTTGACGAATTACCAATGATTTTCCCTATTTCCTCCTTGGCCCACCAAGGTCTGGAAAATCTCTTGGAAGCAACCGCAGAGTTGCTGGATAAGACACCGGAATTCCTACTCTACGATGAGGCAGAATTCCAAGATGAAGAGGAAGTCTACTACGGTTTCCAAGATGATGAGGCAGCCTTTGACATTAGCCGTGATGACGATGCTACTTGGGTCTTGTCAGGTGAGAAGCTGGAGCGTCTCTTTGTCATGACCAATATGGATCGGGATGAATCCATCATGAAATTTGCCCGTCAACTGCGGGGAATGGGTGTTGATGAAGCACTCCGCGCTCGAGGCGCTAAAGACGGAGACATTGTCCGCATCGGCAACTTTGAATTTGAGTTTGTGGATTAACGTTGGAATCACATCTAAGTCCTAAAGGACTTGATGTGATACGGTAGTCGCTATGGCGATCTACCTACCAACCTTACTAACTTCACCCAAATGGTATTATCGACCATTTGGGTTCCGTGTCGTAACCAGTCAGGTATGTTGGCTTTGGTTGAGCCAAAAAACTCAAGAGCGAGGAAGTCTGGGGATAGACTGTCTCAGCTGGCCGCCTGGAAACAAGGAAGCGACCATGGACTTGATGTGATACGGTAGCCGCTATGGCGATCTACCTACCAAGCTTACTAACTTCACCTAAATGGTCATATCGATCAGTTGGGTTGTATGTCGTAATCTATCAGGTATGTTGGTTTTGGTTGAGCCAAAAAATGTGGAAGCGAGGTTGAAAATGGGCTTAGTATCCTTTAAAGATAAAGATGGCAATTTCGGGTCTGCTGCGGATGTCTGGAACCCAGACCGTCTGGAGCAACTCTTTAACGAATTGAATCCCAACCGCAAGCTACGCTTGGAGCGGGAGAAATTGGCCAAAGAAGAAGCGCAAGAAGGAACACAAAAGGAAGAATAAAGTGAAGCCTACTGTTTTCATGCAGTAGGCTTCTTCCTTATCTTGTTCTCACCAACTTTTCCTTATCCAGCTGGTAGTGGATGGTTGCCACCTCTTCGATAAAGCAACGGTCGTGGGAAACACTGATGATGGCGCCTGGATAGTCCATCAGGAGCTGACGAATGAGGGGCTGACTGGTTGGTGAAAAGTGGCGGGTTGGCTCATCCAAAACTAGAACATTGTTTCCGGCCAAGACCATCCGAGCCAGAAAGAGCTTGGCCTTTTGTCCGCCTGACAAGTCGTGCAGGGAATGGACCGCCTCTTGTCTGGTAAATTTCAGACTGGCTAGAAGGGTTCGTACCTTTTCCTCATCGGCTACCGAAGCTAGAAAAGACAGGGGAGTAGACTGGGCTTCAAACTCTTCCTCATAGTGCTGGGGCATGTAGCCAAGAGACAGGTCGGTCCTCGCTCGCAAGTCCTGTAAGAGTAACTTGAGCAGTCTGGTCTTGCCAATGCCATTCTTACCAGTGATGACCAGCTTATCCTGCCCCCGAATCTGCCAGTCAACAGTTTGTCCTGTCGGAAGTAGCATTTTCTCCCAAGTAAGAAGGATTTTGCTGGCTGGTAGGGGCTTTATTTCAGAGAAAAAGAGCTGGATGGCATCCATGTCTTGCGGTATTTCGGTCAGGTTTTCGGCTTCTTTTTTCAATCGTTTTTCTTGACTGAGGACATTCTTCATCTTCTTGGCCAAGAGCCGACCGGCAGTACTGTCATGGGTATGGCGCAGGACATGCTCTACACTCTGGTGGATACGGTGGTGGCGCTCCATTTTCTTGGTATGTTCTTCTCGTTCTTTTTTGGCCACTTGGAGCTGATGCTCAAACTTCTCCCTACGCTCCTGACGGTATTGGTCGTAGCTTCCACGGTAAAAAGTTGCCCGAGGTTCCGTCCGCTTTTTGAGCAATTCAAGGTGCAAGATAGCAGTAGCTGCCCGAGCCAGCAAACTCTCATCATGGGAAATGAAAAGGATGGCCTTTTCTGACCGCTGGATAAAGTTTTCCAGCCATTGAAGGGTTTCTAAGTCCAAGTCACTGGAGGGTTCATCTAAAATCAGCAAGTCAGGGTCAGTTGTTAGGATTTTCAGCAGTTGTACTTTTAAGCGTTCCCCGCCTGACAGACTAGCTAGAGTCTGATTTTGAGCGTCAAATCTGTCTACATCAAGTCCAAATTGAACGGCGTATTTGTAAAAAAGGTTGAAGTCAAAGAGCCCATAGTCCAGATCTTGATAGAGAAAATCCATGACGGTTAGTTGGAGTTCTTCATTTTCCAAAGCTTGTGGCAAATAACCGAACTGGTGAAAATGATTGGTGATGTTCCCCGAAAGTTGGGCATAGGAAGAAAGCAGTTGAGGGGCAACAATAGCCTTGATGAGGCTGGATTTGCCAGTGCCTTCTTCGCCAATAATGGCCAGTTTTTCGCCTGGATTTAAGACCAAATCCAGGTCTCGTACCAGGTCCTGTAAGTCCTTTTGATGGGTAATGGTTAGTTTTTCTAATTGTAGCATAGGTCCTCCCTAGGAGAAGAGACCAGCTTAGCGATTTCCTAGATTATGGCTGATAATGGACTTGCTGTGCTGGTTGGTGTGACCAGGGCGGACATTTTTATCAGCTGTTTTGCCAGTCTGTCCCTTCCCTTGTGGCTGTTTGACTTGTTTTTTAAGTTCATCTAAGTGTTTCATGCTAGTTTCCTTTCTATCTCTGCAATCAAAAATCCCTACTTTATCAAGCAGGGATAGTTTGGCTACTTCAAAAAGACTAGGCAAAAAAGACTAGCAGAGGGAGAAGCAGAGCGCACTAAAAAACCACAACTTGATAAAGTTTAGCGTCTCGTTTGGAAACAATACGCTATGTTCATATGTTATTTCTTAGTTGATCATGACTCCCTTACCTCCTTATTTTTCTAATGATAGTATAGCAAAAATTGGAAGCGTTGTCAACAGTTTGAAAAGACGGACATTTACCTATAAACAGTGCTTTCAACTGCCCATCTTTGCTGTCATAGGGTATAATAGGATAAAGTATTTGGGCCCTTGCCTGAAAATGAAAAGGAAATGAAAAATATATGGATATTATATTGAGTGTCTTGCCCATTGTCATCTTGATTTTTTTGATGATTAAAATGCGGGTCCCTGCCAACTATGCCCTGCCTGGCATTGCAGTCTTGGTCTATCTTATTTTGCTAGTTTACTTCAAGACAGACTTTGCCCTTCTCAATTCTGGGCTGGTGACAGGATTTTGGGCGACCCTGACCCCCATTACGGTGATTATGGGGGCTGTCCTTTTTAATAACTTCCAGCAACAGACAGGCAATCAAATCGTTATTAACCGCTGGATGTCTAGCTTGACCCCCAATCCAGTTGCCCAGATGATGATTATCGGCTATGCCTTTGCCTTTATGATTGAGGGGGCTTCGGGCTTTGGAACGCCAGCAGCCATTGCAACTCCTATCCTGATTGCCCTTGGTTTTGAACCCCTGAAAGTAGTGATTGCGGTTCTGATTTTTAATTCTATTCCTGTGTCCTTTGGGGCGGTTGGGACACCGACCTGGTTTGGATTTGGCTCACTTGGTCTTTCAACAGATCAAATCACAGAGTTGGGGTTGAAGGCTTCTATGATTCACTTGACAGCGGGGCTTATTGTTCCTTTACTGGCTCTCAAGCAGGTTTTTGGTTGGCAGGAAATCAAACAAAATTTGGTCTATATTTATGTGACGGTTTTCGCCTGTGCTATTCCCATGACCTTACTGGCAACCTTTAACTATGAGTTTCCATCCCTTCTGGGAGGAGCCATTGGTTTTGCTGTTTCCATTTGGATGGCAAAGAAAAATATCGGCTTGACTGTGGGACCAAAAAAGGTTCAGACAGTAGAAGCAGTACCTGCTAAGGAACTTTTCAAGGCCATCCTGCCCTTGATTTCTCTGGTCTTCATTTTGGTTATTACCCGTGTTCCTCAACTGGGTTTGAAAGGCTTGATGCGGACAGATACCACCCTTTTCAGGGCCAATCTCGGCTTTGCGGATTTGGAAGTCACTCAGGCCCTCAAATTTAGTCTGGCCAATGTCTTTGGAACAACCTCTAGCGAATCTTATGAGTTGCTCTACGCTCCAGCCTTTATTCCCTTCTTTTTCATCGTACTTACCCATGCGGGTCTCTACGCTAAGATGAAGGGCCAGGTTGGCAAAATGTTTGCTCAAACTGCTAAACAGATGCTGGTACCCTTTTTCGCTCTTCTGGGTGGTGTGACCATGGTCAAGTTCATGTTGCTCAATGGAGATAACTCCATGGTTTCTATCATCGGCATTTCTTTGGCCGCAGCTACTGGCCCGTATTGGGGGCTATTTGCCTCCTATTTAGGAGCCATCGGAGCCTTCTTCTCTGGATCAGCCACCATCTCCAATCTAATATTTGGCGGTGTCCAGCAATCTATTGCAACCCAGACCGGTCTCAATATGACTAGTATTCTGGCCATGCAGTCTGTTGGTGGTGCCATGGGGAATATGACCTGTATCAACAATATTATAGCAGCCTCATCTGTATCGGGTGTTTATCGAAAAGAGGGGTATATCATGCAGAAAACTGCTGTGCCCATGTTTATCTACGGTATCATCGCAGCCCTGGTTGGCATATTTCTGACCTAATGGATGCAAGAGTCTTACAATTAGTAAGGCTTTTTTGATTTTTTCTGATATGCAGATATTACTTGACAAGATATACTATGTGTTGTATAGTATAAGTGTAAAGGAGGTATGAGTATGGAATCACAACTCAAACGCGGTTTGATTGAAGTCTGTGTTCTGGCAGCTATTCGTAAGCAAGATTCCTATGGCTATCAGATAATAAAAGACATTTCCCCTTATCTCTCGATTTCTGAGTCGACTCTCTATCCTATTTTAAAACGCTTGGAGTCCAATGGGAACCTGACTGTCTATTCTATCGAGCATAATGGACGGTTGCGCAAGTACTATCGGATTACCCAGGCAGGATTGGGTAAAATCGAGGATTTTAAGGAGGAGTGGAACAAATTACAGAAAGCCTATGATTTTATTACTGGGGAGGAGATTGCATGAAAAGAGAAGAATTTATAGAGGCTTTAAAATTGGCCTTGAAAGATTTACCAGAACAGGAAATCCAGTCATCACTGGCTTATTTCAATGAGATGATTGATGACCGAATAGATGAGGGTATGACAGAAGAAGAGGCCGTTGCGGATATGGGGCCTGTGAACGATATTGCGGCCAAATTATTAATGGAAAACCAGACTTTGGTCAATCGTGTTAAAGATAAGTTAATTCCCAAACGCCGTCTGGCCACTTGGGAAATCATTCTCCTGATACTGGGATTCCCGATTTGGGGAAGTTTGCTCCTAGCAGCAGTCGCGATACTATTTTCGATGGTAGTAGCGGTTGCTTCCATTGGAATTGGTGCCATTGCGGGTATCTTAGCAGGATTCGCCATGCTCTTTGTGGGACCATTTAATTTCAATCATAATTTAGATGGTTATCTTCTAAGCATAGCAATTTCTTGTCTCAGTATCGGATTAGGTCTGCTCTGTTTTAGTTGGATCGTTCAACTTTTCCGCTTTGTTAAAACCCGTGTCAAACAGTACAGAAAGTAGGTAACTCTATGAAAACTATTCAACGTATCGCAGGTGTCTTTCTGCTCATCAGTCTCATTGTTGGCGGAATTGTTCTGGTGCGGACAGGGGGTGATTTTTCAAAATTAAGTAATGAAAAATGGGAGCAAAAAGAAAAAACATTCGAGGCAAGCCAGATTAAAGAGCTCCGTTTAGATTTGACTGCATCGGATATCAAAGTGACTGGCAGTGCTGACACGGACCAAGTTCTCATTAAATACCCTGAAAGCAAGAGTAGAAGATATACCATTACAGAAGATAAGGGCCAACTGACCATCTCGGAAAAGAAAAATCGGATATTTGGCATCTTCAGTTTTGATTTTAATTTCTTTTCCTCGGATGCATGGACTGTTCAGGTGATTCTGCCTGTGGATAGCCTTGACAATGTGACTCTGGATAACTCATCTGGTAATGTGGACATTCAAAAGTTGGCCATCAAGGAAAATCTGGATTTGTCCCTCAGCTCAGGTGATGTTCAGTTGCAGACTGTTACAGTTGCTGGCAAAACTTCTGTACAGCTAAGCAGTGGCGAGATTGGTCTAACCAATATTGTATCAAAAGATCTACACCTCGAAGTCACCTCAGGAGACATGCAGCTTGAGGGGGCAATAGTAGCCAATCAAACCATTTTAGAGGTAACTTCTGGCGACATTGGGCTCACGCAGTTTAAGGCTGGGCAGGAAACGGAGATCTCCGTGACCTCTGGAGATATTAGTGGTGATGTGCTTGGTAAGATGACAGAATACACCATTCAATCTAGTGTAACTTCCGGAGAAAATAATCTGCCTCAACAACTAGATGGAGGCTACAAACAGCTCCGAGTAGAAGCTACTTCAGGAGATATCAACCTTCAGTTTGAAAAATAAGACAGAAAAAAATGGAACTCAAATCGAGTTCCATTTTTTTCTGTCTATT
>ERZ795062.1224-NODE-1224-length-18637-cov-37.631633_pt1 | contig 18637 bp, 19 predicted proteins | sample MGYA00375146_ERZ795062 | MGnify/ENA primary metagenome ERZ795062 (study PRJEB30191, sample SAMN05720281) | activated sludge metagenome | isolation source: Anaerobic digester | place: USA | collected 2015-07-16 ... | reverse complement strand
ATCGACCCCGGCTGGCGACGAAGCTCCCTCGTGTCGAACACGAGGGGCGCGCGAGGATCGAGGCGAGGCATGACTTCCGACTGGTTGAGGGTTCGACCCACGCCCGGACGGACGTAGACCGAAGAACTAGGTTACCGGAACCGCGCCGGGCCGCGCTAATCGCGCTGTGGAAGCGCTTCGTGCAGAGCGGCCAGCACGACGTCGGGGACCAGCCCGGAGATGTCCCCGCCGAGGGCGTGGACCTCCTTGATGAGGGAGGAGGACACGTGTTCGTATGCCGGGTTGCCCGGCAGGAACACCGTCTCGACCCCGGTGAGATGCCGGTTCATGAGCGCCATCGGCAGCTCGAACGCGAAGTCGGTGCCGCCGCGCAGGCCCTTGACGATCGCCCCGGCACCGAGGTCCAGGCAGACGTCGACGAGCAGCCGACCGGCGAACGACTCGACCCGAACCCCGGGGCGCGGGCCCAGGGCCGCTTGGATGAGCTCGATCCGCCGGGCGACCGGGAAGGTGCCGGTCTTGGCCGGGTTGTACAGGACGGCCACCACGACGTCGTCGAACAGCGTCGTCGCACGCTCGATGACGTCGAGGTGACCGTTGGTCACGGGGTCGTAGGACCCGGGGCACACACAGATCGTCGCCACGCTCGGGAGGCTAGCAGCCGCTCACGCCACGTCGTCGGGACCGGGGGCACCGGCGAACCAGACCTTGGTCTCGCCGTAGCGCCGTTCGCCCGCCTCGGACAACCCCGCGGGCCAGCGCGGCTGCGCTGAACGCGCCGAGCGCTCGATCACGACGAGGGCGTCCGGGGCCAACCATCGGTGGTGGACCAATAGGGAAAGGACATCGGCGAGGCGGTCGTCGTCCAGGTCATACGGCGGGTCGAGGAAGACCAGGTCGGCGCGGCCGTCCGGAACGCCTGGACCCGCGAGGAGGGCGCGCTCAACGGGTTCGGCGCGCACCGTCACCAGGTCGCCGAAACCCAGGGCCCGGGCGTTCGACTGGGCGACCTTGGCGGCGCCCCGGTCGGAATCGACGAGGGTCGCCCGGGTGGCGCCCCGACTCAGGGCCTCCAGCCCGAGGGCGCCGGAACCGGCATACAGGTCAAGCACGCGCGCCCCAACGAGGACCTCCTGATGCTCCAGCCGCGAGAACAGCGCCTCGCGAACCCGGTCAGACGTGGGCCGCGTGGATACCCCTGCGGGAGTAGCCAACCGGCGGCCCCCGACGATCCCACTGATGATGCGGGTCATCACCCACGCTCCAGGTAGGCGGCTTGTTCGTCGTCCAGTCGCGCCGCCACCCGGGCCCTCAGGACCGGGTGGTCGTCCAGGTCAGGGTCGTTCGCCAGCACCTCGAAAGCATCCTCGCGCGCGGCGGAGATGAGTTCCTCGTCGTCCCGGTTCCCCATCCGCAGGAACCGCACCGACGAGCCTCGCCCACTCTGGCGGGAGCCCAGGACGTCACCCTCCCGGCGCGAGGCCAGGTCGAGGCGAGAGAGTTCGAAACCGTCCGTGGTCGCCGCGACGGCGTCCAACCGGGCCGCCGCACTCGGGGTCGGAGTGTTCGTCATCAGGAGACACAACCCGGGAGCACTCCCCCGGCCGATCCGCCCACGCAACTGGTGCAACTGCGAGATCCCGAACTGCTGGGCGTCCATGACGACCATGACCGTGGCGTTGGGGACGTCGACCCCGACCTCGATGACGGTTGTGGCGATGAGCACGTCGATCTCGCCCCGGGCGAACGCCGTCATCACCGCGTCCTTGGCATCGGCGTCCAGTCGCCCGTGCAGGACGGCGGTCCGGCGCCCTGCCAGCGCCGGCTCGGCGCGCAACCGGTCGTGAACGGCATACACCCCGGCCAGGGGGCGCACCGAGGGACCCGAGGGTATGCCGCCCTCCCCCAGGTCCGGCCCCGTCTCCTCCCAGCCGTCGTCCTCGTCGGACGTGTCGGCCGTGAGCGTCGTGCCGTCAGTCGGGTCCCCGATCTTCGGACAGACGACGTAGGCCTGATGCCCACGGCCGACCTCTTCGGCGACCCGCGCCCAGGTGCGCTCCACCCAGCCGGGCCGGGCCTCGTCGACGACGTGCGTCGTAATCGGCTGACGGCCGGCCGGCAACTCGGTGAGCGTCGCGGTCTCCATGTCGCCGAAGACCGTCATCGCGACCGTGCGCGGGATGGGCGTAGCCGTCATGACGAGTAGGTGCGGAGGGGTCTTGCCCTTCTCGCGCAGCGCATCTCGCTGCTCGACGCCGAACCGGTGCTGCTCATCGACGACGACGAGGGCCAGGTCGAAGAACGTCACATGCTTCTGGATGAGGGCGTGGGTGCCGACCACGATCCCGGCGTCTCCCGTGACCGCGTCGTTGAGCGCCGCACGTCGAGTCGCCGTCGACTGGCTCCCGGTGAGGAGGGCGACCTTGGTGCCGAGCTCGGACCCGCCCAGCATCCCGCCCATCGCAAGGTCCCCGAGCAAGGCGGTGATGGAACGGTGGTGCTGCGCAGCGAGCACCTCGGTCGGCGCGAGCAGAGCAGCCTGACCACCGGCGTCGACCACGGCGAGCATGGCTCGCAGGGCGACGATGGTCTTGCCCGACCCGACCTCACCCTGGAGCAGCCGGTGCATGGGCCGATCGGCGGCAAGCTCCGCAGCGATCGTGTCGCCGACCGCGCGCTGACCCGCGGTGAGGCTGAACGGCAGGCGGGAGTCGAAGGCCGCGAGCAGGCCGTCAGCACGCGGCATACGGGCGCTGGTGTGCAGCGCCTGCGCGGCGCGGCGGCGCTGGCCGAGGATGGTCTGCAGGACGAAGGCCTCGTCGTAGCGCAGCCGCCGCATCCCGGGGCGGACATCGTCCTCGAGCCGGGGTCGGTGGATGAGTTCGAGCGCGGCACCCCGGTCCAACAGGCCGCGGCGCTCGCGCACGGCCGCCGGGAGCGGCTCACGGACCTGCTCCACGCAGTCCAGGACCAGCGCGGTCGTCTGGCGTAGCACGAACGAGGTGACCTTGCCGGTCGCCGAGTAGACCGGCACCTGATGGGTGCGCAAGTAGTCGGCGCGCTCGGCAGACATGCTCTCGTCGAGCAACTCCATCTCGGGGTGGGTGAGCTGTCGGCGGATGCCATAGCGGGTCACCGTGCCCGCGAACACGCCCCACACGCCGGCGCGCAGCCCGAAGTCGTAACGATGCCTGCTGAAGAACGTGAGGTCGAGCTCGTGCCGCCCGTCGGTGACGACCGCCGTACACCGGAAACCGCGGCGTTGACGCATCGGGACCACGGAGACCTGGGCGACCTCGGCGACCACCATCACGTCCTCGCCGTCGCGCAGCTCGCCGAGGTCGGTCAGCTGATTGGGCGGGAGGTAGCCGCGCGGGACGAATTCCAACAGGTCGCCGACCGTCTGCAGGCCCTTGTTCTTGGCCAACGCGTCGGCCTGGGCCGGTTTGACAACCCTGCGCAGCGGGGTGTCCTCGGTGTATGCCGCGAGCATCGTCTCACTCGACGCCGAGCAGCAGCGGGTAGAGCGGCTGCATACCGTGGATGTGCGTCACCTCAAGGTCGCGCCGACGGATTCGCGCGGCGGCGACGACCGCGGAGGCCAGGTCGGGCGGGGCATCGTCACCGGAGATGACCGTGAGCAGTTCGCCGTCATCGCCGACGAGGGCCTCGACCACCTGCCCGGCGACGTCGTAGAGGTCCGACCCGATGATCGCGAAGTCGCCCTGGATCACGCCGAGCACATCGCCGACGTGGCACACGCCAGCCGAGGTGAGGGCCTCCTTGCGCGAGATCGTGACGGCTCCGTGCCGGGTCGCGGCCGCGGCATCGGTCATCGCCTCGGCGTTGGCATCGAGGTCGGCCCCCGGGTCGAACACGGCGAGCGCCGCGATCCCTTGCACCGCGGTGCGGGACCGGACGACCTGCACGTGCTGGCCCTCCTCGACGGCCGCGCGGGCAGCGGCCTGGGCTGCCAGCTCGGTGTCACCGTCGTTGGGCAGCACGAGGACCTGTCCGGCACCGCACGTGCGGATCACCTCAAGGATCTGGCCGGCCGAGGCCCGCCGCCCCGGGCCGCTCATGACCACCGAGGCGCCGGCGGCCCGGAAGACCTCAGCGATCCCCTCGCCCGCCGCGCAGGCGACGACCGCGAGGGCTGCCGGGTCGGGGGCGTGGCGGATCTGGTCGCCGAAGTGGGTGACGACGATCCGGTGTGGTCGGCCGGCCTCGATGCCGGCCTCGATGGCGGCACCGGGGTCATCGACGTGGACGTGGACGTTCCAGGTGCCTTCGGCCCCGACGACCAGCAGCGAGTCACCCAACTGCGCCAGGCGGTTCCGCAGCGCGCCCACGCGCTCCTCGTCGCTGTCGGTGAGCAGATACATGACCTCGTATGCCGGCCCCTCACCGTCGTCGCCACCACTCGCCTCGGCGTGGGCCCGAGGTGGGAGCACCGGCCGGGCCCAGCCCAGGTGCCGACGGAGCGGGTCGTCGTCCGCCTGCGGTGGCTGGCCGTGGATGACCCGGGCGAGGGCCTCGATGAGCAACAGATAACCGGCCCCGCCGGCGTCCACCACTCCGGCGCGAGCCAAGGCGGGGAGCTGGGAGGGGGTCCGTTCGAGCGCGTCGGTGGCGGTGGCCACCGCCAGGGTGATGACCGCGGCGAGTGGAACCGTCGGCTCGGTGTCGACTCGCTCGCCGAGCCGGTCGGCCACCGACCGGGACACCGAGAGGATGGTGCCCTCCTTGGGCTCGGTGACGGCCCGCCAGGCCAGCGCATCGGCGCGGGCCAATGCCCCGGCCAGGCCGGCCCCGTCCAAGGCTGCGCTCCCCGTCTCGATGACGTGCTCGGCGAAACCCCGGAAGAGTTGGCTGAGGATGACGCCCGAGTTGCCACGGGCCGTGAGCAACATGGCGCGGGACATCTCCCGGCACATCACTTGGAGGGCCGGGATCGTCACCGATCCGACCGGGATGTCCCGCGAGATCGCGGTCCGGGACGCATCCAGGGCTGAGTCGAGGGTGAGGTAGAGGTTGGTGCCAGTGTCACCGTCGGGCACCGGGAAGACGTTGAGGGCGTCGATCTCGGCGCGCGCCGAGGCAAAGGACGATCGGGCGACCGCGGCCCAGCGCAGGAATCCGCCCGCGTCGAGCGCGTTCAGGACCCGTCGTGGACGGTCGGCCGGAGGCGGAACGTGGTCGGGCATCGGACCTCCTTGACGCGAACCGTGGCCACAAACACGGTCAGCCTAGTCAGGCGGCGGTCGCCGTTTTGGCCTCGGCGCGCCCGCTCGGCTATTCTTGGCAAGTTGCCCTGTCCGATGGGGCGTGCCCGCTGGGTGCGCGACGTGTCGGTCCGGGGCCCCCGACATTTTCCAGACTGCGGGCTCGACCCGCATCAGAGCATCAGGAGAGACCCGTGGCAGCCACTTGCGACGTTTGCGGCAAGGGACCGGGCTTCGGTCACAACATCTCGCACTCGCACCGGCGGACCAAGCGTCGCTGGAACCCCAACATCCAGCGGGTCAAGGCCATCGTCAACGGGGTGACCCCCAAGCGCCTCAACGTCTGCACCTCGTGCCTCAAGGCCGGCAAGGTCGCGCGCTGAGCGCCTGACCCGCACGGTTGTCGAAGGCCGGTTCCCCATCGGGGAGCCGGCCTTCGCCGTTGGTCAGGCCCGGAAATGGTCCCAGCCACGCGGCGCCTGCGGTATGCCGTCCAGCAGCACCCCGGCGCCGGTCCGAACGGTGCCGACGACTGTCCAGTCCGCCGGCACCGGACCCGGGAAGCAGGCCAGCAACGCGTGCTCCTCTCCCCCGCCCAGGACACAGTCCCAAGCAGCGTCGGCGCCGACCGCGGTGGCCAGCCGGGCGGCATACGGGGCAAGGGCTTCGCGGGAGAAGTCGAGAGCGACCCCGCTGGCGGATGCGATCCGGGACCCGTCCCGCATGAGCCCGTCGGAGATGTCGAGCATGCCCCGCGCGCCTGCGGCCGCGGCTCGAGGCCCTTCGGCGAGCGGGGGTCGGGGTCGTCGATGGGTCGCCACCAACTCCTCGTCAAGATCGGGCCGACCCTGCTGGAGCAGCAGCAGACCGGCAGCCGACAGACCCAGAGTGCCCGCCACGGCGATCTGATCACCCGCGCACGCGCCCGAACGCAGCACCGGCTCTCGGCCATCGAGGGTCCCCAATGCCGTGACCGAGACCGCAAGCATCCCGGGCGCAGCCGAAGACAGATCCCCACCGAGAACGGCTGCCCCGGCGGTGCGAGCCGCCTCGCCCAGCCCGTCGGCGAATCCTTCGACCCAGGCGACCGTGGTCGCCGGGTCGGCCAACAGCGTGACGACCAGGCCGATCGGCCGACCACCCATGGCGGCCACGTCAGCGAGGTTCTGGGCGACGATCTTGGCGCCGACATCAGCCGGGCTGGACCAGTCGTCGCGCCAGTCCCGACCGCGCACCGCGGCGTCGGTGGTGACGATCGTCGCGGCGTCGCAGCGGACCACGGCCGTGTCGTCCCCGGGCCCGACGAGCACCCCCGGCCCGGTGGGCAGTCGAGGGGTGATCCGGGCGAGGAGTTGCTCCTCGGTCAGCTCAGCGAGGGTCATCGCCGACGACTTCCCCCGTGAACGCCTACCTGACACGACCTTCTCCTCCTGCTGAGACGACGAAACCCCGCCCAGCACGGTAGCGTCTGGGGGACGGGTCGAGGACGACCCGCGTGCGGGCACCGCCCGCCAGACCCTCGACAAGTGAGGTTGCTCCGTGGTCCAGGCATACATCCTGATCCAGACCGAGGTCGGCAAGTCGGCGTCGGTCGCCGAGGCGATCCGTGGGGTGGCAGGCGTCGCAACCGCCGAAGACGTCACCGGCCCCTACGACGTCATCGCCCGGGTTGAGGCCAACACGGTCGATGAACTCGGCAAGCTCGTGATCGCCCGCATCCAGGACGTCCCGGGCATCACCCGGACGCTCACCTGCACGGTGGTCCACATCTGAACGATCGCCCGCTGCGATCACCAGGGCGGCGCACCGGCATCGGCCGGTATGCCGCCCTGCTCGCTGTCCCCATCGCTGTTGTGGGCGGCGGGGTCGGCTGTTCCGACCCGGCACCGGCACCGGTAGCCGTCGCGCTGCCCTCGGGTGCCTCGGGCGCGCCGTGCCAGGCTCTCGCGGACGTCTGGCCGCGCCAGGTCGGGTCACTGACCGCACGGGCCGTCGGCGTGCAGTCGCCCGCGGCTCGGGCCTGGGGTGATCCGGCCATCGTGGCGATCTGTGGCTACGACCCGCCGGCACCGTCCACCCTGGAATGTGTGTCCGTCGACGGGGTCGACTGGCTCGTCCAACGTCGGTCCGACGGCGTGCAGTTCACCACCTACGGACGGACTCCGGCGATGGACGTCCTGGTACCCGCGGTCTACGCCCCGGAGCCGCTCCTGCTACCGGCCTTCGGCGCTGCGGCCCGGACCTTGCCCGAGACTGGCCGCCACTGCCAGTGAGGGTCAGCGCAGGCCGACCCGGCGCTCCAGCGCCAGCGTGATCAGTTCGTCGACGAGCCCGTCGTAGGGGATGCCGGTCTCGGCCCACATCCGCGGGTACATCGAGTGCGGCGTGAAGCCGGGCATGGTGTTGATCTCGTTGATGATCACGCGACGATCCTGGGTGTAGAAGCAGTCCACCCTGGCGAGCCCCTCGCATCCCAACGAGACGAACGCCTCGGCGGCCAGGCGGCGCACCTCGGCGGCGATGTCCTCAGGGATGTCGGCGGGGCAGACCAGTTCCACGTCGCTCTCGGCGAGGTACTTGGCCTCGAAGTCGTAGAAGTCGTGTCCGGTCACGACCCGGATCTCCCCGACGTGAGAAGTCCGCGGCGGCTGCACCCCGCGGCCTTCCAACACGGCACACTCCAACTCCCGGCCGAAGATCGCCGCCTCGACCAGGACCTTCGGGTCGTGCTCGCGAGCCGCCTCGATCGCAGCCTCGAGCCCGACCGGCGAGGCAACCCGGGTGATCCCCATGCTCGACCCGGCCCGAGCGGGCTTGACGAAGACGGGGAACCCCATCGACGAGGCCGCCTCGAGGGCGGCCGGGCGGTCCGCGCGCCAGGCGCGGTCGGTGATGACGGCATACGGGCCGACCGGCAGCCCGTGCCCCGCGAAGACGACCTTCATGTAGTGCTTGTCCATGCCTGCGGCAGAGGCGAATACCCCCGAACCGACATAGCGGACGTCCGCCAGGTCGAGCATCCCCTGGATGGTGCCGTCCTCGCCCCACGGGCCATGCAATACCGGGAAGACGACATCCACGTCGCCGAGGATCACGGGCACCTCCCCCGGGGTGAGCACCCTCAACGCCCGGTCGGTCGTCGACAGCGGCACGAGCACCCCGGCGCCGGAGCCGTCAACCTCAGGGATGTGTCCGGGAGCCAACTCGAGGGATGCCGGGTCGTCTGCAGCCAACACCCAGCGTCCGTCCTTGGCGATGCCGATGGGCAGGACGTCATAGGCGTCGCGGTCGATCGCGCGCAACACCGAGGCCGCGCTGCTGCAGGACACGGCGTGTTCGGAGGACCGCCCGCCGAAGACGACGGCGACACGAGGTTTACGGGGCGGGACAGTGCTCATCGCCCACGACCCTACTGCCCCGGTATGCCGTGCCCGCCCTAGGCTGGCCGGATGACCGAGCAGCCCCCGGGCCTGGCCCCCGCCACCGTCGTCGTCACCGTCGGACGTCCGGCGCGACGCCCCGGCGCACCCGTGAACCCCCCGATCGAGTTGTCGAGCACGTATGCCGCCTACCCCGCCCTCGAGCCCGACGGGGTCGCGACGAACCTCGGCTACGGTCGGGCCTCGAACGCCACCTGGGAGGCTTTCGAAGAGGCCGTCGGGGCGCTCGAGGGCGGCCGCGCCCTCTGCTTCGCGTCGGGTATGGCGGCGATCTCGGCAGCCCTGGCGGTGTTGCCGGCCGACGGCCCGCTCGTTGCCCCCCGAACGCCCTACAACACCTCCGGAGCCCTCATCGCCGAGGTGGAGGCCGCCGGGCGCGAGGTCCGCCGGGTCGATGTCGAGGACACCCCGGCCGTCGTCGCCGCGTTGGACGGGGCCCGCGCGCTCTGGCTGGAGTCTCCGACCAACCCGCTGATGCAGGTCGCCGACCTGCCCGTCATCATCCGGGAGGCCGTTGCCCGCCGGGTGGCAGTCGTGTGCGACAACACGTTCGCCACGCCCCTGCTCCAACAACCGTTGGCGCTGGGCGCCGACATCGTCGTGCACTCGGCGACGAAGTACCTGTCGGGGCACTCCGACCTGCTCATGGGAGTCACCGTCACCCGCCCGGTCGGGCCCGACGCCGTTCCCGACCCTTGGTATGCCGCGCTGCTCGCCCACCGTACGCGGCACGGTGCCATTGCGGGGCCCTTCGAGGCGTGGCTGGCGCTGCGCGGCATACGGACCCTGCACGTCCGCCACGAGCGGGCCTGCGCCAACGCGGCCGACCTTGCCCGGCGGCTGGCCACACACCCCGAGGTGACCCGGGTGCGCTACCCGGGGTGGGGCGCGATGCTGGCGATCGAGGTGCCAGGCAGCGCCCAGGACGCCGAGCGTGTCGCGGCAGCCTGCCGGGTGTGGTTGGGCGCCACCAGCTTGGGCGGCGTCGAGTCGCTCATCGAGCGTCGCCGCCGATACCCCGGCGAGTCCGAGCTCGTCCCCGAGACCCTCCTGCGCCTCTCGGTGGGCATCGAGGACGTCGAGGACCTGTGGCGCGACCTGGATCAGGCGTTGCGCGTCACCCGGTACCCGGCCTGAGCGACCGCGTCAGATCCGCTCGTGCTTGCGGGTACGCGACATGAGCAGGTCGACGAGCTCCTCGGGCGTGCGCTGGCCGTCGATGACGGAGGTGACGGCCTCGGCGATCGGCATCTCGACCTCGGCCTGGCGGGCCAAGTCGAGCACCGAGTGGCAGGATTTGACCCCCTCGGCGGTCTGCTTGGTCACCTCGATGACCTCGGCGACCGTCATGCCCTTGCCGAGGTTCTCCCCGAAGGTCCGGTTGCGCGACAGCGGCGACATGCAGGTGGCGATGAGATCGCCGACCCCGGCCAACCCCATGAAGGTCGCCGGGTCGGCACCCAGCCGAACGCCGAGTCGAGCGGTCTCGGCCAGGCCCCGGGTGATGATCGAGGCCTTGGTGTTGTCGCCCATGCCCATGCCTTCGGCCATACCGACGGCGAGCGCCACCACGTTCTTGACGGCACCGCCCAACTCGGTCCCCACGACGTCGTGGTTGAAGTAGGGCCGGAAGTACCCGGTGGCGCAGGCGGCCGCCACGCGCTCTGCGGTCGCGGGGTCCGAACAGGCGACCACGCTCGCGGCGGGCTGTTTGCGCGCGATCTCCTTGGCGAGGTTGGGTCCGGAAACGACAACGACGCGTTCGACGTCGACCCCGCCGACCTCCATGATGACCTCGCTCATCCGCTTGGTCGTGCCGAGTTCCACGCCCTTCATCAGCGACACGACAGCAGCAGTCGACGGCAGCGTCCAGCCGCTGAGGTTGGCGCGCAACGTCTGCGAGGGGACCGCGAGGACGACGATGTCAGCTCCGGCCAGCGCCTGCGCAGGGTCGGTGCTGGCGCTGATGCCCGCCGGCAGCGGGAGCCCCGGAAGATAGTCCTCGTTGCAGCCGGCGTTGATCTGCGCCACCGAGTCGGCGCGGCGGCCCCACATCGTCACGCTCGTGCCTGCGTCGGCCAACGCCGCGGCGAACGCGGTCCCCCAGCTGCCCGTCCCCATGACCGCGGCGGTGGTGCTCATGAACGCTCCTTGTTGGGGTTGCCGGTCTCGGGGACACCCTTGGCCCGCGAGTCAAAACGCACAGCGGGGGCCTGCTCGCCCCGAAGAACTTCCAATTGCGCCGTGATGGCCTCCATGATGCGGTCTGTGGCCGTTGCCAGCAAGGCCACGTCCATCGGCTTCCCGTAGAGGTCGCTGAGGTCGACCGGAGGCCCCGCGAGGATGTGCATCGTCTTGCGCGGGAAGAGATGAAGGTCCTTCTGGTAGGTCCCGAGAACCTCTTGCGGCCCCCACATCGCGATGGGGATGACCGGGCGACGGGTGGTCAAGGCAATCCGTGCGGCTCCTGTCTTGCCCTTCATCGGCCAGCCACCGGGGTCCCGGGTCAGGGTGCCCTCCGGGTAGCACACGACGGTCTTGCCGTCCTGCACGGCCGCCACCGCGGCGCGCATCGCGTCGGCGGCCTGCCCCGTCCCGCGGTACACGGGGATCTGGTCGGCCCACTCGACCAACTTGCCCAGGACCGGGATCCGGAAGACCGCCTCTTTGCCCAGGTAGTAGGGCGGGCGGTCGTTGTCGAACAGATAGAGCGCGATGGCGAACGGGTCGATGTAGGACAGGTGGTTGGGGGCGATCACGGCGCCACCCTCAGGCAGATGCTCCATCCCCCGCCAGTCCCGCCGGAACAGCACGCGCAACATCGGTCGCAGCAGCACGACGATGACCTGGTATGCCGCCGGCAGCCGCCGCATACGCGCCAGCACGGACGAGGACGACCTCACACGCATCTCCTTCTCATCGCCCGTATCCTTGCGGCCCGACGTCCCAGTGTCGAGCATGCCGCACCCGAGGGGAGACGATGTCGCACATGAAGCCTGCGCGCCCCCCTGCCCACGGCTGGGTGATCGTGGTGCCGGTCAAGGGCGGCGAACACGCGAAGACCCGTCTCACCGCACCGCCGGGCGTGGCGCGGCATACCCTCGCGGCGGCCTTCGCGTTGGACACCGTCGCCGCGGCAGTCGAGGCGGTCGGCGACGGGCGGGTGTATGCCGTGACCGGCCCCGGACCGCTGGTCGCCCTCCTCGAGGCCCTGGGCGCGGTCGTGGTGCCAGACCCGGGCGACGGGCTCAACGCGGCCATCAGAGCGGGCCTGGCCCGGGCAGGGACCGAGGTGCCGGTGCGTGCCGGGTTGGCCGTGCTGTTGGCCGATCTTCCCGCGCTGACCGCCGACTCCCTGAGCGTGGCGTTGGGCGCTGCCGCCGGTGTCGAGCGGGCCGTCGTGCCGGACATCGACGGAACCGGTTCGGTGCTCATCACGGCGACAGGCGGGGCTGTCCCCGAGCCGGCGTTCGGCCTCGACTCGGCGGCCCGACACGCCGCGGGCGGGCAGCAACGCCTCGACCTCGACCTGCCGCGGCTGCGGACCGACGTGGACGACACGACCTCCCTGCGGGCGGCGCTGTCGTTGGGGGTGGGACGGCATACGACAGCCGCCCTGCACCACGCGGCCACGGGCTGACACGAGCACGGGCCGGTCTCTCCCGCAGGAGAGACCGGCCCGGTCGAGGCTCGGCGGTTCAGGCCTTCTTCGCCGCCTTGGCGGGAGCAGCCTTCTTGGCAGCCGGAGCGGCCTTGGCGGGAGCAGCCTTGGCCGGGGCGGCCTTCTTGGCAGCCGGCGCAGCCTTGGCCGGAGCGGCCTTCGTCGCGACCGACTTCACGGGAGCGGCCTTGGCCGGAGCAGCCTTGGCCGGGGCGGCCTTCTTGGCCGCGGGCGCAGCCTTGACGGCGGCCTTGGCCGGTGCGGCCTTCTTCACCGGCGCAGCGGCCGGGGCAGCCTTGGCAACCGAGCCGGCCGGGGCCCGGCCGGTGGCCGGAGCGGCCTTGGGCAGCGAGCGCGGGTCGGCGACGTAGCCCTTGAACGAGGTGCCCGGGCGGAACCGCGGGACGGTCGTCTTCTTGATCCGGACGGCGTCACCCGTGCGGGGGTTGCGCCCAGTGCGAGCGGCCCGCGCCACCTTCTGGAACGTACCGAACCCGGTGATGGCAACCTTGCCGCCCTTGGCGACCTCACGAATGATTGCGTCCAGCACCGCGTCGAGTGCATCGCTGGCGGCCTTCTTGCCGCCGAGCTTGTCTTCGAGTGCTACGACGAGCTCTGCCTTGTTCACGCTTCCCCTCCAGATGAACGCCCCGGATCCAGCCGGGTGTCGATATCGCGGACGGGTCGTCCGCCTTGGACGACGGTATTCCCGTCCAGGCCTGGAGTCCACCATCTCGGGTTGCGATTCCCGTTGCCGCGCAAGGTATTTGCTCTCACGAAGCGGAGTTTTCGACGCGTGCTCACAAGTTGTGAACTCGCTTTGGCCACCCCACGACGCCGCGCTTCCCCCAAAGAGGTTGTCCAGCAACGCTTTTGGGCACCCGATCAGCAGATCTCAGCGGAAGCGAAGGCGTCGCCACCCTGCACGGGGCCATTGCGTGGACCACGCAGGCGTGTGGCGTATCTCCCAGTGCGACACGCCGACTCGGCGTGTCGCACGCTTCGCCCGGTTCGTCCGAGAGACCGCAGCGCCTCAGCTCGTGACGGGGAGGTATGCCGGTCGGTCGGCTTCGAACTGCGCGATGAGGTCGTCGTGGCGCAGGGTGAGGCCGATGTCGTCCAGCCCCTCCATGAGCCGCCAGCGGGTGTAGTCATCGACGCTGAATGGCGCGACGATGTCACCGGCCGTCACCGTCCGGGCCGCGAGGTCGACGGTCACCTGGGCACCCGGCTCCTGCTCGAGGTACTTCCAGATGAGCTCGATGTCGTCCTGGGCCACCTGAGCCGTGAGCAGTCCCTGCTTGCCCGAGTTGCCGCGGAAGATGTCGGCGAACCGCGAGGACAGCACGGCTCGGAAGCCGTAGTTCATCAGGGCCCACACGGCGTGTTCGCGGGAGGACCCGGTGCCGAAGTCGGGACCCGCGACGAGGACCGACCCCGCGGCATACCGCGGGTTGTTGAGGACGAACGACTCGTCGGTGCGCCAGGCGGCGAAGAGGCCGTCCTCGAACCCGTCGCGCGTCACTCGCTTGAGGTAGACCGCAGGGATGATCTGGTCGGTGTCGACGTTGCTGCGCCGCAGCGGGACGCCGATGCCGGTGTGCGTCGTGAAGGCGTCCATGCGCTCAGTCCTTGTCCAGGTCGGCCGGCGAGGAGAGGGTGCCGCGAACGGCGGTGGCTGCGGCCACGAGGGGGCTCACCAGGTGGGTGCGACCACCGGGGCCCTGGCGACCTTCGAAGTTGCGGTTCGAGGTCGACGCGCTGCGCTCGCCGGCGGCGAGTTTGTCGGGGTTCATGGCCAAACACATCGAGCAGCCGGGCAGACGCCACTCGGCGCCAGCGGCCTCGAAGACCGAGTGCAGACCCTCGGCCTCGGCCTGCACCCGCACCCGCGCCGATCCCGGGACGACAAGCATTCGGACCCCCTCGGCGACCCGGCGGCCGCGAAGCACGTCGGCTGCCGCCCGCAGGTCCTCGATCCGGCCGTTGGTGCACGACCCGACGAAGACGGTGTCGACGGGGATCTCGCGCAGCGGCGTCCCCGGCTCGAGGCCCATGTAGGCCAGGGCGCGCTCGGTGTCGGCGCGCTCGGTTTCATCGACGATCCGGTCCGGGTCGGGAACGCTCGCCGACAGGGGCAGGCCCTGCCCGGGGTTGGTGCCCCAGGTGACGAACGGGCTCAGGGTGGTGGCGTCCAGGTCGACCTCGGCGTCGAACACGGCGTCGTCGTCGCTGCGCAACTGGCGCCACGCCTCGACGGCGGCGTCCCAATCGGCACCCACCGGCGCGCGGTCGCGGCCCTTGAGGTAGTCGAAGGTGGTGTCATCGGGCGCGATCATCCCGGCGCGAGCCCCAGCCTCGATCGACATGTTGCAGACCGTCATCCGGGCTTCCATCGACAACGACTCGATGGCGTCGCCGCGGTATTCCAGGACGTATCCTTGCCCACCGCCGGTGCCGATCTTGGCGATGACCGCCAGGACGACGTCCTTCGCGGTCACTCCGTCGGGGAGGGCGCCGCGGACATTGACTGCCATCGTGCGGAACGGCTTGAGCGGCAGGGTCTGAGTGGCGAGCACATGCTCAACCTCCGAGGTGCCGATCCCGAAGGCAAGGGCGCCGAAGGCACCATGGGTCGAGGTGTGGCTGTCACCGCAGACGATGGTCATCCCCGGCTGGGTAAGCCCCAACTGCGGGCCGACGACGTGGACGATGCCCTGCTCGACGTCGCCCATCGGATAGAGCGGCACCCCGAACTCGACACAGTTGCGCCGCAGGGTCTCGACCTGGGTGAGGCTGATGAGATCGGTGATCGGGCCCGGCGTCGTTGGGACGTTGTGGTCCTCGGTCGCCAGGGTGAGGTCGGTCCGGCGCACGGTGCGGCCCTCAAGCCGAAGGCCGTCGAACGCCTGCGGGCTGGTCACCTCGTGCAGGAGGTGCAGGTCGATGTAGAGCAGGTCCGGCTCGCCTTCAGCGCGGCGCACAACATGCGCCTCCCAGACCTTCTCAGCCAGCGTCCCGGCCATCCCGCCACCTTCCCAAGCCATCTTCATACGCCTGTCGATGCCAGCATCCGACACCGTTCCGCACGGTGGATTTGCGTCTCACGCCCTGAGACGGCAATATCAGTGCATGGACAACTCAAGCGGGGTCGGCGTTCTGGACAAGGCTGCCACTGTCTTGTCGGCGTTGGAAGCGGGTCCGGCCACTCTCGCCCAACTCGTCGGGGCGACTGGGCTGGCTCGACCGACCGCCCACCGGCTCGCGGTGGCGCTCGAGCACCACCGCCTCGTGACGCGCGACATGCAGGGGCGTTTCGTCCTCGGCCCGAGGCTGGCCGAGCTGGCGTCGGCCGCCGGCGAGGACCGCCTGCTCGCCGCTGCGGGCCCGGTGCTGGGTGCCTTGCGCGACCACACCAACGAGAGTGCCCAACTCTTCCGCCGTCAGGGCGACCTGCGCATCTGCGTCGCGGCCGCCGAGCGTCCGATGGGGCTGCGCGACACCATCCCGGTCGGGGCGAGCCTGTCCATGCTCGCCGGCTCCGGCGCCCAGATCCTCCTCGCGTGGGAGGAGCCCGACCGCTTGCATCGCGGGCTGCAGGGTGCGCGTTTCAACGCCACCGCACTGTCGGCCGTCCGCCGTCGCGGCTGGGCGCAGAGCGTCGGTGAGCGCGAGCCTGGGGTGGCATCGGTCTCGGCGCCGGTCCGCGGTCCGTCCGGTCGGGTGGTGGCCGCGGTGTCGATCTCGGGGCCGATCGAGCGGCTCTCCCGGCAGCCGGGGCGCTTGCACGCGGCGACCGTGGTCGCCGGCGCGAACAAACTCACCGAAGTGTTGCGCCGGGCGCACCAGAGCACACCGAGCTAGTCTGAGTTGAGGTATGCCGCCCTGGCAGACCGCTCGTCGCTCCGGTTGTTCACCCTGACCGGATCAACCTGTCGGAGACCTGGGGCGTCATGAGAGCAGCAGTTCGGCACGCTTGGCAGGAGACGAAGAGTGACACGACGTATCGGCAGAGCCGCGCGAGTGGGGATCATCTCGCTGGCGGGCGTGCTCGTCGCCTCCGCCTGCACCGCAGCCCCGACGCCCGCCGCAGCACCGGCGACCGCCGTCGTCACCCCCGTGGCGGCGCAGACGTCCGTCACGCCGACCCCTTCGGCGACCCCGACAGCCACCGCCACGCCGACAGCCGTCCCTCCGCTGCTGGCCGAAGGTGCCGACGGCGACCAGGTGCGCGAGCTCCAGGCCCGGCTCAAGCAGCTCAAGAACTTCACGTCCACCGTCGACGGTGTCTATGACGCCGAGACCACGGGCGCGGTGCAGGCTTTCCAGACGGCCCTCAAACTCCCGGCGTCCGGATCGGTCGATGAGACCACCTGGTCGACTCTCCTAGCGACGACCAAGGCTCCTTCGGCCGAGGACCTGGCCGGGCATCTCATCGCCGGGCCGGCCATCCTCGCGTCCGGGTCCTCCGGAGCCAAGGTCCGGGAGTTGCAGGCCCGGCTCAAGCAGCTCGGCCGGTGGACCGGCGATGTCACCGACTCCTACGGCACCAAGACGGTTAGCGCGGTCAAGGGCTACCAGACCAAGCGCGGCCTTCCGGTGACGGGCGAGGTTGACCAACGCACGATGGACCGCATCTGGGGGCAGACCCGCAAGCCCACGAGCAACGAGCTCAACAACGTCAAGCCCGCGCCGGGTGCCGGGCTGACCACCGCCGGGCTCGACCCGCGCTGCCTGGTCGGCCGAGTGATCTGCGCGTCCAAGTCGACGCGCAAGGTCGTCTGGGTCGTCGATGGCGTTCCCGTCATGCAGATGGACGCGCGGTTCGGGCGGGCGGAGTTGCCGACGAATGACGGCGCCTTCCACATCTACTGGAAGTCGATCGACCACTACTCCAAGAAGTACGACGCGCCCATGCCCTACGCGCTCTTCTTCAACGGTGGCGAGGCCGTCCACTACTCCCCCGAGTTCGCCTCCATCGGCTACTCCGGCGTGGGCTCGCACGGGTGCGTCAACACCCGCGACAAGGCGAAGATGGCCTGGCTGTTCAACGAAGCGCGCGTCGGGGATCTCGTCGTCGTCTACCGCTGACACCGGCGCGGCCGCCGGTAAGGTGCGCTCACGGCATACCGCAGGGGTATGCCGTGCGGCGGCCTCCACCGCCACGTCACCCCGGGAGTTGGCATGCGGATCGGCTACAAGGCGTCGGCAGAGCAGTTCGGTCCGCGTGAGCTCGTCGAGCTCGCCGTGCTGGCCGAGCAGGTCGGGCTGGACTCGGTCTGGGTCTCCGACCACGTTCAGCCCTGGCGTCACGTGGGCGGGCACGCACCCTTCTCGCTGGCCTGGCTAGCCGCGGCGGGCGAGCGCACCTCCCGAGTCCAGTTGGGGACCTCGGTGCTCACCCCGACCTTCCGCTACAACCCCGCTGTGCTGGCTCAGGCGTTCGCCACCCTTGGTGTCCTCAACCCCGGCCGGATCGCCCTCGGCGTCGGCACCGGCGAGGCGCTCAACGAGTTCGCGACGGGCGCGGTTGCCGAGTGGCCGGAGTTCAAGGAGCGCTTCGCCCGGCTGCGCGAGGCGATCGCGCTCATCCGCACCCTCTGGACCGAGGACCGGGTGACCTTCGAAGGTGACTACTACCGCACCACCGACGCGACGATCTACGACCGGCCCGAGGTCCCCGTCCCCGTCTACATCGCCGCGGGCGGGCCACTGGTCGCCCGATATGCCGGTCGCGCGGGTGACGGGTTCATCTGCACCTCCGGGAAGGGCGAGGAGCTCTACCGCGACCAACTACTGCCGGCTGTCGACGAGGGCCTGACGAAGGCCGGTCGCGACGGGGTCGGCTACGACCGGATGATTGAGGTCAAGCTCTCCTGGGACCCCGATCGCGCGGCCGCGGTGGCCAACTGCCGGTTCTGGGCGCCGCTGTCGCTGACCGCCGAGCAGAAGCACGGCACGACCGACCCGATCGAGATGGAGCGGCTGGCCGACGAGCTCAGCGACGAGCAGGTGGCTCGGCGCTGGATCATCAGCAACGACCCCGACGAGGTCGTGGAGGCGGTCCGCCCCTACGTCGGCTGGGGCTTTGATCACCTGGTCTTCCACGCTCCCGGACACGACCAGCACCGGTTCCTGACGACCTTTGCGGAGTCGGTCCTGCCGCGGCTGCGCGAACTGGGCTGACCGGCATACCCACTGGGCGGCCTGACCCACCTGCCTGGACATGCAGAACGGCCCCTGACCGATGTGTCGGTCAGGGGCCGTTCTCGCGCGTAGCCCCGACGGGATTCGAACCCGCGCTACCGCCT
>ERZ795062.1222-NODE-1222-length-18649-cov-8.231688_pt1 | contig 18649 bp, 23 predicted proteins | sample MGYA00375146_ERZ795062 | MGnify/ENA primary metagenome ERZ795062 (study PRJEB30191, sample SAMN05720281) | activated sludge metagenome | isolation source: Anaerobic digester | place: USA | collected 2015-07-16 ... | reverse complement strand
GACGAACGCGGGCGGCGGCGCTGGATTGCTCAGGGCATCGCCCACCGATACAGGTCTGAGCAGCGGCGGCGGCGGTTTGGCGACATCCGATAGCAGCACATCTAGCGCATCGAACCCCTCACGCTGTGCAAGGTCGTTCACGTCGGAATTGTTCGGCCAGCCTTCAGGCATTGCAGCCACGGCAGCCCCAAGGTCGCGGGCTATCTTTTCCGCGTCCTGTTCCTTGCCCACGTCAGGCACCAGCACCAACCGGGCGGATTTGTCTAACTGGCGCAGTTCAGCGGCCACGGTGCGAACCCGGCCCCAGCCAAAGCACACCACGGCGGGGCGGCCAGTTGCTTTCCAGCAGGCCCACGCAGCCCCGATGCCCTCGCACACATAGACCACGCCACCCGGCACCAGTTCGCCCACCGTGAACCAGCCTTCAATCCTTGGTCCTCGAAGGTTTTGCTTTGAAGCCTTGTCATCGGCTTTCAGACGTGCGGCCAGTTCAGGCGGGGCAATCAGTTGCAGGGTCGATAGCGTGCCATCGTGTCGCAGCACAGGAACCACTAGAGCCCCGTCCCAGCGTTCACCACTCTGGTACAGAGAATCACCAGCAGGCACCACGCGCAGGCCATCGGGTAGCCCCTGCTTTGCGACGATGTACGGGTGCACGTCTGTCGCCGGTTCGCAGCGGTTCCAGACTTCGGCGGGGCTCATGCCTGGGGAAGCCTTGCGCGGCGACTCTGCGCTCTTTCTAGCCCCATCTATGGACCTTGCATGGGGCTTGCTCTGGTGCGGCTCACCACCCATGCGCCAGCCCCCTCGCTCTGCGGCCATGCGGTACAAGGTGCCAGCCCCGACACCCTTGCCCGGCTTGAAACTTCGCCAGGTGTCGCGGGCGTCGCTGGCGGTGTAGTTCCCTGCTTGGGCGCTCCATTGGTCGAACGTGTCGAAGTCGAGCCCGGCAGCCTGGGCAGCCATGCCCACACGCACCCATTCATCTCGCGGCAGGTCGGGCGGTATGGATTGCAGCGCATCGCGGGCGCGGTCAATATCAACCAGCATTCGCAGCCCTCCCATTCATCGCCAGGGCCTGCGCCGTGTACTTGGCATCGAGGTGATACAAGGCAATCACCCGGTCTGGGCTTTGTTCTGTCGGACTTGGAATCTCGATTGTTTCAATCGGCCAGCCCAGCGTTCGAAGCGTGAACACCACGGCTCCGAGTCGCCAGCTTTGCGTGCTGTTCTCGAAATCGGGATGGTCAATCATCCGGCCATCCATGAACATTCCCAGCGCTTTATCGGCAAGGGTTCCACGGGTGGGCCATGTTGGGCAAAATGGCGGCGGAGGCAGAAACGAAAGTTGCTCGCCAGAAACCCCGGATGCTTGGTCGGCTCTCGGGGTTTCGACTTTTGGGGGCGCACGGCGGTTCATGCTGGCAGCCCCAGCACGCGGCGCAGTTCGGCCACCGGCCACGCTAGGCGGCCATTGATACGGATGGGGCGCAGCGGGCCATCCTCATGGCAAGCCCACCCGCGCAGGGTCTGCGGGCGGCGGTTCAGGTAGTGGGCAGCGGATGCGGTGTCTACTGCGGGGCGGGTCACAGATTCCAGTGTCGGGAACTGTGTGGTGGCTTGGGTTTCCATGTCGGCCCTTTCGGAGCTGTTGAACATGGAAACCGATTAGGTTTTCACGGGAGCGAACGGGAAAAAGCGGGAATCGCTCCCGGCACCCTTTTCACTCTGGGAACGGGAATCAGAACGGGAGAAAACGGGAAACGGGCGGGAATCAGCCCCCGAGCCCACCCCACGGCCCGGCCCGCTTCGCATCGCGTTCGGCCTCAGCAGCTTCCCTCAGGTCTGCGCGAATGGTCTTTTCGTCGCTGCGCTTGCGGTCCTCGTTCTTTTCGGTGGCCACCAGCGCAGCTATCCCGGTGAATTTCCATTCGTTGCGGCGATAGGTTGCACTGCCCCCAAGCTCGCGCAATCGGGCAAGGCGGCGCACGGGGTCAGGGAGCGGAGCCGCATCGCCACCAGACACGCCCACGGCTGGCGCTTCGGCCTGGGGTTGCTGCGCGGCATGCGCATCTAACCCAATCTCAACCACCATGGGCGATTTCGTCTCTGCCCCGGACGCCCTTTCGCTAGCTGATTCAACCTCAAGCACATACCCGTCATGCACAACGATTTGATGCGCTCTTGCCCATGACAACCATTCGCTCGGTGTCTTCGTGCCTTTGCCCTCGCGCTCAGCGAGTCTTTGAATCATTGCGGCTTTCTTGCAGCAGAGACTCTGGTCGTTTCTATTTGAGCGACTCTCCAGGCTCTTGAACAAGTCAGGGTCAAGCCCCGACATTAGCAGCGCGGCTTCAGCGCCGGTTTGGGTCGGTAACTGGTGAACCCAGTAACGCCAATTGATAGCCCGGCCATTGAGTTTGGACTCTGCCACCGCTGCCTGATACTGCCGGTCATCAAGTATCTCATCGTCATGGCTGTTCGTTTCCATAGCACCCCTTCCCGGTGCCCTTCAAAGGATGCCCCAGCAGGCGGGTGAAGGTGTCCCGCCTTTCGGTTCGCGGGCCTAGCTGGGGCGAATGGGCTATTGGTAGCGTGTTGGTCTGTAAACAGATTCAACAGTACCGACAACGCGCCAGCCGGTCACATCCAAGTTGGCAAGAGTGACCCAATCGCCGTGGCCGTCTTGGTCAATTGCGATGCCATCAGGTACACGCATCATCCTGCGGCAGCCCCTCCAGCCGTCAGTTGTATGCACCAGGTATAAGCCCCCGCCAGTATGGACGTGCTTGTTATCGAAGTTCGCCACCACAAGGTCATCGGCCTTGATTGCATCGCCGCACAAACACTGCACTCCGTCGAGCATGGAACGGCCTGTCGGTTCTTGATGCGACGTTCCCGCTTGGTTGTGGGTTACAGTCATTTCAGCCATTTTCAAAGCTCCTTCTTTGATGATGGTCAGGGGCTGGTCGGTGTTACCGCACTTCCCGGCCCCGCCTATTTGCCCTGGGTGAACCGCGCCAGGGCTTCGCGGTGTTTCAGGCAGCCTCTGCAACCTTGCCGCGCCGAACAGTGCGACGGGCCAGCCGGGGTTTGGATACCTTCACCTGCGGCGACATACCTGCCGTGGCGGCCATGTCCATCAAGGTGTCCAGCGAAAACAGGTTGAACTTTCCCCGCATCAGGTCAGAAATGCGCGGCTGCGTCACGCCGAAAAGTGCGGCGGCCTCTGCCTGGGTCATGCCTTGTTCCTGAATGACGTGGCTCAGCTCCATCATCAAGGCCGAACGCGCCTTCATGCTGGCGGCTTCCTGGGGCGTGTCTTCAATGGCATCCCATACACTGGTGAATCGCCTTTTGTCGGTCATGGTGCGAGTTCCTTTATCAATTCTTTGAGTCTCTTTCGGGCCAATTCAATATCCCGCTTGGCCGTCTGCTGGGCCTTTTTCTGAAAGCAGTGGAGCACATAGACAGCATCGGCCAGTTTGGCAAGGTAGACCACGCGGAACGTGCCCGCTTCGTCCCATATCCGCAGCTCCACCACACCCGCGCCGATGCCGGGCATTGGCTTGGCGTCGTCCGGCGTCAGGCCGTTTTGCACTTTGTCCAACTGATACCCCGCTTCACGCATGGCGGTCTGCGGAAACCCCCGAAGGTCATCCAGCGCGCTGCCTCGAAACTCGATGGGTTTCATGGTTGAAGTATATATATATTTGTATGTTTCGTTTGGTGTGGCTCAGGCTTATCCGGCCACTAGCGCAAGTTTTCCCGGTTCTACTGTCGCCACGAACTGCACCCCGGCCTGCTCCAGAATCCACGCCTCTATCTTTTCATGGTGCAGGCGCAGCAGGTCAAGCGGGCGCACGGTGTAATGCTTTTCAGCCGTCGCGCTGGGCTTGTGTCCCATGATTTGCGCCACCACCCCTGCAGGGATTTCCAGCCACTCGGTCAGGGACTTGAACGAACGGCGCAGGCCGTGCAGGGTCAGCCCCTCGATACCGGCCACCTTGCACGCGGCGATGTGTTGGGCGCGGGGGATGCTCAGGGTGTCGCCCACTTCCTTGCCCCGGCTGGCGCTGGGAAACACGTAGGCATTGCGGCGCGGAAGGGTGTGAATCAGTTGCGACACGTAGGGCGTCAACGGAATCACGCGCTCGCCCTCCACCTTGTCGCGGATGGTCAGCCCCCGCCACTTGGTGTTCACATCGTCCCAGCGCAGCCCCAGCACCTCGCCAGGCCTTGCGCCGGTCAGCAGCAGGGTTTGCAGGTAGGCGGCAGCCACCGGGTTTTGTATCTGGCGCACGGCGGCAAACCAGACGGGCAACTGCTCACGCAGTAGAGCATCCTGTTTCACCCCCGCCCGGCCCAAGGCTTCGCGTGCCTTCTTGGTTTTGGCTGGGTTGCCACCGGCCAGCGCGGGTGCGTAGTCAGGCTGTTCGGCGCACCAGGACAGAAACGCCTTCAGGCAGCGCCACGCCAGCCGGGCAGAGGTTGGCCGGGTCTTGGCCTCGCGGGCGGCCCACGCCTCGATTACGGGGGCCGTCAGGTCGCGCAATGGCAGCCCAACAAGGGGATGCAGCGGCCCGGCCACGGTCACACCCCTGCCCTTCGTGCCCCGCTTGGCAGGCACGCCACCGGCCTGCACCAGCTTGGCGTGGTCGGCATGATGGCGCTCGCCCCAATGCGGACGGCGGGCTTCCATGTAGGCGGCCCACACCTCGCCCACGGTCACAGCCTTGGCAGTGTCTGCGGCTTTGCGCTCAGCAGCGGCAGCCAGCGCATCGCGCTTGAGATTGCGGGGGTCGCGGCCACCGTCAATCTCGCGCTGGAGTTCGCGGGTTTTTTCCTGGGCCTGCGGAATGCTCCAAGCGTCCGGCCCACCTATGGTCAAGCGGATGGTCTTGTCCTGAAACCTGCTCTGGAACACATAGGCGGGTTTCCCAGCAGGCGTTGCCCTCAGCCCCAGCCCCGGCGCGGTCACATCCCACAAGAATGCCTGCACTTTGTCAGGCGGACACCGGAAAGCGGCCACTCGGCCAGCGGTGAACGGAACCTTTTTTGCCATGCTGCCCTCCAGTTTTGCTTACATCGGCTTGGATGTAACGATGGATGTAAGCAATTTTCCTGAAAACTGCGGTATCTCAATCAACACTTAACTGTTTGCAATCACAGTATTTGTCTACGTAAGATGTTGATTTGTATTGATTCTATCAGCGGCAATCAACGCTGGCAAATATAGCTGTATTCAGACTCTTAATCCGTAGGTCGACAGTTCGAGCCTGTCAGAACCCACCATCCAAGACCGCTCACACAACGAAAGCCTGCCCTGGGGACCGTGGCGGGCTTTTTTGTTTGTTGCCCCTTCAAGCGCCGTGCCCGTATCACGCCGGACTTCTTTGGGCACGACCATTCGCCCCGGCAAAATTGAAATTACGCCAATTTCTTACCGGCCTGAGGCAACTTCCCTAAGCTGAAACTTGGGCCCTGCCCTACCATGCCTCGGCCATGCTTAAGAAATTGTTCAGGCGTGTGAAGACAACTCCGGCAACGATGGAGCTTGTCACGCCAGATCCCCTTTCAGTCCCGCCGGCGGATGACTCACCTGATGATTTCAATGAGGAATGGGAACACAAGTGGCACATGGCCCATGAAGTCATCGAGGGCAACGGTGGCGAAACGGAGTGGGACTCGTGGGCACAAGCCGTTGAAATCGAGAAGAACGCCTTTGCGACAACGGTGCCACACGATGAGATCCCGTTTGCACCCACGGTACCGGATTCGGAGTTTGGCCACTCACCAACGGTTCCGATGCCGCTGATTCCGAAGTAATTGGACAACGCGAACCGACCAGGGAAATTCCACACAGCGGTTCGCCTGCGGCAGGCCCGATCAGTAGGTGTGGCACCACGACCCGCCGTCTTGAAGGAACTTCTGGCCGTGGAAAGAAATCTGTCCTTCAAATCCAGTACCTGTTTTTTCATTCTGCGGTCAGCATTTCGGCTGACCGCAACCTGTTCATCGCCACACTTTTCAGACTATATTGCAGTGATGTTCAAGAAATTGTTCACGCGCGGCAAGACCGCCAGCATTGAAGCCTCGACGAAGCCGTCAGTGGCCGGGACGGGCGTCGCTCAAACGATCGGCAAGGCGACACCTGAGCCTTTGCCACCGTCGCCATCACCTGCTCAGACTCTCAGGGCCAGTCACCTTGAGGCTTTCAAGGAACAGTGGGAAGACAAGTGGGAACCCCATGGCCAATTGCCAACCCCGGAGGTCATTGAAGGCAATGGTGGCAATACCGACTGGGGCATGTGGACGGAAGCCGTCAAGGGCGAGGAAGACGCTTTTGCACCGACCGAACCGATGCCCTTGCGGCCCAGGTAGCTGCAGGTTGCAGGGCTGCATCTCGGTCCTTGCCGCACCGCTGCGACAAGACTGCCTGACCGGGTCAAGGGATAAAAATAGCCCGCAGACCGTTGGTCTGCGGGCTATTCTTTTGCAGATTTGACCGGCTTAGCCCCGGCTGATCTTCAGCACCTTGGTGCCCACATTGCGTTTCGGGGCGTCGCCACGAGGCGTAAAGGGCTTGCCCCCATGGCCACCGGGCTTGGCAAAGGCCGGTTTGCGTGGCGCAAAATCACCCCCGCGTGGGGCGAAGCCTTCGTTGCGGGGCGCAGCGCCTTCGTGACGCGGCGGGAATCCATCCCGGCGCGGAGCAAAGCCATCGTTGCGTGCACCGCCGAAGCCGTCATTGAAACCCGTCCGGCGATCGTAGCTGCGCTCTTCCCGCTGGCCAAAGCCGCCTTCGCCGCCGAAACCGCTCGCACCGATCTGGCGCGGCCCCCCGCGCACATGGCGGTCGCCACCACCGAAGCCGCCGCCAAATCCACCGCGTGCGCCACCGCCAAACTTGCGGTCACGCGAGGGCGTGTCGCGCGGGCCGCGGTCGCCGAAGCCCGAGCGTCCGAACTTGACGGGCGCAGACGCCGGAAAGCGCTGCGCAGGCTCCAGACCCGGGATGGTCTCCGCCTTGAAGTGCTGATGGCTGTAATGCTCGATGTCGAAAATCTTGCGGCGGTCACGGAATTCGGCAAAGGTCACGGCCAGACCGTCACGACCGGCACGTCCGGTGCGGCCGATGCGGTGGGTGTAGTCCTCCGCTTTCATCGGCAGGCCGAAGTTGAAGACGTGGGTGATGGTGGGCACATCGATGCCGCGCGCGGCCACATCGGTGGCCACCAGAATCTGCACCTGGCCCTGGCGCAGCGCCATCAACCGGCGGTTGCGCAGGCCCTGGCTCAACGCACCATGCAGCGCCACCGCGCTGAAGCCATCCTGCTGCAGGTCATTGGCCAAGCCATCACACTCGACTTGCGTGCTCGCAAACACGATGGCCTGATCAATGGTGGTGTCGCGCAGCCAGTGATCGAGCAGCTTGCGCTTGTGCGCGGCATTGTCTGCCCAGAAGAGGATCTGCTTGATGTTGGCATGCTTTTCCTGCGGCGAATCGATCTGGATCTTCTGCACCGAGGCGCCGTTGTCGTGCATCACCCGCATGGCCAGTTGCTGGATGCGCGGCGCAAACGTGGCGCTGAACATCATGGTCTGCTGGCGCTGGCTGGTGAGCTGATTGATCTCGGCCAGATCGTCTGAAAAACCGAGATCCAGCATGCGGTCGGCTTCGTCCACGACCAGGAATTTGACCTGGTCGAGCTTGATCTGCATGGAGCGCTGCAGGTCCAGCAGACGGCCGGGCGTGGCCACCACCAGGTCGGCGTTCTGAAGCTTGGCGATCTGCAACTGATAGGGCATGCCGCCCACCACGTTGGCAACGCGCAGACCACGGCAATGCTTGACGAGTTCGATGGCGTCGTGCGCCACCTGTTGCGCCAGTTCGCGCGTCGGGCACACCACGAGAGCACCCGGGCTGGGTGCCTTGAAGTTGCGGGCGTTGGTCGGATCCTTGCGCTTGGGGCGCTTGGGAGCCGGTTCGCCCTTGGCAGCCGCCTCGGCGACCGCCTGGTCAAAGGCCGCGCGCTCCTTGGCCTCTGCTTCCGCCTGATTCTTGAGCAGGGTGTGCAGGACCGGCAGCAGGAACGCCGCAGTCTTGCCACTGCCCGTTTGGCTAGACACCATCAGGTCGATGAAGCGCTGGCCCGCAGCGGTTTGGGTCTGGTCTGGCAAGGCCTTGGGAATCGTCTTGAGCTGGACCGTCGTCGGCTGGGTGTAGCCCAGATCGGCGACCGCGCGGATCAGCTCGGGCGCCAGCCCGAGCAGTTCGAAACCGTTGGGTCCGGTTTCTTCAATCTCGACGGCAGGAAGGGGAAAGGAAGAATCCGAGGCAATGGATTCAGAAGGCGCATGCGCACCCGTCACTTGAAAAGCGTCAGTCATGGTTTTCTCTCACGAAAGCGCCGCAAAGGCTGCGGAGCGCCTCGTCAATGGTTAAGAAACATCAACCATCAAACGAAGCCCGGTCACGAATGCAACGTCAGGTTGCGATCGCACAGCACAGAGGCTGATGACTGGATGGGCCCTTATTGGCGAGCCCGGTGTGTGAAGGGAGATGTACACATATGCGTCACCGCTGATGACGCAGCCTTCGATTATCGCACAGATCTCGCGAGGGATGCGGGTTTCCCCTTATTTTTCGAGCCTGAGGAAATGTTCGCGGTAATGTGCCAGTTCATCAATGGACTCATGGACGTCGGCCAGAGCCGTGTGCTTCTGCTGTTTCTTGAAGGCACTGTAGATGTCCGGCCGCCAGCGCTTGGACAGCTCCTTCAAGGTGCTGACGTCGAGATTGCGGTAATGAAAAAACGCCTCCAGCTTGGGCATGTACTTGACCAGAAAACGTCGGTCCTGGCTGATGGTGTTGCCACACATGGGCGTCGTGCCTTTGGGCACGTAGCGGCCCAGAAACGCCAGGATCTGCTCCTGGGCATCGGCCTCGGTCACGGTGGAGGCCTTGACCTTGTCGATCAAGCCGCTGCGCCCATGCGTGCCCTTGTTCCAGGCGTCCATCCGGTCCAGTTGCTCGTCGTTCTGGTGAATGACGAGCACCGGGCCCTCGATGCGCGGTGTCAGATCCGGGCCGGTGACGATCACCGCGATTTCGATCAGGCGTTCGGCCTCAGGATCGAGGCCGGTCATTTCGCAGTCGATCCAGACCAGGTTCTGATCGGATCGGGCGAGCGCGGGAGGGGAGATTTCTTGGGCAACAGTCATGCCCGGGATTGTCTCCCATGCCCAGGGGCCATCGTCGAATGCGCCTAAACTCCGGGCCTATGCCCCTTTCGATGTCCCCTTCCCTCTGGCTGACTCTGGCGTTTTCCGCGGCCCTGTGTGCCAGCCTGATGGTTCGCTTCTGGCTGGCCACCCGCCAGATCCGACATGTGGCCAGCCACCGCCACGCCGTCCCCCAGGCCTTCGAGGCCGACATCACGCTGGCCGCGCATCAGAAGGCGGCGGACTACACCGTCACCAAGACCCGGTTTGCCCTGATCGAACTGGCGCTGGGCGCTGCGGTGCTGCTGGGCTGGACCCTGCTCGGGGGTCTGAACGCCTTGAACCAGGGCCTGATGGCGTGGCTGGGCGGCGGGATGGTGCAGCAACTTGCCTTGCTGGCGGGTTTTGCGCTGATCAGCGGTGCGATCGATCTGCCTCTGACGCTGTATCAGACCTTTGCGATTGAACAGCGCTTCGGCTTCAACACAATGACCGTGCGGCTCTGGGTCACCGACTTGTTGAAATCCTCGCTCATGGGCCTGGTCATCGGGTTGCCGATTGCGGCCCTGATCCTCTGGCTGATGGGCTCGGCCGGGCGCTTCTGGTGGCTGTGGGCCTGGGGGAGCTGGATGGGATTCAATCTGCTCCTGCTGCTGATCTACCCCACCTTCATCGCGCCGCTGTTCAACAAGTTCCAGCCGCTGGAAGACGAGTCCCTGAAGAGCCGCGTCACGGCCCTGATGCAGCGCTGTGGCTTTGCGGCCAAAGGGCTGTTCGTCATGGACGGCAGCAAGCGCAGCGCCCATGCCAATGCCTACTTCACCGGCTTTGGCGCGTCCAAGCGCGTGGTCTTCTACGACACCTTGTTGCGGCAGCTGGAACCCGGTGAGGTGGAAGCCGTGCTGGCCCATGAACTCGGACATTTCAGGCACCGGCACGTTCTGAAACGGATCGCCAGCCTGTTTGCACTCAGTTTCGCCGGTTTTGCCCTGCTGGGCTGGCTCGCCACCCGGCCCTGGTTCTATGCGGGCCTGGGGGTGACGCCCAATCTGGGAGCCGGCACGGGCGCGCCCAACGACGCCCTGGCCCTGTTGTTGTTTCTGCTGGTGGTCCCGGTCTTTTCGTTCTTCGTGGCCCCGGTGCTTGCACAGCTGTCCCGCAAGCACGAGTTCGAGGCGGATGCCTATGCCATCAGCCAGACGAGTGGTTCCAGCCTGGCGCAGGCGCTGCTCAAGCTCTACAAGGACAACGCCTCCACCCTCACCCCCGATCCCTTGTACGTCAGGTTCTATTACTCCCATCCGCCCGCCTCCGAGCGCCTGGCGCGGATGGGTGCCTGAGCGACGCTCAGAATACGAATTTTGAGACGAAATATGGCCAATCCCGGCGCCAACCGGTCACTCGGTGCTACTGAAATCGTCACTGCGCTGGCGCGGCTGGAGCGCTGGCGCCTCAGCGGTGACGGCACGGAGCTGGCCATTGAAAAGGAGTTTGCGTTCCCCGACTTTCAGGCCGCCATGGCGTTCGCCAACGCGGTGGCCTTCATCGCCCATCGCCGCGACCACCACCCCGAACTGAGGGTGGACCGAGGGACCTGCACCGTTCGCTGGCGCACCCACGACTGCGGCGGCATCTCGCGCGCGGACCTGGATGGCGCCGCCCGCGTGGATGCCTTGCTGACCTCTGGCACCCCCTGAAAGCCAAGGCTTGAGCCCCCCTGCGCCAATCCTGGAAACCGGCCTCGTGGTGGCTGGACACGGTCGCCATTGCGTTGTCGAGACGCCGGATGGGCGGCGCGTGATCTGCCACCCCCGCGGCAAGAAAAGCCAGGCCGTCGTCGGCGACCGGGTGCAATGGCAGCCCTCGCAAGACGAGGGAACGATCGAAAAGGTCATCACCCGGCGCAATCTTTTCTATCGCCAGGACGATGTACGCACCAAATCGTTTGCCGCCAACCTGGACCAGGTCTTGATCTTGATCGCGGCGGAGCCAGAATTCTCGGAGCAACAACTCTCGCGGGCGCTGATTGCCGCCGAGGCTGAACACATCACCCCACTGATCGTGCTCAACAAGAGCGACCTGCCCGCTCCTTTTTCGCTCGCCTGGGAAAGACTCGCGCCCTACCGCGACATGGGTTACACCTTGATGCCGGCGTCGCTCAAGGCGGCTACGGATGAGCAGCTGCAACCCATTAAAAACCAGCTGAATGGCAAGACCACGCTGGTCCTCGGCCCTTCGGGGTCCGGCAAGAGCACCCTGATCAACCGGCTGGTGCACGGCGCCCAGGCACAGACCCGGGAAATCTCTCAGGCGCTGAACTCCGGCAAGCACACGACCACCAGCACCAACTGGTACTGGGTTGACCGCGAGCAGGGCACGGCACTGATTGACTCGCCGGGTTTCCAGGAATTTGGCCTGCGGCACATCGATCCAATGCAACTGGCGGCGTACATGCCCGACCTCAAACCGCATGTGGCCGGCTGCAAGTTCTACAACTGCACCCACCTGCACGAACCTGGCTGCGGTGTGCTGGCGGTCGTAGGCGCCGCGTGTGGCGTGAATGCCCGTCGGCACCGCATCTACAGCGAACTGTTTGCGGAACTGAGCGCCTCGCGTTATTGAACGACTGACCGAAGGGCCGGCGGCACGCGCAAACCGCTACCCCAACAATCGTGCGAGCGTGAGCAAGGCCAGCAGCACGAGCCACATGACCACCGAGCGCCAGACCAGGCCCACCACCTGGGCCAGATGCGCGGGCTCCGGCTCTCGGCCCGGGCTGGCCGGGTACGGTGTGGGCTCACCGCTCCCCAGATCCGGTTCGTCGGTTGCGAGCGCGGTCGCCAGGGGCTTGGGAGCCCCGTCACCCAGCCGCACGTTGATCGCGCCGGCCGTCGCGGCCAGAATGACCCCGTCGTTGTCGTCCGGAAAACGCTGCACCTGGTTGCGCCAACTGTCGATCGCTTCCTCAAAACTGCCGACAACCGCGAAGCCCAGCGCGGTGATGCGCGCCGGGAGCCAGTCGATCACATGCCACGCTTGGCCAGCGGCCGCTTGCACCGCCTCGCTCACCGGCTGCTGAGCCAGCGTACCCTTGTGGCGCCAGTAGCGGGAAACGAACTCGCTGATGCGATACAGCACCGCACCCGCCGGGCCGAGCCCGAACGCTGCCAGGATGGAATACCAGGCCAACACGCCGAACACATGGCGATGCGCCTGCAACACCGAGTGCTCGATGACCCCGCGCACGAGTTCGCTGCGAGGCTGGTCGCGCAGATCCACCTGCCGCCAGCGGGCCAGCAACTCCCGCGCCCGGTCCTCGTCGCCCGCGTCGAGGGCATCGCGGATGTCTGTGAAGTGGTGGCTGAACTGGCGAAAACCCAGCGTCACGTAGAGCAGTGCCGCACTCCAGACCGCTGCAAAAGGCCACCCCAGGAACTCGACCAGCAAGGTGTGGATCGCAAAGGCGACCAACGTGGGGGTTCCCACGGCGATCCCCCAGACCATCCAGCCATGGTGGGGTCGCCCGGCGTCGAAGTTCCGGCAGGACCAACGTGCCCAGCTCCGCACGGCAGCATGAACCGGGTTGCCACGCGAAAGGGGGCGAACCTGCTCCAGCAACAAGGCAAACAGAATCGCAAAAAAACTCATGGGCGCATCATAACGAGCATGGGCGGCAGCAAAAGCCCAGCCACCACACAGCGTCAGGCCGAAAGAAAACGGTAGAAATTGCGCAGCATCCCAGCCGTAGCGCCCCAGATAAAGCGCTCACGCACCTCGCCAGCGACGGTTTCGTGAAAGGGCATGGAGAACCATTCGCGCCGCACACCTTCCCACTCGAACGCATGGCGCTGATGGTGCGCCGGATCCATCAGGAACGTCAGCGGCACCTCGAAGGTATCCGCCACCTCGAAAGCATTCGGAAGCAGGGTGAAATCTGGCTGCACAAGGGCCACCACGGGGGTGACCTGAAAGGCCGTCCCGGTGGTGTACACCGGCAGCGTCCCCAACACATCAACATAGCGGTACTCGAGCCCTACCTCTTCGTAGGCCTCGCGCAGCGCAGCCGCGGTGACGTCGACATCGCTTTCGTCGACCCGCCCCCCGGGAAAGGCGATCTGCCCGGAATGGGTGGACAGATGGGCGGTACGCTCAGTCAGCAGCACCGTCAGCGACGCCGCATCGGTGCCCCGCATGACCAAAGGAATCAGCACGGCTGCTTGGGCGGGCTCCCGGTCGGTGAACCGTCTTTCCTTCACCACCTCCGGCTGCCACGGCGGCGGTGCGAGGAAGCGCCGCCGCAACGCATCGGGCGCCAAGACGTCTGCCTGAACGGACGGCAAGTGCGCATCCGTGCCATTCACCGGCACCAGGCGCGGGTCAAATTGCGGCAACCGTGACAAAGGGGTAGTGGACATGAGGCCGGAAATCAAAAAGCCGCCTGGCGATACGCTACAGGCGGCTTGGATGGCGCGGACGGAGCTGGATTATGCGGCAGCGCTCTTGGCAGCGGCCATCTTGGCCCGGTTTGGCAGCTTTTCCTTGATACGAGCCGACTTGCCGCTGCGGTCACGCAGGTAGTAGAGCTTGGCGCGGCGCACGTCGCCACGGCGCTTCACTTCAATGCTGGCGATCAGGGGGCTGTAGGTCTGGAACGTCCGTTCCACGCCTTCACCACTGGAGATCTTGCGCACCGTGAAGCCGCTGTTCAGGCCGCGATTGCGCTTCGCGATCACCACGCCTTCGTAGGCCTGAACACGCTTGCGGGCGCCTTCAACCACGTTGACGTTCACGATCACCGTGTCGCCGGGAGAAAATTCAGGGATGGTCTTGCCGAGACGGGCAATTTCTTCCTGTTCGAGAGTCTGGATCAGATTCATGCTTACCTCTTGGGATCGTGTCCACGCTACACAAAAGGCGGCAAGTTTGTGCGCTGGGCACAGAAACCTTGTATTCCGCGGCTGGACAGAGGATCGAAAAGCTTTTGATTATACGAAATTTTTGCGCTCACGCCTGTTTCGGCGGCAAGGTCGCCAACAGGCGCTCGTCCGCCCGGTCCAGAGACCCCGCAGCACGCGCGGCCTCGATCAGTTCCGGGCGCGTCCGCCAGGTGATCTCCAGTCGACGGTCCCGCCGCCAGCGCTCAATGTGGCCATGGTGACCGGACAGCAGGACATCCGGCACGCCCTGCCCCTGCCAGACCTCGGGTCTCGTGTAGTGCGGGCAGTCCAGCAGGCCATCCAGCGCGGGATTGAAACTGTCCAGTTGGTGACTGCCCTCATCATTGAGCACGCCGGGCTGCAAGCGGGCCACGGCATCTAGCAGGGCCATGGCGGCAATCTCGCCTCCAGACAGCACGAAGTCGCCCACACTGATCTGGACATCCACGCAACGGTCGATGAAACGCTGGTCAAGGCCCTCGTAGCGGCCGCAGACCAGGATGCCACCAATGCTCGCCGACCAGCCGGCCACAACAGCATGGTCGAGCTTGGTCCCGGTCGGTGAAAACAGCACCACAGGCGCCCGGTCGCCGCGGTCGGTTCGAATCGAATCCAGGCATCGCAGCAGTGGCTCGGCCATCATGACCATACCGGGCCCGCCGCCGAACGGTCGATCGTCCACCCGGCGGTAATTGCCTTCGGCGAAATCGCGCAGGTTCCATAGCCGCACGTCGACCTGGCGGCTTTCGTAGGCCCGGCGGGTCACGCCACAGGCCAGGAATGGTCCGAAAAGTTCGGGGAACAGCGTGATGACGTCGAATCGCATGGCATGGGGCCCGGCGGCAAGGCCGCGGAACCCCGCTCAATAATCGGGTTGCCAATCCACCAGGATGCGGCGCTGTGGCAGGTCCACGCTGTCCACATAGGCCGAAACGAAGGGAATCATGCGCTCCCGCACCTGGCCTGGCTTGTCTGTGTCGGTCCGCGGGTATTCCAGCACGAGCACCGTCTGGGGCCCGGTCGAGAGCAAGTCCTTGACTTCTCCGAGACTGACCCCTTCGCGATTGATGACCTGCAGGCCCAAAAGGTCAACCCAGTAATACTCGTCGGTGCCCGCCGTGGGAAAGCTCGACCGGGACACCATCACGCGGGCGCCCTTGAGTTGCTCGGCCGCGGTGCGGTCGGGCACCTCATGGGCGGTGGCCACCACGGAGTCGGCGTGTTCTTTGGCTTCCTTGATCGAAAGCAGCACGGTTCCGGAGAACGTCCTGGCGCCCCGTTCGGCGGGCTGCAGATACCAGCGACGGGAAGAAAAAAGCGCCTCGGGCGAGGCGCTGTGGGGAAGGACCTTGAACCAGCCCTTGATGCCCCAGGCATCCGCGATGCGGCCGACCTCGATGGCATCCGCCGGCAATTCGGCAGGCTCCAGGCCGGGCATCATCGCCACCAAGGCGTCAGGCCGCCTTGGGAGCCTGCTTGATCAGGCGCTCGACCGTCGGCGAGGCCTGGGCACCCACACTGCGCCAGTAAGTCAGGCGGTCCTGGGCAATACGCAGGCCCTCTTCGCCGCCCTTGGCGATCGGGTTGTAGAAGCCGATGCGTTCGATGAAGCGGCCATCGCGGCGCTCGCGACGGTCGGTCACGACGATGTTGAAGAAGGGACGGCCTTTGGAGCCGCCGCGGGAGAGTCGAATCACAACCATGATTTATCCTGTGGGTGGTAAATGTGTTTTCAGCGTTGAGACACGCGACATGGCCACCCGGCCAGCGACACACTGAAAAGCCTTTGATTATATCGCCATCCATCTTTATGCCCACCATACGCCCCAGCCGCGACGAGGACGTTGAAGCCATTACCTCGATCTATGCCCATCACGTGCTGCATGGCACAGGGACTTTCGAGGTGGATCCGCCATCGGCCACCGACATGGCGGCGCGGCGGGCCGAGGTGCTGTCCCGGGGATTGCCGTGGCTCGTGGCCGCGGTGGACAACCGGGTCTGCGGCTTTGCCTACTGCAACTGGTTCAAACCACGCCCCGCTTACCGATTCTCCGCCGAAGACTCCATCTATCTTGCTCCCCACGCCAAAGGCCAAGGCCTGGGCCGCGCACTGCTGGCCGAGCTGGCAAGTCAGGCGGAGCGCGCGGGGGTGCGAAAACTGATTGCGGTGATCGGCGACTCCAGCAACACCGGGTCAATCGGCGTCCACCGCGCGCTGGGATTCCAGCCTGTCGGGGTGCTCGCCTCGTGCGGCTGGAAATTTGACCGCTGGCTCGACGTCGTGCTGATGGAAAGAACCCTGGGCCTGGGGGACACGACCGCGCCACCATAATCGCGGCATGAAAAACAAGACACTGTCGGCCTGGCTCACCTTTCTGGGCGGACCCTTGGGCTTGCACCGCTTCTACTTGCGGGGCTTGGGTGACTGGCTGGGCTGGTTGCTGCCCATCCCGACGGCGCTGGGTCTGTATGGCATCGAGCGCGCCCGTGACCTGGGACAGGACGACCCCATCAGCTGGATGCTGGTGCCCTTGCTAGGCTTCACCATCGCCGGCTGCGCGCTGCAGGCCATCGTCTACGGGCTGATGACCCCTGAAAAATGGAACCAGCGCTTCAACCCTTCTGCCCCTGCCGATGCACCTGCGGGTCAGACCCACTGGCTCACCATTGGTGCCATCGCCGTGTCGCTGCTGGTTGGCACGACCGCGCTGATGGCCAGCATCGCCTTCAGTTTCCAGCGCTATTTCGAGTACCAGATCGAAGAGGCGCGCAAGCTGTCCCAGTAGGCCTGCGCCGCCGCGTCAGGCCACCATGCGCACGCCTGGCGAGAGTGCTCTCAATAAAGCTGCAGGCTGATCCAGTAAGCCATTGCCGCGACAAAGGCGCTGGCCGGAATGGTGAATATCCAGGCCCAGACAATGTTGCCAGCCACCCCCCAGCGCACCGCGCTGGCGCGTTGAACCGACCCCACGCCGACGATGGCACCGGTGATGGTGTGCGTGGTGGAAACCGGGATACCCAGCGCCGTGGCCAGGAACAGCGTCAGCGCCCCCCCTGTTTCCGCGCAGAACCCGCCTACCGGCTTGAGCTTGGTGATTTTCTGACCCATCGTCTTGACGATGCGCCAGCCCCCGAACATCGTCCCGGCGCCGATCGCGGCGTAACAGGTCAGAATCACCCAGGTCGGCGGCGACTTGTCCGTCGCCGCCGAGTATCCCGTGGCAATCAGCAGCATCCAGATGATGCCGATTGTTTTCTGGGCGTCATTGCCGCCATGCCCGAGGCTGTAAGCGCCGGCTGAAATCAGCTGGAGCCGGCGGAACCATTTGTCCACCTTGGACGGCCGCGCGCGCCTGAACAGCCAGGCCACGATCACCATCATCAGCGACCCGAGCACGAAGCCCAGCAAGGGTGACACAAAGATGAAGGCCACCGTCTTCAGGATGCCGGCCGACACCAGCGCGCCCGCACCCGCCTTGGCGATGACGGAGCCGACGATTCCCCCGATCAAGGCATGCGAGGAGCTGCTGGGAATGCCGTAGTACCAGGTGAGCAAGTTCCAGGTGATGGCCCCCACCAGCGCGCCGAACACCACATGGGTGTCCACCACCCCCGGCTGCACAATGCCCTTGCCCACCGTCGCGGCCACGCTCAGGTGAAAGACCAGGATGGCCACCACGTTGAAGAAGGCTGCAAACAGCACTGCCTGCCCAGGCTTGAGCACGCCGGTCGACACCACGGTGGCTATCGAATTGGCCGCGTCATGAAACCCGTTCATGAAATCGAACAGGATGGCCAGCACCACCAGCAACACCACCACCCACAGAGCCGTCTGTACGGTTTCCATCGTCCGGGTCCCGCCGTTGCTCAGGAGTTCTCGAGGATGATGCCCTCGATCACATTCGCCACGTCTTCACACTTGTCGGTGATCGTCTCCAGCAATTCATAGATGGCTTTGAGCTTGATGACTTCGCGCACATCGGGTTCTTCGCGGAAGAGCTTGCTCATCGCGCTGCGCATCACCCGGTCGGCATCACTTTCCAGACGGTCGATTTCCTCGCAGGTCTTGAGCGCCGCCTCGGCCGTGCTCGGATCGGCAATCTTGTCCAGCAGGTTGACGGCATCGCGCAGGCGTTCGCAGCACTTGAGGCTCAGGTCGGTCAGGCGAACGATTTCCTCGGTCATGTGATGGATGTCGTACAGCGCCATGGTCTCGGCCGAGTCCTGGATCAGGTCGGCCACATCGTCCATGGTGTTGATCAGCGTGTGGATCTGCTCCCGGTCGATGGGCGTGATAAAGGTTTTGTGGATGGCCTTGTTGACGTCATGGGTCACCCGGTCGGCGGCGCGTTCGGCGTTGTCCACGTCCTGGTTGTACTTGGCACGGAGATGCAGGTCGCCGTAATTGGTCACCAGCATCGAAAATGCACGGGCGGCCTCGACGATCCGCTCGGCGTGCTGGTTGAACATCTCGAAATAATTGC
>ERZ795062.1218-NODE-1218-length-18679-cov-5.547788_pt1 | contig 18679 bp, 12 predicted proteins | sample MGYA00375146_ERZ795062 | MGnify/ENA primary metagenome ERZ795062 (study PRJEB30191, sample SAMN05720281) | activated sludge metagenome | isolation source: Anaerobic digester | place: USA | collected 2015-07-16 ... | reverse complement strand
TGGTCACGATGCACATGAGCTGGGGGGCCGGATTCCTCACCAGCCCCGGAGATCTGCGGACGTGACGATCACAGCGATCATCTGCGCCTTCGGGGATCAGCCGTACTTGGCCGACGCAGTGACGGCGCTACAGGCTAGTCGCGCAGTAGATCCGGACATCATCGTCGTGGACAACGGCAGTCCACAGGCGAAGGACCTGACCGGTGTGACAGTTCTCGATCCCGGCCGCAACACCGGCTTCGCGGGTGGATGCAACCTCGCAGCGCGGGCGGCGCAAGGGCAGACCCTGGTCTTCGTCAACAGTGACGCGCTGGTCGATCCGGACTGTCTTGCTCACCTGCAACGTGCCGCAGCCGAGGGAGACCTGGTCGGCGCCACGATCCTGCTGGCCGACGGTTCGGGCGTGAACAGCTGGGGGAACCCCGTGCATCTGCTCGGATTCTCGTGGGCCGGCGGGTACGGACAACCGGAGACGGCCGCTGCTGACGGCAACGTCGCCAGCGTGTCCGGTGCGGTGTTCGCAGTCCGCCGGGACGTCTACTGGGAACTCGGGGGCATGGATGAGCAGTACTTCGCCTACGGCGAGGACGTCGATCTTTCGCTGCGAACACTGCTGGCCGGCCGTGCTGTACGCGTGATTCCGCAGGCGCTGGCCAGGCATCATTACGACTTTTCGCGCAACCCGAACAAGATGTACCTGCTGGAGCGCAACCGGCTGATCACCGTGCTTACCACCTACCGAGGGGGCACTCTGCTCGCGCTGGCGCCACTGGCGGTGGCTGCCGAAGGCGCGATTGCCTTGCGCAGCGCCCGGGAGGGATGGTGGCGGGAGAAGGTCGCCGGCTGGCGCTGGCTGGCCGGGCATCGAAGGTACCTGCGCCAGCGCCGCAACCGGATCCAGGGCACCCGCCGGTGCGACGACGCCGATCTGCTGGCGCATCTGAGCGTCGATCTGGATCCGCCGTCCCGATTCGGCATGTCTGTGCCGCCTGCCTACCGGCGGCTCATCGTGGGCTATTGGAACGCCGTGGGTGCCCGGATCGCGCGAGTGGCTGGGGGCGGTAAGCAACCACGGTTGTGAGACTCCGGCGCAGGTGTGAGCGATGGGAGCGGCCGTCTACATCTCCCAGCCGCATGGGCGCGGTTGTCCACGCTCTGCGTCGGCGCCGGATCGCCAGACTCGGAGGCTGATTGCGTGCCCGCCGACTACCCTGGCATTAGGGGTGGTTGCTCACGGACGTACACCGAATGTCCGTGGCGGGGCAAGCGAAGGTGGTGACCTTCCATCATGACCAGCGGCAGGCCGGATATGGCGATGAGTGAGGCCGGGGGTGTGCCCGAGGAACTTGAGTACCCCGCCGAGATCGATCTTCCGATCACTGACACTGCTGGAGCCATCCCGGGCCGGAACGCGGCACTTCAGCCCGAACGTCTCTTGTATGCCGTGCGCAGCGATGACGGCTGGGCCGACGTCACGGCAGGACAGTTCAACGAGCGGGTGTGTGCGGTGGCCAAGGGTCTGGTGGCGCGCGGGATCACGCCCGGATCGCCGGTGGCCATTCTGTCGGCCACCCGTTACGAGTGGACCGTTCTGGACTTCGCGTTGTGGCGGATCGGCGCGTTCGCAGTGCCGATCTACGACTCGTCGTCGGCCGAACAGATCGCCTGGATCCTGACCGACAGCGCGGCGGTTGCGGTGATCGTCGAGGATCAGGCGGGTGTGCAACGGGTGCGCGAGGCGGTGCCGGAGCCACCGCCGCTGTGGAGCATGGAAGACGAGCTGCTGGATGGCCTGGCCGAGGAAGGGGTCGGCGTCTCAGATGCTCAATTGGACGCGCAGCTGGCCGAAGCGAGACCGCAGGACCCGGCCACGATCGTCTATACCTCGGGCACGACGGGCCGGCCGAAGGGTTGCGTCATCACGCACGCGAACCTGCTGTTCGTCGTGCGCACTCTCGTGGCCACGACACAGCCGGTGGTCAGCGAGTCAGCTGCGAAAACGGTGTTGTTCCTGCCGCTGGCGCATGTGCTCGGCCGCGGCGCGCAGGTCTACTGCGCGGAGGGCGGGATGCAGGTGGCGCATTGCCCAGCGCCCAAACAATTGCCCGCCGACATGCTCAGCGTGCGGCCGACGTTCCTGGTCGGCGTGCCGCGGATCTTCGAGAAGATCTTCAACGCCTCTCAGCAGAAAGCCCACGCAGAGGGCAAGGGCCGCATCTTCGAGCGCGCCGCGAAGGTGGCCATCGAGTACGGACGCGCGAGCAGGACGGGCAAGCCGTCGCTGCGGCTTCGCGCCGAACACGCCATCTTTGACCGGCTGGTCTACGGGAAACTGCGCGCGGCGATGGGTGACCGGCTGCACTTCGCCATCACCGGAGGCGCCAGCCTCGGCGAGCGGCTCGGGTACTTCTACGCGGGCATAGGGCTCACGGTCATGGAGGGCTACGGGCTGACCGAGACCACCGCCTCCGCAACGTTCAACAGAGCGGAGAATCCGCGGATCGGCACCGTCGGACAGCCGATGCCGGGCACAGCGGTCCGGATCGACGAAGACGGCGAGATTCTGGTGCGCGGGCCACAGGTCATGGCTGGTTATCACAACAGCCGGGCAGCCACCGACGAGGTGATCGACAACGAGGGCTGGTTCCGCACCGGCGACATGGGCGCTCTCGATGCGGAGGGCTTCCTGCGGATCACCGGGCGCAAGAAGGAGATCATCGTGACGGCCGGCGGCAAGAACGTGGCACCGTCGGTCCTGGAAGATCGCATGCAGGCGCACAACCTGATCGGTCCCACGATGGTCGTGGGCGAAGGGCGGCCGTTCATCGGCGCGCTGATCACACTGGATCCCGACGCACTGGCGGTTTGGGCGCGCCAGCACGGCAAGCAGGGCACCACGCCGGCCGGCCTGCACGACGACCCCGACCTGCGGGCACTGGTGCAGGCGGCCGTCGATGATGCCAACGCCGCTGTGTCCAAAGCGGAGTCGATCCGGTCCTGGCGGCTGCTCGACGCGTCCTTCACAGAGAACTCGGGGCACCTCACGCCCACCCAGAAACTCAAGCGCAACGTCGTAGCCGGGGACTACGCGGAGGAGATCGACGCGATCTACGGATCGCCCCATCCCTGAGCACGGGGCGAGGTTCGCCCTAGCGATGCCTGATCGGGGGATACAGTCGGGTCGATGGGGCTCAGTGTTGTCGTCGCCTGCCATGACGTGGCGGAGTTCTTGCCCGCATGCCTGGATTCATTGCTCGCCCAGCAGGTCCCCCCGGACCAGGTCATCCTGGTCGACGACGGGTCCACCGACGCCACCTCCGCGATCTGTGCCGAGTATGCGCAAGCGCACGCGGGCTGGCAGGTCGTGACCGGACCGGGCAGCGGGCCCGGCGGAGCGCGCACCCTCGGCCTGGAGCACGTGACGCACGAGTACCTCGCGTTCGTCGACGGGGACGATGTCGTGCCGGAGGACGGCTTCCGGATTCTGCTCAGTTCGCTGCGCCGCACCGGTTCGGATATCGCCTGCGGCGACGTGCTGCGCTACGACGGCGCGCAACTGACTCCCAGCGGTCCACATCGCAACGCCATCCTGGCCACGAAGCTGCGCACGACGATCCACAAAACGCCGTCGCTGATCTACGACACCACGTCCTGGAACAAGGTCTTCCGGACTCAGTTCTGGCGCGATGCGGGACTGCACTTCGCCGCGAACGTCACGTACGAGGATCTGCCGGTTATGGTGGCTGCCCACGCACGCGCCCGCTCGGTGGACGTGCTCAAGGCGCCGGTCTACTGGTGGCGGCGGCGGATCGACTCCGACGCCTCGATCACCCAGCGGCGCGGCGAGCTCGGCAACCTGCGCGACCGCATGAACGCCATCGACGCCGTGGAGGCGCTGACCGCTGACGACGAGTACCTCAAGCGCATCCATGACCGCAAGGTGCTCACGTTCGACATTCCGCTGTACCAGCCGTTCTACGCCGGCGCCGACCCGCAGTATCAGCAGTTGTTCATGGAACGGGTGGGCGCGCTCGTGCGGCGCACGCTTCCGGACGTGTTGCTGGAACTGCCGCCCCGTGACCGGGTCCGCTACCACCTGATCGAGCAGGGCGACCGCGACCGGCTGCTGGAGTTCCTGGAGTTCGAGCGGGATCCCTACGCCATCCGCAAGACCGTTCCCGGTGACGGTGTGACCTACGCGGCACTGCCATTCCTGGGCGAACCGGGTTTCCCCGACGAGTTGTACATCTGGGGCAAGGCGCAGCCCGTCGTGTCAGAGGTGGAGAGTGTCGCGTGGACCAAGGAGGGCCTGGCCGTCACGGGCTACGCCTACCTCGAGGGGATCGACTCCGGAGGTCCCGAGCAGCGCAAACTCAGCGTGCGGTTGCTGGGCGGCGAGGAGCCGGTTGGATTGCCGGTCAAGTGGATCCAGCGCGAGGACCTGACCGCCAGGGAACTCACTGCGGAGGTTACCTACGACAACGTCGGGCTGTCGTTCACGATCGGTTTCGACGTCCTGCCCGACGAGGGACTGCGCCGCGTGGACGTGTTTGTGGCCGCGCCGGGCGGTAAGCGCCGAGTGCCGCTGTCCGGGACCTACGACGGCGCCGCGCACTTGCCCCGCCGGCTGGTCCTGCCCGATGGCCGGATCGTTGTTGTGCGCTGGCGCGGGGAGAACTTCGCGGTCATGGTCTACCCGCCGCAGCCCATGGTGCGCGAGATGGCAGTGCCGGCGCCAGACGTCCTCCGGGTGGAGTTCGACCAGGTGCTGCCCGACGCCCAGGTCATCGCCCGCCGCCGCGACGACTACGAGCAGGTCGCGGTGCCGATGGCGAACTCCGTGGAACTCGATGTGTCCGGCCTGCCTGCGCTGGACACCCTCAACCAGATCGAGTTCGACATCCTCATCGAACAACCCGGGGACGAGGAACCGCAGCCGGCCATCGTCCATCCTGCAACCGCCGAGCTGTTGCAGACCCATGGCGACCAGGAGTACTACGCGCGAGCGGGAATCACCGGCGGTCTGGTGATCACCGTGCGCGAGCCGCGTCCGCGCCTGCTGCAGTGGCGCTATTCGAAAGCTGGGCTGGAACTCACCGGGGACCGGGCAGGCGGCCTGCGCAGCCTGGTGCTGGAAAATCGCAACGAGGTCCGCGAGCGCTACCCCATTGAGCGGCAAGACCAGGCCTGGCGGGCACTGCTGCCGGCCAAGGACACCGGCGACCAGGTCGGCATTCGGCATCTGCCCGTTGGTCGCTGGAGCCTGTTGACCCAGGACGACGTGCCCTTCCATGTCGCGCAGGCCACCCGCGAGACGATGACCGCGCCAGAATGGCACGACCTCGACGGCGTCAAAGCCGGCCTGCGTGCGCGGCGCAGCGCCACCGCTGCCTTGCAGATCGACCCAGCCGGTGACATCCGGCCGCCCGGGTTGCACGGCCGCCGCACGATCGTGGAGGAGTACTACCCCAAGCGCCGGCGCAAGCGGCTGCAGAAGGTCATCCTGTTCGAGAACTGGAAGGGCAAGCAGTACAGCGACAACCTGCGTGGCATCGACGAGGAGTTGCGTCGTCGGCGGGATCGCCGCAAGCGGATCTGGGTGGTGCGCGACAACGGCGTGCGGATGCCTGACGGAGTGCAGACCGTGCTGCGCTTCAGTCCCGAGTACTACGACCTGCTGGCGCGCGCTCGCTGGGTGGTGGCAAATGACTCCATCGACCCCAGCTACGTCAAGCGGACCGATGGCCAAATCTACCTTCAAACGTGGCATGGGACTCCGCTGAAGAAGGTCGGCCAGGACATCGAGAAGGTGAACTTCGCTCGTAAGGGATACCTCGAGTCCTTCGCGCAGGAGAGTGCGAAGTGGAACTGGCTGGTCAGTCCTAACGAGTACTCCTCGCAGATCATGAGCCGGGCGTTCGGTGTGGGCCCGGACCGGATCCTCGCGACCGGCTACCCGCGCAACGACATCTTCTACCGAACGGCCGAGCGCGAGGCCAGGGCCGCAACGACCCGCGCGCGGCTGGGCTTGGACCCGTCGCAGAAGGTCGTGCTGTATGCCCCAACTTGGCGCGACGATCGTTATGACGAGCGTGGGCGCTACATCTTCGACCTCAAGCTCAACGTCGAGGCGATGCGTGAGCAGTTCGGCGGGAGCCACGTGTTGCTCTTGCGCGGCCATCATCTGCTGGCCACGCGCACGGCCATCGCGACCGGCGACGGATTCGTGCACAACGTCTCGACCTACCCGGACATCGCGGACCTCTACCTGATCGCCGATGTGCTGATCACGGACTACTCCTCGGTGATGTTCGACTTCGTCAACACCGGCCGGCCCATGCTGTTCTACACCTGGGACCTCGACGATTACTCCGGCCGGGTGCGGGGACTCTACTTCGACCTCACTGAGGACCCGCCGGGCCCGGTCTGCCGGACTTCTGCGGAGGTGTTCGAGGCGCTGGCTGATCTCGACGGCGTGCAGCAGCAGTATGCGGGAGCGTACGCGCGCTTCCGTGAGCGGTTCTGCGCCTGGGAGGACGGAAACGCTGCTGCCCGCGTGATAGACGCGGCTCTGCGCTGACGTCCATGAATTGTCGCGTTGTTGTTCCGGTTGTTGCGTTGTTGGTGATTTCGACCGGTCAAAACCCCAACAACGCAACAGTGCGCCCAACAACGCGACAAAGTGCGTCATGAGCATCCCGCGCTGGCGCTGGCCGGTCGACCTGCCGGTACTGCTGCTGCTCACCGCGGCCGCGCTGGCCGCTGCCTGGCTGTTCCGGACCGTCCTGGTCACCAGCGACCCCTGGCACTACGCCCAAGCCGCCCTGGACTTCGGCCACCACGAGTGGATCCCGTCCGGACTGACCCGCTGGGGCATCATCGTGCCCCTCATCCCGGTCGGCTGGGTCTTCGGCCCGACGCTGCCGACGTTCTACGCGTTCGCCTTCGCAGCCACCGCGCTCGTCGTGCCAGTCGTGTACCTCCTGAGTCGCGGCGTGTCCGATGTGGCTGTGGCTGCGCTGACGACAGTGGCATTCGTGGCGATGCCGCTCACATTCATCAACCTCTCCCGCGGCTACCCGGATCTGATGGCGATAGCGCTCAATGGCCTGACGCTGCTGCTGGTGCTGGCCGCTCGAGACCGTGACCGGGGCTGGCTGTTACTGCTGGCAGGTTTCGTGGCTGGGTGGGCTTTCGAGGTTCGCGAGACCACCGTGTTCACGTGGCCGCTGTTCGCCTGGATCGTGTGGGGTCTGAGCCGGCGCTGGCGGGGTTATGCGGCGGTCGTGCTCGGACTGCTGCCATGGGCAGTGCTCGATGGCGTGCTGTCGTGGCGCACCTTGGACGACCCCCTCGCCAAGTGGCACGTCCTGACCGGCTCGGATCTCAACGACTCGACCTCGCCGCTGGACGGCTCGTACCTAGGTCACGACCGGCTGTGGTACGTCCTGCGACTGCCGCGGGCCATCCTCGAACAGCCGTGGGGATGGACGGTACTGCTCGTGGCCGGGCTCGGCCTGCTGGGCGGGTTGGTCCTGCGTGGCCGGGTCGGTCTATACGTCGTTTGGGCGCTGCTGCCCGTTGCTCTGCTGATGCTGCAAGCCGGCGTGCTGGATCCCGCTCATCCCAGCGTGCGGGTCGATGTGCCACGGTACTGGCTGGCTTTCACACCGGGGCTGACGATCGCGGCGGGGGCCTTCTGTGCCTGGCTGGCGCAGCGGGTGCGACTGCCGGCCTGGGCCGGGGCCCTCGTGTTGACCGGAACAATGGTGGTGGCCGGCGGCTCGTATGCCACAACTGAGCCCACGTTCTTCCCGAACAGTGGCGACCTGCCGTACCGGACCGCGCGCCAGATCCCGGACGGCGCCACGGTTTGGACCGACGGCCGCACCGCGCGCATCCTGCCCGTGTATCTGCGCGACGCGGGCGCTTCGGCCACGGTCCGGGACTTCACGGTGAAGGGCTTCAACCCCCAGCCGGGTGACTACGTGCTGGTCTTCAGCGACACCGACACCACGTGTGAGTTCTGCAAGCTCGACTACGACTTGTGGCGGGCTGATGGCAACAGCTTGCCGGTCGAGTCGTACGCGCTGGAATGGACTGCGCCGGACGGCAAAGCTCGGTTGTACCGGGTGGATTGAGTTGTAGTCCAGGTCTTAGAGCTGCGTCGTTCTTTGGATTTCGCCCAACCTCCCGCGTCGGACCCGGGACGCACAAGGCACCCGCCTAGACTCGCCTGCGTGAAGCCCATCGAGTCCGGGGAGTTGCTGCTGCACGTCGGCGTGCACAAGACCGGGACCACTGCCCTGCAGGCGGCGCTTGCCGATGCCCGCGCTGACCTGCCGCGCTACGACGTCGCATATCCCGGGTCGGGCACCTTCCAGCACGGCGCGATCCTGGCCGGCGCCGGGCGCAGCTACGGCTGGAAGCGTGACGCGAAAGATGTCCCTCGCAAGCAGTGGGACACGCTGGTGGCACAGTCCCGGGGACGCAGCATCATCAGCAGCGAGTTCTTCGACGACCTCGAACCCGACGTGGCGCGCAGGATGGTCGAGGACTTGGGCATCGAGCGGGTGCGCGTGGTCGTCACGCTGCGCGCGATCGGGAACATCCTGCCGTCGGCCTGGCAGCAGCGACTGAAGGCCGGCTACACGGGTGGTTACAACGCGTTCCTGAAACAGATCTTCGCCGCCGAACTGAACTCCAAAGCACGGCACTTCTGGTATCGCCACGACCAGGTTGCCCAGATCCAGCGCTGGGCCGACATCGTCGGTCCCGATCGTGTCGATGCCGTGGTCATCCCGGACGGTGACCGTACGGCGATCTTCACCGCCTTCGAGGGTTTGCTGGGGCTGCCGCCCGGATTCCTTGCGCAGCGGCAGGTGCACATCCAGAACCGCTCGATGACCGCACCGGAGGCCGAGTTCGTCCGGCGCATCAACAAAGCTGTGGCCGACGATCTCAGCTGGGACGACTACCAGCGCGTGGTCCGCCGCACGCTGATCCTCACGATGGTCGAGCAGCGCACCCCTGCTCGCGACGAACCCCGCATCCTGACGCCGGACTGGGCGGCGGACGCGGCGCAGGAGCGCGGCCGGGAGTTCGCCGCCGGCGTGGCGGCCAGCGGGGTGAGCGTGATCGGGGATCCGCAGGCGTTGGCCACCCGGCCGAAGGCGGGCAAGAACGTCAAGTCCACCGGCCTGCCGATGGACGCCGCCCTGGCTGCTGCTGTGGCACTGATCAACCGGCAGACCCGGTCGGACGCCCCGCAGCCGATGTCGCGCCGCGCCGCGCTGCGAATGGCTCTGCGCCGGCGCTGACCGAGTGTCATCCGCCCCTGCACCCGCTGCCTAGACTTGATGGTCATGGAGTCTGCGATCACCCCCATCGGCGAGGGCGAGGTCCTTCTGCACGCGGGTCTGCACAAGACCGGCACGACGGCGCTGCAGGTGGCGCTCGCCGACGCCCGCGGTGAACTCGAGCAGCACGGAGTGCGCTACCCGGGCAAGGGTCTCTACCACCACAAGGCGATCCTCGCCGGCGCCGATCGGCCGTACGGCTGGCGCAACAACGGTGCCCGGATCACGCCGAAGAAGCACTGGAACCGGATGCTGAAAGAGGCTGACTTCGCCGGCCGCACGATCATCAGCAGCGAGTTCCTCGACGACATCGCCCCGGAGATCGGCGCCCGTGTGGTGGACGACCTGGGCGGTCGCGAGCGGGTGAACCTCGTGGTGACGCTACGCGCGATCGGCAACATCCTGCCGTCGGCCTGGCAGCAGGGGCTCAAGGCCGGTGTGACGACGCCCTACAACCAGTGGCTGAAGGTGATGTTCGAGGAGGAGCAGACCACCCGGGCCGAGCGCTTCTGGTTCCGCCACGACCAGGTGGAACAACTGCGGCGGTGGTCGCAGGTCGTCGGCGCGGATCGCACGTACGCGGTCATCATCCCGGAGGGCGATCGCACCGCCATCTTCTCGGCCTTCGAAGGGTTGCTCGGGCTGCCCGAGGCGTTCCTGGCCACCCGTGAGCAAATCATTCAGAACCGGTCCATGACCGCGCCCGAAGCAGAGTTCGTCCGGCAGTTGAACAAGGAGTTGTCGGGGCGCATGTCCTGGGACGAGTACACCGTCATGGTGCGCAGAGCCCTCATTCTGAACATGGTCGAGAACCGCCGACCCGCCTCCGACGAACCGAAGATCGTGACGCCGGAATGGGCGGCTGACAAGGCCGAGGAATTCGGCCAGCGGTTCGCCAAGGGCATCGCCGAACTTGGCGTGAACGTCATCGGGGATCCGGCGGATCTGGCGCTGCGCCCGCGGGCCGCGGCCTCGGACGAGCCCGAGGTACTTTCCATCGACGCCGCGGTGGCCGGAGCGAGCGGCTTGGTGCTGGAGGCGCTGGCCGAGCGGCGAGCGTTGGAGGAGAAGCTCAAGACCGCGAACGCTCCCCAGCCCGTCCCACCGCGCGCCAAGCGCTGGACCGCTCGGGGTGCGGCACGGGCGCTCAAGCGAGGGTTCCGCAACTAGCATCTGCGCTTAGGGCGCCGGATCTGGCCTTCTTTGCGCGAAATCCCCGCGTCAGCTCTCGATGTCGAGTTCCTCCAGCGGGCTGACCTCCCGGTGCTCCACGGCGCCCACGTCTGGGTCGCCCAGCGCGGGATGCCCCTGCAAAGAGGTGGCGCATTCCTCCCGTATGCGCCGGCAGGCGTCGAGCCAGGCCTGCATCGCTGCGCCGGGAGTGGTGTCACCGAAGTAGTAGCGGGTCCATTCCTGGCGCTGTTGCGCGAGGGTCTCATCACTGGTGACCCGGTCCAGCACCTCGACGATCGCCGATGCCTGCTTCGGCTTCAGCAACTCGATACTGGCGATGAAGCCCTCGCTCGGGACCGGCGCGGCGGGGTTCGCGGGTTTCGTGACCACCACCGGCTTCCCAGTCGTCAGCCAGTCGATCACCACGGCGCTGACATCAGCGATACACACGTCGCAGACGTCCAACTGCCAGTCGAATGTGGGCGTGGTGTCGGCGAGGTGCCCGGCACCCGGATCGGCCAGGTTGGCGGCAGCGATCAGGGCGTTGATCTCGTCGCGGGCCTTGGCATGATCGTCGCTGAACAGGCCTGTGCGGGCATGGGGACGGAAAACCAGCCGGTACCGGGAGTCGGCCAGCAGCGCCTTGACCATGGGCACCCCGTGGGAAACCAGCGACGAATAGCGCATGCTCGGGCGATCGCCCTCGGTGGTCGGCGCATAGAAGACCACGGTCCGATCGTCCTGTGGCAGCGGCGGCGGAGTCGTCGCGCTCGGCACATCGAGCTGGGGACGGCCGATGCGGATGGTCTTGGCGTCCACGTCGTAGTTGATGAGGTTCGCGGCCAGCCGGTCGGCGGCGGCCTCACCGGCGATGAACGAGTAGTCGTAGCACTTGGTCTGACCCGAGACCATGTAGGACTTGTCGCTCTCGCCGTGACTGATGAACACGTGCAGCATGGTGTTGAAGCGCATCAACTGGAAGTTGCGGGTGTTCTGGTTGACGTAGAGCGCGGCGCTGAAGCGCTGCCGCTCGACGAGATTCTCCAGGTCCTCCACCCGGCCGGCATAGGCCACCGGCAGCGGGCATTCATCGAGGAGTTCCAGCGCGGCAGTCACCGAGCGGCACACAATCAGCACGGGTGCCTCGGCATCGAGTGCCTGCAACGGCTCGTACCACTGGCGCAACTGGTAGAGGTTCACCGGGCCATCGGCGTAGTACACGAGGGTCTGGAAGTGGTCCTCGGGCAGTGCGCGATCGCCGGTCTGGGACTGCCACTGCTCGATGGCGGGCTGCCCCTGGGTCATCACCCGGCGCACGGCCCAGTAGATCTGCTTGGCCTTACTTGGCTGCTTGGGGGAATCGATGGCCATGGCGTCAGGAGCGAGCGTTGGCGCGGGCGAGGTCGTCGTCGAAGTCGATCTCGACGGCGAACAGGTCGGAGATGTCAACCGGGGTGAAAGCGATCCCGTGCTTCTCGATCGCGAGCTCGATGCCGCGTTCGAAGTAGTCCTGCTCGTCGCACTCGTCGAGGCACTCGACCAGGCGGGCCTTGTCCTTGCCGGAGATCAGGTTGATCCCCACGGCCTCGCCCAGGGCGTTCTGGACCTGCTTACTCAGTTCCTTCACGTGGCCGGACTCGTCGACGGTGTACTTCACCTCTTCCTCGGCGACCGTGGCGGTGTTCACGCAGATCACGTTGTCGCCGCGCAGGATGCTGGACTCCAAACGGCGCAGCACCTCTCCGTCGAACACCACGTCCCCGTTCATCCAGACCACAGGACCGCTGCCGGACATTCGCAGCGCCTTCAGCAGGCTCTTGGAGGTGTTGGTGGTGTCGAAGTTCTCGTTGTAGACGAACAGGCCGTCCGGGAACTCCTCCAGGATGCTCTCCAGTTTGAAGCCGACGACCGTGATGACCCGGGCCTGCTCGCCGAACACCTCGCTGATGTTGTCGCGCTGCTGACCCATGATGCTGCGGCCGTCGTCGAGCTTGGTGAGCGGCTTCGGCCACGGCCGGCCCAACCGAGTGCCCATACCTGCGGCAAGGATCGCCACCTGGATCGTCATCTGCGCTCCGTTCGTCGTCTCGTCCCATTGTGACGGTTGGCGGGGTCAGGTCGGCGCCTGCCCTCGCGCCTGCTCGCCATTTCGGTCACTCACGCGCCACCAGATGACCGAATCCTGACCAGAACCCGAGCCTGACGCGTCCGCTGCTACGTTTCGGAGCGTGGCGGCTGTCGTAGTGATCGGTGAAAGGGCGCCACAAATCGCCGATCTGCTGGGCGAGCCAGTGGCCGGGCAGGTGGCAAGCGCTGCTGATCTGGCCGAATTGCTGGCTCGTACGCCTGGCGACATCGTCCTGGTGGATGCTGAGCTCGACTGCTCGGGCCTTTACCCGATCGAGGATGTTTGTGCCCCACAGGGCACACGGGTGCTGGTCGGGGTCGGCGGCACTGCCCAGGTCCGGATCGCGAGCGGCGTCGTGGTCGGGGCCGGAACGTCACAGGCGCCCCTGGACTCCTCCAACGGCACGGCCGCTGGGTGCTTGCAGGTCGCCGAAGCCGACCGTCCTGCGCTCGATCACGCCCTGGCCCGCATCCCGGACGGACCCCCCGGGGCTTTGTGGGAGCAGGTGCTGAGCCTGCTGGTCATGCAGGCCGTCGAGGTCAAACCGGTCTACGCCGCGCCGTTCCGGATCGGCCGGGCGGTCGGACGCGACTCCGACCCGGTAAGGCTGCAGGCCCGGCGCTGCGCGCGCGGCGGCGACGGTTGGTTGTCCGAGCGCACCGTGCGGCCCCTGTCCCGTCAGATCACGCCGTGGGCAGTGAAAGCCGGCCTGGCGCCGACCACCGTCACGGTCGCCAGCCTGATTGTCGGGGCCAGCGCCGTGGCCACCGCGGTGCTGGGAACCCGATGGGGCTACCTGGCTACGGCAGTGCTCATGATCGTCTCGCTGGTGCTGGACTGCGTCGACGGCGAAGTCGCGCGCTGGACTCATCGCTATAGCCGGGGCGGCGCATGGCTCGACGCGGTTGGTGACCGCGTCAAGGAGTACGCGGTCTGGTTCGCCGTCGCCTGGGCGGTCGGGCAGCAGGACTTCTGGTTGCTGATCCTGAGTTGCCTGATCCTGTTCACGTCCAAGCACTTCCTGGACTACGGCTGGTCGTTGCGCTTCCCACCCTGGCGGCCGCGCGCCATTCCCATGAGCGCCGAACCGGATCCGTGGCAGGCAGCGGGCGTTGTGCCGCCGAGCGTCCGGCCGCCGTCGTGGCGACGGGTCCTGGGCATGCCGATCGCCGAACGCTGGCTGCTGGTTGCGGTCTTGTTGCCGCTGACCGGTCCGTGGCTGACGTTCTCAGTGCTGGTTGCACTGGGCGCACTGAGCCTGGCGTACACGGTGTTGACCCGGATCCGGTGGAGCCATGTGCCCATCGATCCGGTGGTGCGGCCGCAGTTGGTGGCGATCACCGACCCTGGCTTCCCGGCTTGGGAAGCCGACCGGATGCAGTGGGGTCCGGCAGCTCTGCTCGGTCTGCTCGTGATGGTTGCAGCCGCAGCCGGTGCGCCGTGGGTAGTGCTCGCCGGCTATGCCATCGCGCTCGGGCTGTATGGGGTGGCCTATGGCAGCGGCCCACGCGGCCGGCTGGGCTGGATGGCGCCGTCCGTGGCCCGGACCAGCGAAATGGTGATTCTGCTGGCTGTGGCTTGGTTTGCATCCCAGCCTGCTGGCGCCGCGGTCTTCGCCCTGCTGGCGGCCTCGGCTTGGCGGCACTACGACGTGATTTACCGGATTCGCAATCAGCAGGTCCTGCCCGACCGCCGGGGGACAGTGCTGTTGCTGGGCGCAGCTGGCCGGGTGCTGGTCGCGATCGTGCTGCTGCTCGTGTTCGGCTCAGGTGCGTGGTTGTGGTTCGCGCTGTACCTCGCCGTGGTCGCGGTGCTGGACTCGCTGCGCAGCTGGTTGATGGGCTAGCCAGATCGAAGGTGTCTGGCCTGACGGCGTCAACCCACGCCTGCTGAGGGGTCAGTTCACTTCACCGTGATGCGCCAGGCATCGCTGGGGTAGGCCTGACCGCGACCCGGCTTGCTGTAGGTGATCTTGCGCTGCTCGTAATCGGTGAGCATCGTTTCGATCCAGTACTCGCCCTTGGGCGTCCCGGCTGGCACGTCGACAATCGCGGAGTACGTTCCCCTGACTTCATCGCCGCTGTCAAGCGTGAGGTACCTGTGCCCGATCACATTCCAGGGATACGAGCTGTCGGGTTGCTTGTCGCCCAGCACGAACATCGACGACAGCTGTTTGTGAATCCCCGCCGCGTCATACAGGTCGAACTCGATGCGCAGCAGGGCTCCCTGTGAACTGTCGACCGTGCCATCCGGGCCCAGCCCGTGCACGCGCAGATCCCGCACCACAGGTCCCCGGTTCTCGTTGGGGTTGTTGAGGGTGAACCGCCCCGGGAACACCTGGGTGGTGGTCTTGCCGGCGAGGTCGGTGACCTTCACATGGACGTCGTAACTGCCCGACCACGCGTACTTCCCAACGCTGGCTTCGGCAGTCTGCCAAACGCCGTCGTTCAGGTTGCCCGAGACGCGGGTGATGCGGCCCAGGGAGCCTTTGCCCTTCTCGCCCTGTTCCTCGCCCTGTAGCCAAGCCTCGACCGCGTAGATGCCAGTGTCGTCTGCCAGTCGCAGCGTGAAGCCGCCGCCGTTGCTGTAGTAGTCCGGGACGGCGCGGTTACCTTCACCCGTGCTGTAAGGCACCATCTCGCCGCCGCCGTCACCGCCGAGGATCCGCGGCGCGCGCGTGTCGTTGCGGCAGTTCTGCTGGGTCTCGCTGTCCACGGCATCACATCCGTTGCTACCCGAGGCGCCGTCGAAACCGTCGGTACCGCGCTCGCCGATCAGCCAGTCGCCGGCGGAACCCCCGTGCAGGGTGTCGACGCCCCGATAGCCGCGGACCTCGTCGCGGCCGCTCTGGCCAGTCACGCTGTCGTCGCCGAGCCAGCCGTCCATGACGTCGTCGCCGGCCCCGCCCTTGATCGTGTCGTTGCCGCTGGAACCGTTGATGGTGTCCTTACCCGGCCCGCCGAGTACCACGTCGATCTGGGTGCCGCCGGTGATCGCGTCGCTGCCGCTGCCGCCCAGGAGACGATTGCGGCCGAACGTGCCACGCATGGTGTCGTTACCTGGCCCGCCGTCCGCTAGGTCGTTGCCGCCATCGGCGTGGATCGTGTCGTGTCCATGGCCACCGAGCACTTCGTCGTCGCCGAGCCCGGCCAGGATGATGTCGTTGCCACCCCGTCCGTCGATGGTGTCGTCGCCGCCGAGTCCGCAGATGATGTCGGCCCCCGGCGTACCGGTGAGGACGTCGGCTTTGTTCGTGCCGACAATGCTGCACTGGTGGCCGTTCACCGTCGTGACCGGCGACTTCGCCACCGCCGTCGCTTGAGCCGGTACAACGGTCAGGCAAAAGGCCAGTGCGGTTGTGCAGAGTAGCGCGCTGGTGCGCAGCATTAAGCCCCCTCAGGTGTTGATCTTGTGGTGCCCGCTGCGAATCCGAACGAAGCTGACTGTGTGGAACTTCACAGTGGAGTTTCGGGGAGTGCCATGACGTTCACCGTTTGGTGCGCAACGGTGCAAGATTCTCAGAAGGGTGAAGCGGCGGGTCTGGGCTAGATCACCGGCGGTCGGCCGTACCGGGCCATCTCCAGCACCGTCGACCACTGCAGCGGCCGCCGTGGGCCCGGGTCCTCGCGCCAGCCCTCCCGGAAGCCACCCCACCACGCGCGCCACGCGTCTGGATCGCGCCGCGAGCGCAGCCGCTGGACAGCCGTCCAACTCGCGACATAGGGCACACCCACCGGCCACGGGAGGTTGCGCCGCGCCAGCCAGACCCGGTTGCGGGCGTTGAGCCGGTAGTAGTCGGCGTGCCGGGTGGGGTGCATCACCGGGTGGCAGGCCGTGATGTCACCGGCGTACCAGACGATGCGCCCGCTGTCCCAGACTCGCCAGGCCAGCTCGATGCCCTCGTGGGCGTACCAGAACGATCCTGGCCAGCCGCCTGCGCTGTCGAACACCTCACGCGGGATGGCAACTGCGCCCTCCCACAGACTGAACACTGCGCTGGAATGCCGGGGGTTGCCCTTGCGGGTGCGTGGAATCCAGCGCGTGGGGTCGTCCTCGGACTCCGGATCGGTCACCCGCGGCTGGATCAGCCCGAAGCGCGGGTTCTCGGCGAACTTCTGTGCCATCCGCAGCAGCGTGTCCGGCTCAGGCAGCCAGGCGTCGTCGTCGAGGAAGAACAACATCGGTGCAGTCGTGGCCGCGGCACCGGCATTGCGCCCGGCGGGGATTCCGACGTTCTCCGGCAGCGCGAGAGCGCGCACACCAGCCGGCAGGTCGACCGGCGCCCAACCGTTGCCGACCACGACGATGTCGGTCGTCACGCCCTGCTGGGCGAGCACGGAGTCAAGTGCTCGGCGCAACTCGGCGGGACGTTGTCCCTGAGTGAGCAGGACGACGGCGAAGTCGGTGAGCATCAGCTCACACAGATGCTTTTCTCGGCCGTGGAGGGCGACGAGGTGTCGGTCGGGTCTTTCTTCTTCTTGGTCACCACCGGCACAACGCCGGAGTAGTCCTCGCCGACCTTCAGCACGAGCACGCCGTCTGTGCGCTGGATGACCTTGCTGGCCGTGGCGCCCGTCGCGTAGGTCAAGGTGCGGGCGGCCTCGGCGCTGTCGGCACCGTAGGAGACCGTCGTCGTCGCTGTGTTGTTCTTCGCGCCCTGCGTGCCGACCACCTGGTAACCCTGCTTGGTGAGATCCTTCGCGACCACATCGGCGAATCCCGGCGTAGGCGTGCCGTTGACGACCAGCACCTGGATGTTCTCGGGCGGCACCGTCAAAGCTGTCTGGCCGGGCGGCACCGTCGCGGGCTCGGGCCACGGCTGATCGTGAATGATCGCGTTGAACATCTTGTTCGCCTTGGCCTGGTCCCACGAAACCGTCGAGCCATCCGCGTTGTAGACGAACGGCACGGTCACGAACGTGACGTCGGAAGGCCGAATCCCTGTCATCGACTCGGCGATCGCCTGGATCGTGTCGATGTCCGACAGGCTCTTGTCCGTGGACAACGACTTCGTGCCGGCATCGAGCAGGTTGAACAGCTTGATCGGATTGGTGATCACGCCGGCGCTGGTGATCTTGCGGATCATCGAGCCGATGAAGTCCTGCTGACGCTGAATGCGCTGGATGTCGCTGCCGTCGCCGAGGGTCTCCCGGGCCCGCACGTAGGCCAGCGCGTTCTCGCCGCTGACCGTCTGCTTGCCGGCGGGCAGCTTGAGCCCGGAGTTCGGGTCGTCGACCGGCTGCTCGAGGCAGATCTCGACTCCGCCAACTGCGTCCACCATGTCCTTGAACCCGTTGAAGTTGACGACGATGAAGTGGTCCACAGAGATCCCGGTCAGTTCTTCGACGGCCTTGACCGTGCATCCGGGACCGCCGATGTCGAACGCCTCGTTGAAGCGGCCCGTGTAGCCGCCCTGCTGCACGCCGCGGGAGTTCTTGCACATCGGCAGGGTCACCAGTGAGTCGCGCGGGATGCTCATGCCGGTCACCCGAGTCCGGTCCCCGGAGATGTGGAACAGCAGAGTCGTGTCACTGCGCTGACCCTCGATGCCCGCGTTCGTCGAGTTCCCGTACTTCTTGCTGCCCTTGATGTCACGGGTGTCCGAGCCCATCACGAGGATGTTGATGGGCTGGCCGGCATTTGGATCGGCGGCAGGCCGTGGCTGCCAGTTGTCGCTCGGGTCGATGATCGTGATGTTCTTGCCGAGTTGATCGCGCAACGCCGCCCCGGCAGCGGCCGCACCGGTCGCCAGCAGAACCATCACGGAGGCAATGCCGGCGAGCACGCGCGGCCAACGGCGGCGTCGTGCCATCTGCATTTCCCCTCTCGACTGGTTCTATCAAGCGTACCCGTACGCCGGGCAGGCTAATGATCGTTGGATGTCAGGACGCGGTTCGGCGTTCCCGGTCAGGGGATCCTTTGGAGCCGCTCGTCCGATATCCGAACGCTTTGATGACGATTCGGTCGCGAGGCCCGGATATCCCGTGCCCGGCCCGCATCGCCCGGCAGCGTGGTCTCG
>ERZ795062.1217-NODE-1217-length-18708-cov-4.686485_pt1 | contig 18708 bp, 16 predicted proteins | sample MGYA00375146_ERZ795062 | MGnify/ENA primary metagenome ERZ795062 (study PRJEB30191, sample SAMN05720281) | activated sludge metagenome | isolation source: Anaerobic digester | place: USA | collected 2015-07-16 ... | reverse complement strand
GGGTTCCCCCGACACCCGGCTCGCTCCGTCTCCCGGAACGGATCCGGGAGCGATTGCCAAATCATTTGTGTGCGCACGGAACACCCACCGCAGACCCACAAAACGGATCGCCGTCGCCACCAGATTCGCCACCAGCAGGACCAGCAGTTCGAGATGCTTCGACGCACCGGGCGCCCAACTGTGCAGCATCAGCAGCGAGCCGGCGGTCACCGCCCAGCCGAACGCGAAGATCCCCAGTCCGAACGCCTGATGTTTGACGGCGTTCTCGCTGCCGCGCACACCGAAACTGAACCAGCGGTTGACCGCCGTGTTGAACACCGCCGAAATACCCAGTGCCAGAAAGTTGGACACCTGCGCACCGACCAGCGCGTGCAGCATCAGGTACAGCACCGCGTACACGAGCGTCGACGCCACACCCACCACACAGAACCGGGCCAGTTGCCCGCTCAGCCCGAACGGAACCCCGTCGACACGCGGTCCGGGATGCCGGGACCGGCCGATGCTCGCCCGCAGTTCGGCGACGGGCAGACTGCCGTCGACGAGCGCTTTACCCACGCGGGCACAGCCTTTGAGGTCGGCCATCGCGGTGGCGACGATGTCGACGCTGCTGTCGGGGTCATCGATCCAGTCGACCGGGACCTCGGCGATCCGCAGCCCGATCCGTTCGGCCACCACGAGCAGTTCGGTGTCGAAGAACCACCCGGTGTCCTCGACGTACGGCAGCAGTTGCCGCGCGATGTCGGTGCGCATCGCCTTGAACCCGCACTGGGCGTCGGAGAACTTGGCCCGCATAGCGGTGCGCAGGATGAGATTGTATGAGCGGGAGATGAATTCGCGCTTCATACCGCGTTCCACCCGCGACCCGTTGGACAGCCGGGAACCGATCGCGATATCCGAGTGGCCCGAGATCAGCGGCGCGATCAGCGGGATGAGGGCGTTCAGGTCGGTCGACAGGTCGACGTCGCAGTAGGCGACGATGTCGGCGTCGCTTTCGCGCCACACCGCGTTGAGCGCCCGGCCGCGGCCTTTCTCCTCGAGGTGGACCACCCGCAGCCCGGCGATGCTCCGGGTGAGCTGCACGGCCCGCTGCACGGTCTCGTCGGTGCTCGCGTTGTCGGCGACGGTGATCCGCGCCGGGTACGGCACGTGGGTGCGCAGGTGCGCGTCGAGCCGGCGGACGGCGTCGACGATGTCGTCCTGCTCGTTGTAGACCGGGATCACGATGTCGAGGGTCGGGTGTGGTTGCGAGGTATCGGCCAGCGTGTGCACCGTCGAGGCGGGGCGACCGAGGGTGTCTGTCGTCATGTCATACAGAGTGCGGGCCGAAACTGGGACAGCTCCCGTTTCTGGCTGTCAGGTTCCTGTCAACGCGAACATCGGGTTTCCCCAGGTCACAGAGTCCGGCCCCGGCGGCGAGCGGCGGATCTCACCGACCGGGGTCAGCAGAATCTGTGGACAACTGATTCGTTGTCCACAGATCGGAAGCCCCTGGGTCCATCGGGACGGAAGACGTCCGACCCTCCCGATAGCGTGGACCCATGTCCCCCGACGCGACCCCGCCCACCCCGAACCCACCCGCCCTGACCGGTGACCAGCTGCGGATCGCCGACACGGTCATCGGCGCCCTTGCCGGCGACGGCGCCCACCTGCGGCCCGACCAGTTGCGGGCGGTGTCGGCGCTGGTCCATCCGGGCGCCCGGGTGCTCGTCGTGCAGGCCACCGGCTGGGGCAAGTCCGCCGTGTACTGGACGGCCACGGCCATCGGCCGGGCCGCCGGACGGGGCCCGACGCTCATCGTGTCCCCGCTGCTGTCGCTGATGCGCGATCAGGTGGCGGCGGCCGGACGAGCCGGGCTGCGGGCAGCCACCCTGAACTCTTCCAACTTCGGTGACTGGGAGGTCGTCGAGAACGACCTGCGCTCAGGTGATCTCGATGTTCTCCTGGTGTCTCCGGAACGCCTGGCGAACCCGGGTTTCGGCAGGCGGGTACTGGACGATCTCAGTGGGCATCTCGGCCTGCTGGTGATCGATGAGGCGCACGCGATCTCGGACTGGGGCCACGACTTCCGGCCCGACTACCGCCGAGTCTCCGATGTCTTACGAAATGCCGAATCTTCGACTCCGGTGCTGGCCACGACCGCCACCGCCAATGCCCGCGTCACCGCCGACGTGGCCGGGCAACTCGGCACCGACACCCTGGTCCTGCGCGGACCGCTGGCACGAAAATCCCTGCACCTGAACGTCATCGACGGACTTTCCCCGATGCAGCGGTACGCCTGGACCGCACGCGGCCTGCCCGCGCTGCCGGGTTCGGGCATCGTCTATGTGCTCACCGTCGCCGACGCCGACCGGCTCGTCGAGGCGATCCGGTCGGTACAGGGCCCCGACTATCCGGTGGCCGCCTACACCGGCCAGCTCGACGCCGAGCGTCGCCACGCACTCGAAGATGCCCTGCTGCGCAACGAGATCAAGGCCCTGGTGGCCACCTCGGCACTCGGCATGGGCTACGACAAACCCGATCTCGGCTTCGTGGTGCACGTCGGCGCACCGGCCTCGCCGGTGTCGTACTACCAGCAGGTGGGCCGCGCCGGCCGCGCCCTCGACGACGCCGTCGTGGTGCTGCTGTCGTCGTCGTCCGACGACCGGATCTGGGAGTACTTCGCCACCGCCACCATCCCCGACCCGGACAAGATGACGCGGCTTCTCGATGCCCTGAACGCGGCCGGTGAACCGCAGTCGGTGCCGGCCCTCGAATCGTCGACGGGATTGCGCCGCACCAAGATCGACCTGATGCTCAAACAGCTCGCCGTCGACGGTGCCACCGAACGCACCCCCGACGGCTGGGTGGCGACGGGACGGCCGTGGACGTACGACGCCGCCCACTACGACGGGGTGGTGGCGGTGCGTAGACGTGAGGCCGACATCATGCGCTCGTACGTCCACGGCCGGTCCTGCCTGATGACGCTGCTCACCGCGTCGCTCGACGACCCGCAGACGGTGGCGTGCGGACGATGTTCAGTGTGTCTGGGCGGCCTCACCGACGACCTGCCCGGCGGCGCCGACGACGAGGACGTACGCGCCATCACCGCCACCCTGCGCCGGGCCGCACTGCTGCTGGAGCCACGAAAGATGTGGCCGGGCGGGGTGTTCGGCGCACGTGGGCGAATCCCGGCGCACCTGATGGCCGAACCGGGCCGGACCCTGGCCCACGCCGACGCGCCCGAATGGGCCGGGGTCCTCGCCGGAGCCCGCGACGGTGACGACGGCGCCGTGACCGAACTCGCGGACGCGGCGGTCGCCACCCTCGCCGCGTGGGGCCGCGAGTCGGGGATCCGGCCCGAGGTGATCGTCTCGCTACGGCTGACCGGCACCGCGCTGGCCGAAACCTTGGCCGAGCGGCTGCGCGCGGTCGGCCGGCGCGGCGGTGCCGGGTATCCGGTGGGGCCCGGCGAACCACCGGCCGAGGCCACCGGCGCCGTCGAGGCCGCGCACTGGCGTGGCCGGCTGGAGAATCCGCCCGCCGCCGACGGCCGGACCGTGCTGCTCGTCGTCGACGCCACCACGTCGGGCTGGCCGATCACCATCGCCGCCGCGGCTCTGCGCGAGGCGGGCGCCACCGCGGTGCTGCCGCTGCTCATCCACAGGACCGTCGGCTGACGCGCGGCGTCCGGGATCAGCTCAGTCCGGGACGTTCTCCCGGTAGCCGAGGTCGACCAGACTCCGCCGGATCTTCGCGGCGTGCTCGTCGAGGGTTTCGGGTGCGACGTCCTTGGCGGCGTTGGACAGGTCGAAGGTCTCCATCGCCAGCGCCGGGAACACGTGCAGGTGCACGTGCGGCACCTCCAGCCCGGCGATCAGCAACCCCATCCGGGGCGCGTCGAAGGCTTCCTTGACCGCACGGCCGACCTTCTGCGCGACATCGGACAGGTGGGTGAAGGTCGCGGTGTCGATCTGCTCCCAATGGTCGATCTCTTTGCGCGGAACCACCAGCAGGTGTCCGGGTGTCACGGGTTCGATCGTCAGGAACGCGACGGCCTGGCCGTCCTTCCACACGAACCTGCCGGGGATGTCGCCGTTGATGATGTGCGTGAATACCGATGCCATGCCGGCAAGTCTATTGGTCCGCGGGCGGTGCACCCGGCGTTGGCGGACGAAGGGGACCAACGTCCATCATCGCGCCGCCCGCGGTTCACCCGGCGCGGCCGCTCAGACCGCCTCCCGGGGCAGCAGCACCCAGAACCGCGCGCCCTTCCCGGGGACCGAATCCACCCCGACGGTGCCACCGTGCGCGGCGACGAGCGCGGCCACGATCGACAGTCCGAGCCCGCTGCCACCGCCCTCACCGCGGTACCGCGACGAGTCACCGCGGTAGAACCGTTCGAAGACGCGCCTGGCCTCCTCCTCGGTGAGTCCGTTGCCGGTGTCGGCCACCGACAGCACCAGATGGTCACAACCATCGGGTTCGATGCCGATGGTGATGGTCGCGTCGGCGGGGGTGTGCGCGATCGCGTTGTTGATCAGATTGCGCAACACCTGCATCAGCCGATTGACGTCGCCGGAGACCACCGGTGGCTCGTCCATCGGTTCGATGCGCACCCCGATGTCGCGTTGCGGGGCCGCCGCGCGGGCCGAGTGCACGGCGTCGGACACCAGCGACAGCAGGTCCACCGGACCCGCCTGCAGCGGACGGTGCGCGTCGAGCCGGGCCAGCATCAGCAGGTCCTCGACCAGCAACTTCATCCGCTCGGCCTCGGTGTCGATGCGGCTCATCGCATCGCCGGAGGGCACCGCGCCCTGCTTGTACAGTTCGCCGAAGCCCTTGATGGAGGTAAGCGGGGTACGCAGTTCGTGGCTGGCGTCGGCGATGAACCGGCGCATCGTCTCCTCCGATTCGCGGGCCTGCCGTTCGGATTCCTCGGTGGCCGCGAATGCGCGCCCGATGTGCCCGAGCATCGTGTTCAGCGACGCCGACAGACTGCCCACCTCGGTGTTGGTCGGTGCCGGGGGCACCCGCATGGTGAGGTTTCCGTCGGCTATCGCGTGGGCGGTCTCCTCCACCCGGCGCAGCGGCCGCAGGCTGGTGCGCACCAGCAGGTAGCTCAGGACACCGATGACCACCACCACACCTCCGCCGATGCCGACCTGCAACCAGATCAGCCGCGACAGCGTCGACTCGACATCGCTGAGCGGTGTGGCGACCACCGATTCGATGTTTCCGCTGACCCGTTGGACGACGCGCCAGCGCGGGCCCTTTCCACCCTCGGAGGACACGGTGATCGGCCCGATATCGGTGTCGCCGAGCCCGGACAGGTCCGGGCTGCTCGAGAAGCCGGCGCCGTCGCCGAAGACGAGACCTTCCTGGGTGACGAACCGTGAGTAGTAGCGCGACGGCGGCCGGCGCGGGCCGGACGGTCCTCCGAAGCCGTCGTCACGGATGGGCCGCGCCCAGGTCTCGATCGCGCTGCGCAGTCCACTGTCGGTGCGTGCGATCAGGTCCGAGCGCATGGCCCCGGTGACCGAGAACCCCGACACCACCAGCCCGGCGACCACCAGCACCAAGGTCAGCGCGACGAGCGAGACGCGCAGCGGCACATGATTGATGGGCTTGACGCGGGTGATCTCGGCGCCGTCGGTCACCGAATCGGTCATCAGTCTCTCGGCTCCCGCATCACATAGCCGACCCCGCGCAGCGTGTGGATGAGGCGCTTGTCGCCGTTGTCGAGTTTGCGCCGCAGGTACGACACGTACGACTCGACGACGTTGACCTCACCGCCGAAGTCGTAGTTCCACACGTGGTCGAGGATGCGCGGCTTGGACAGCACCGTCCCGGCGTTCACCATGAAGTACCGCAGCAACGTGAACTCGGTCGGCGAGAGCGACACCAGTTCGCCGGCCTTCCACACCTCGTGCGTCTCGTCGTCGAGCACGATATCGGAGAAGGTGATCCGCGAGGATTTCTTGCTCTGCTCGGTCACCCCGGAGCGCCGCAGCAGCACCTGCAGTCGTGCCACCACCTCTTCGAGGCTGAACGGTTTGGTCACGTAGTCATCGCCGCCGATGGTCAGGCCGTTGATCTTGTCCTCGACGGTGTCGCGGGCCGACAGGAACAGCGCGGGCGCCTCCACCCCGTCGGCGCGCAACCGGCGCAACAACCCGAAGCCGTCCATCCCGGGCATCATCACGTCCAGGATGAGCACGTCCGGGGCGAAGGTGCGACAGGCGTCGATCGCCGCGGGGCCGTTGGCCGCGGTCACCACGTCGTATCCCTGGAATTTCAGCGATACCTGCAGCAATTCGCGGATGTTGTCCTCGTCGTCGACGACCAGCACCCGCGCCTTGTCCGCCCCGGCCACACCACTGTTATCCGCCATATCGGCCCCACCGCCCTGCCTTGCCACTTCTTGGTTTGCCCCCGCTTGGTTTGCCCCTGCGATCACCGCGCCCAGCTTTGTCATACCCACGAGAATCCCCGGTGTTCCCCCGGCTTCGCTGGGCTCTTCCTGTCAGCTCCCTGTGAACTTGGGGTGCGCTGTGAACTTGGGGTGCGCTGTGAACTCGGGGTGCGCTGTGAACTTCAGGTGACGAGCGATCCGAACGGGCCACGGGGAGCTACCCGGGCGGGGCGGCGACGGCTTCGACCTCCACGAGCTGATCGTCGTAGGGCAGCACGGTGACACCGACGACGATGGCCGGCGGTGCACCGTCGGTGAACGATTCGAGCACCGCATCCCACGACACGTACAGGTCGGCCTGCAGATGTTCGGCGACGTACACGGTCAGTTTGGCCACGTCGGCGAAGCCGGCCCCGTGACCGGCCAGTACCGCGCGCAGATTGGCCAGGCACTGCCGGGTCTGGCCGACGACGTCGCCGGGTGCGACCACCTCCCCGGCCTGCCCGAGCGGTGCGATGCCCGCGGTGAAGATGAGCGGCCCCGCCGAAACGCTCGCGCTGTAGGGAAATCCGCCGTCGAACAGTCCTTCGGTTCTGCCGTGCTGCACTCGTGACATGAGCGTCATCCTAAACTGGGGGACGCGGCGAATCGGGGCGCACGCCCGCCCCGACGCCGCGCTGTACGGCGGGACCCGGATACGACAGGAGGCCCGGCGCCGCGCGCCGGGCCTCCTGTAGGCAGGTGTTACACGTGCACCTGGTTGGCTGTTACACGCGCACCTGGTTGGCGACCGTGCGGAGCTTGTGCCGGGCCAGTGCCAGATTCGCGGTGGCGCGGTTGAGCACGAAGTAGATGAACAGTCCGGCGGTGCCGCCGTCACGCAGCACGTTGACCAGGTGGTACTGCTTGTCGAGCGTGATCAGCATGTCCTCGAGGCCACCGCTGATGCCCAGGTCGTTCATGGTGCGCAGCTTTGCCCGGACGACGTTGGAGTTGCCGGCGGCGGCGATCTCCAGGTCGAAGCCGGGGTTGCCGCCGGCCGCCAGCACCATACCGCTGTCGAGGTCGACCACGGCCGCCCCCAGTGCGCCGTCGACCGAGAGAAGGTCGGCTACCGAATCGTCGAGTCTTGCCATGTTGTTTACTCCTATCGCGGCAGTGTCTGCCGGTGAGTCACCGCGCGACGATGGCGCCGGGGGCGATGATGGTTTCTGCTCGTGCGCGCCGACCGCCGCCTGCCTCGGCAGGTTGATCGGCAACTCACGCATCGTGCTCTCGAAGATGTACGGTTCACCGCCGCCGGAATGCGCCCCGCCCCTGGTCAGGGCCCCACTTCCGACCGTCGCCCGTCCCGGTTCGTACCGGTACGGCGGCGGGTCCGTGAAACCCTGTAAGCGCTGCGGAGATGAATCCGGCCCAACCTGATCATCGACCACTGGTCACTTCCTCTGAACATTCATTGGGCCACATCGTGAGTACGGCGAACTATACCCAATTCACATTGGTATCAAAAGCGGAGTGAGGCCTCATTTGAAATTAAATAGAGCGCAGAACATTGCCTATTGCAAAAATGCGCATTGCGCCACCGATGACCTGCACCACACCATGGAAGAGTGCCGGAGGCGGATCATCGAGACCGTGGACCGTTCGAGACCGTGGACCGTGACCGGAGACACCGAAACCCCGTTCCCGCCGAGGCCGATAACACCGGCGGGAACGGGGCCGTACCGAGAGCCCCCTGTCGGGATTGAACCGACGACCGCTCGCTTACAAGGCGAGTGCTCTACCACTGAGCTAAGGAGGCATTCGTGCTGCCCGAGTATATCCAGCGTTCCCTGCGCCGGATCACCGGCACCCGTCAGGCAACGATCGACACCATCGAGCCCGGCGCGATCGCGGTCTCCCCCCGCCGGCCGATCGACAGATTCGATGTCGGCTCCATCACCGAGGTCCTCGATCTCGCGACCAAGATCGGCGCGGTGCTGCTCGACTCGGGTACCGCCGCCCGCGACACCCAGACCCAGGTGGAGTTCGTGGCGAGCGCGTACGGTCTCGACGACGTCGACGTGGACGTCACCTACAACAAGATCATGGCCAGCGCCCGCCGCGGTGCGACACTGCCACCGATCACCACCATGGAGCAGGTCAGCCACCGCTCCCTCGACTTCACCCGGCTCGCCGACGTCGACCGGTTGATCCGGCACATCCGCAACTCCGGAATCACCCCGGCCACCGCGCATCAGATGGTCGACAAGATCATCGCCGCGCCGCACCCGTATCCGCATTGGGTGGCGACCATCGCCTGGGGAGTCATGGCCTCGGGCGTGTCGCTGTTGCTCGGCGGCCGGCTGCTCGGCGCGGTGCTGGCCTTCCTGACCACCATCACCATCGTCAGCGTCAACCGGCGGGTCAACCGGCTCGGCGTGCCGGTCTTCTTCCAGCAGGTGATCGGTGGTTTCATCGCCGTGGTACCCGCCGCCGTGGTCTCGGAGCTGTCACAGACGCTGGACATCGAGCTCGTACCGTCCCGGGTGATCGCCGCCGGCATCGTGGTGTTGCTCTCCGGGTTGCCGCTGGTCGGATCGCTGCAGGACGCGATCACCGGCGCCCCGATCACCGGTGTGGCCCGGTTCTTCGAGCTGCTGCTGATGACCGCCGGCATCATCGCGGGGGTCGGCACCGCCATCCGTCTGCTGGAGGGGGCGGGCATCTATCTGCCCGCCCTCACCACGCTGACCCGGTTCGGTGCCGTCGACCTGCCCGTCCAGATCACCGGCGGCGCCATCGCCTCGGCCGCGTACGCGCTGGCCAGCTATGCCAAACGCCGGGCGATCCCGGTGGCCTTCCTCAGCGGTGCGATCGGCACGTCGATCGCCCTCGGTGTGCTGTTGCTGGCTCCGGTCGGTCCGGTCATCGCCAACGGTGCCGCCGCCGTCGTCGTCGGGTTGGTGGGCGGTCTGCTGGCCCGCCGGGCGCTGACCCCGCCGCAGGTGGTCGCGATCGCCGGCATCACCCCGCTGCTGCCCGGCCTGGCCGTCTACCGCGGTCTGTACGGTCTGCTCAGCGAGCAGACGCTCAGCGGTATCACGTGGATGGCGAGCGCCTTGGGTACCGGCTGCGCACTCGCGGCGGGGGTCACCCTCGGCGAGGTCGTCGCGCGGATGCTGCGGCGCCCGTCGTTTCTTCCGGAGGGACGCCCCTTCGCCAGGGGCGGTGGCGACAGAAGACGTGCGCCGGGGCGAGCGAAGCGACGGGGGATACCGCCGGGGCGAGCGAAGCGACGGGGGATACCGCCGGGCAGGTAGAATCGGGCCGATACCGACGGACCCATCACCGGTGTGGTCCGGTTGCGCCGCAATCCACGTCACGAGAAGGACATCATGCCTCCCAAGACCACCGCCGACCTCACCGATGAAGAGCTGGAGCCGGTAGCCGACGAGACCGCCAGTTCCGCACGCCGCGTCGTGGCCGCCTACGCCACCGACGCCGACGAATGCCGGATGCTGCTGTCGATGCTGGGCATTGCTCCGGGCGAAACCGCCTGACCGCGTGAGCGCCGACGGCGGGGTTGACGCGGGCGGCAGCCCGGCAGGTGCGGATTTCGTGGTGGTGGCCAACCGGCTGCCGGTCGACAAGGTGGTCGCCGACGACGGCACCGTGACCTGGCGTCGCAGTCCGGGCGGTCTGGTGACCGCACTCGAACCCATCCTGCGCCAGCGCACCGGCGCGTGGGTCGGCTGGTCGGGCATCGCCGACTCCGACGACAACCCCGACATCGAGGGCATCGACATCCACGCCGTGCCGCTGTCGTCGCAGGAGATCGCCGAGTACTACGAAGGGTTCTCCAACGCCACGCTGTGGCCGCTCTACCACGACGTCATCGTCAAACCCGAGTATCACCGTGAATGGTGGAACACCTACGTCGAGGTGAACCGGCGGTTCGCCGAGGCCACGTGCAAGGCCGCGGCCCACGGCGCGCTGGTGTGGGTGCAGGACTACCAGCTGCAGCTGGTGCCCAAGATGCTGCGGATGCTGCGGCCCGATCTGCGGATCGGCTTCTTCCTGCACATCCCGTTCCCCCCGATCGAGTTGTTCCTGCAGAACCCGTGGCGCACCGAGATCGTCGAAGGTCTGCTCGGCGCCGACCTGATCGGTTTCCATCTTCCCGGCGGCGCGCAGAACTTCCTGTATCTGGCGCGCCGGCTGGCCGGTCAGGCCACCAGCAAGGGCACCGTCGGGGTCCGGTCGCGGTTCGGCGTGGTGCAGGTCGGTTTCCGCACCGTGCGGGTCGGTGCGTTCCCCATCTCCATCGATTCCGGCGAACTCGACGCCAAGGCCCGCTCCAAGGCCGTCCGCGCCCGCGCCGCCGAGATCCGTAAGGAACTCGGAAACCCGAGGACCGTCATGCTCGGCGTCGATCGACTCGACTACACCAAGGGCATCGATGTGCGCCTCATAGCGCTGTCGGAGTTGTTTGCCGAGAAGCGTCTCGACCCGCATGAGACGGCGATGGTGCAGTTGGCCACCCCGAGCCGCGAACGCGTGGACAGCTACATCCAGATGCGGGCCGGGATCGAGCAGTTGGTCGGCAATATCAACGGCAATTTCGCCGAGGTCGGCCAACCCGTCGTGCAATACCTGCACCGGCCGGTCCCGCGAGACGAGCTGATCGCGTTCTTCGTCGCCGCCGACGTCATGCTGGTCACCCCGTTGCGCGATGGCATGAACCTGGTCGCCAAGGAGTACGTCGCCTGCCGCAATGATCTCGGCGGGGCGCTGGTGCTCAGCGAGTTCACCGGCGCGGCCGCCGAACTCAAGTCCGCCTACCAGGCAAACCCGTACGATCTCGACGGGGTGAAGGACGCCATCGAGGCCGCGGCCACCCAGACCGATCAGGAGGGCCGCCGCCGGATGCGCGCCCTGCGTCGACAGGTCCTGACCCACGACGTCGACAAGTGGGCCCGAAGTTTCCTGGGCACCCTCGCCGAGGATCCCAGTACCGCCCCGTCGGGCGGGCGCGGCGTCGAACTCGTTCCGCCGATCGAGGACAACAGGTCATGACCGGCATCGGCATCGACCGGTCGCTACGGTCGGCACTGGCCGCCGCGGCGGCCGCCCGGCACCTGCTGGTCGCCTCCGACTACGACGGCGTGCTCTCCCCCATCGTGTCCCAGCCCGAGGACGCGGTACCCGATCCGGCGTCGGTCGCCGCCATCGAGTCGGCCGCGGCGCTGCCGAATACGTCGGCCGCGGTGGTCTCCGGCCGGGCACTGGGCGATCTGTCGCTACGGTCGGGGTTGTCCGTCGACGGACCGGTCACCCTCATCGGCAGCCACGGCACCGAATCGAGCAGCGGTTTCATCACCGAGATCACCGATCGGCACCGCGCTCTCCTGGCCCGCATCGTCGCCGAATTCGACGCCATCGCAGCCGATTACCCGGGCGTTCGGGTGGAATCCAAACCCATCAGCGCCGCCCTGCACGTGCGCAACGCCGCCCCGGCCGACGCCGATTCCGCCCTGCTCCGCGCCCGCGAGGGCGCCGCCGGCTGGGAGGGCGTGGAAGCCACCGAGGGCAAGTCGGTCATCGAGCTCGCGGTCATCAAGACCTCCAAAGGTCATGCCCTGGACGCACTTCGGGCCCGTACCGGCGCCGACGCGGTGATCTACCTCGGGGACGACGTCACCGACGAGAAGGCCTTCGCCCACCTCGGTCCGGCGGATGTCTCCATCAAGGTGGGTGAGGGCCCCACCGTGGCCACCCACCGTATCCCCGATACCGACGCCGTCGCGACGGTCCTCGAGTTCACACTCATCCAGCGCCGAGACACGCTCCGTTAACACCGAACTCCCTTGGCGCACCATCTATTTTGGTTGAGCCTGTTGACGGTTGTCGGGTGACGTCACCGGACGCGAGGCGATCATCATCCGCGCCCGAGATGCCCGCGGATAAGCATCTCCGGACTCGCCACGTACGCGGAGTCGGTTGTTGCCGATGTCGGCGGACTCGAACTCGATTCCGGCGGACGGCCGGTACCCGTCAGGCGATAACCGCCCGCGACCACCCGTCGTCGACGGGCAGCGGGTCGGGCGAACTGGCGCTCACCCAATACGAATTGAGCGTGATCGAACCACCGTGATTCTCCAGGAAGGCGATGTCGGCGGCATCCCGGCCGGTGGCGATCCGCACGAAACCCGCGCGCGGTGCCAGCCCGGTGGCGTCGACCACCACCCAGTCGCCGTCGATGATGGCCTCGGTGACGGCATGAAAGTCCATCGGGGTGCAGCCGGGCGCGTATACCGCGACCGCGCGCGCGGGAATGTTGAGCGCACGCAGCAGGGCGACGGTCAGGTGCGCGTAGTCACGGCACACCCCGGCACCGGCCATCAGGGTGTCGGCGGCGCTGTCGATGGGGTCGCTGGTGCCGGGGATGTACCGTGTGTGCGACCGCACGAACTCCACCACCTGATCGAGCAGTTCGCGATGGGGCCGCTCGGCGTCGAATCGGCTGGACACGAACCCGAAAAAGGTATCGGATTCGGCATATCGACTGGGCCGCAAGTACATCGAGGAATCGAGCGCACTGGCCCGCACCGGCGGGGCGGACTGGGTGACCTGCGCCCGGTAGTCGATCGACACCACACCCTGCGCGGCCCGGAACCGGTGGATACGGGTGCCGGTGGCATCGATGATCTCCTCCGGTGTCACCGGCGCCCCGGCCACCACGACACCGAGCCGTTCCCGGTAGGCGATACCCGGTACCCGCGCGACGGCGATCCGCATCTCGATATCGCAGGGTTCGGCCACGAACACCTCAAGGGTGGCCGACACGTCACGCTGGGCGATCATGGCACAACGGTAGGTGATGACCGGTGTTCACGGGTGCCAGGGGACGATTCGGCCGCGGCGCGCCGTCCCGCCCGCCCGGCGTGCGACATCGGGCACCGGTCACACCACTGCGCCGACGGGATCGGCGTACAGCACGCTCAGCGCCACCACGACGGCAGCGCTTTCCTGCACCCGCACACCAAATCTCGGTGGTGCGATCTCCAGCGGCCAGCTGACCGTGGTCGCCGCGTTGAACGCCGCCTGCACCGGCGCCAGCCCGTCCGGGTGGGCGGAGAAGGCATCCCCGGCCACCACGATGGAATCGGGGTTGATCACATCGCGCAGCAGCGCGACCGATTCGCCGAGCACCCGTGCCCGCTCGTCGACGATCTGCGATGCCGTCACCGGGATGCCGCGCAGTTCCGATGCGGTGCGCGCCGCGTTCCGGCCGATCACCTGTTGCAGCCGCGCGTACCCACCGGCGATGACGGGTGCGTTGACCGGAAGGTGGGCGATCGTACCCGCGCCCCGCGCCGGAACGTGGACCCGGCCGTCGATGGTGAGGGCCGCGCCGGCGGTTTCGCGCGCGTAGATGAAAAGTCCCGAACCGCCGTCGACGCGGGGGTGGGTGAGCAGCAGTTCTGCCGCCGCCATCGCCTCGACATGTTCGCAGACCGACACCGGAACGTCGAGTATGCGGGCGAGAACGGGGCCGATCTCGGCGCCGCGCCAGCCGAGCACGGGGTGGTCGACGACGCCGGTGTCGACGTCGACGGCGCCACCGATCGCCGCCCCGCCCCACAGCAGACGCCGTCCGCTGAACCGGTCGGCGAGTTCTTTCAACTGGGCGCACAACGCCTCGACCGCGGCCCGCGTCGGACCGGCCGGGGTGGCGACGGCGTGGCTGTACAGGGTGCGTCCGCCCAGGTCGGCGATGGCCAGGACGCTGCGCCGCGCCCCGACGTGGATGCCCGCGACACACAATGAGTCCCGATCCAGCGTCAGCGGATTCTTGGGTCTGCCGATGGCGCCGGGATCGCACAGGTCCGGACGTTCGACGATCAACCCGGACGCCGCCAGGGCGTGCACCTGCCGGTTGACCGTCGCCGCCGACAGGCCGGTCGAGGCCACCAGCTGATCGCGGGTAACCGGCCCGGACACCCGGACACCTTGCAGCACGGCCGCCGCGGGGATGGTGGTCAACTGCAGCGTTGCAGGGATGACAGGTGGGGGCATGAGACGAATCTAGCAGCGGCGCAGTCTCTAAACTGGCATCCATGAGTGCGCAGTCAGGGTCAGAATCAGCGGGAATTGATGTCGCGGCCGACGGCCGGAAGGTCGCGGTGGTGACGGGGGCGAGTTCGGGGATCGGTGCGGCGACTGCCAGGCTGCTGGCCGCGCAGGGCTATCACGTGGTGGCCGGCGCCCGGCGCGTCGACCGGATCACCGCTCTGGCCGACGAGATCGGCGGTACCGGCAGGCAACTCGACGTCACCGACGAGGATTCGGTGGCCGCCTTCGTCGCCGGCCTCGACCGGGTAGACGTGCTGGTCAACAACGCCGGCGGCGCGAAGGGGCTCGCGTCGGTGGCCGAGGCCGACCTCGACGAGTGGCGCTGGATGTGGGAGACCAATGTGGTCGGCACGCTGCGCCTGACCCAGGCGCTGCTCCCGGCCCTGATCGCGTCCGGCGACGGCCTGATCGTCACGATCACCTCGATCGCCGCGCTCGAGGTCTACGACAACGGTGCCGGATACACCTCGGCCAAACACGCCCAGGGCGTGCTGCACCGCACCCTGCGCTATGAGCTGATCGGAAAACCGGTGCGGCTCACCGAGATCTGCCCGGGAATGGTGGAGACCGAGTTCTCGCTGGTGCGTTTCGACGGCGATCAGGAACGCGCCGACGCCACCTACGCGGGCCTGACCCCGCTCACCGCCGCCGACGTCGCCGAGGTGATCGGTTTCGCCGCGTCCCGCCCGCCGCACGTCAACCTCGATCAGATCACCCTCAAACCCCGTGATCAGGCGTCGGCGCGCCGCAACATCCGCACCGGGTAGGTCCGGCGGGCGCCGCGCTGCTCACCCGGACGCGGCGCTGCGGGGTGCTCCGCTGGGCGTGGCCGGGACGGTATTGTCCCGCGCCTGCCCGGTGATCGCCGACATGCCGGTCCACTGGTCCCAGTCGAAGATCCAGTCGAAGATGTCGCCGTCGGCCTCCGACAGGTTGATCCGGGTTCCGGTCACCTCGACGGGATCGCCGTACATGGCAGTCTCGAAATACTTTTGCGCGTTCTCCAGCGACAGGTTGATGCATCCATTGGTGACATTCGACGATCCTTGCACGCCAACGGTTTCCGGATTGGCATGAATGAATTCTCCATTGTTGGAAATCCGCACGGCCCACCGTTCGCGGATATTGAAATAACCGGCGGCCGGGTTGGTCATGTAGAAGTCCTCGTACTTCTCGGTGACCACATGGATGCCGCTGCGGGTGACGTTGCGGTCGAGGTCGCCTTCGCCGTAGCTGCACGGCAGGGTCATCAGGGTGGCGCCGTCGCGGATCACCACGATCTGGTGCGAGGAAGCCTCGGCCTTGACAACCTGCGCGCGGCCGATGGAGAAGTCGCTGGTCATGTCGGCCGCACCGTAGAGCCCATCACCCATCTGCACTCCGTACAGCTTGGCGTCGAGGTGGATCTTGGTGCCGGGTGCCCAGTACTCGCGGGGCCGCCAGTGCGCGCGGGACCCGTTGTCCTCGCCGAGCCAGGCCCAGCCACCCTCGGTCTCGGGTGTGGTGGTGACCTGGAGAACCTTCTCGACGGCCGCCTTGTCCTCGATGGTGCTGTCGAACTTGAGGATGAGTGAGGCGGCGATACCCACTTCCTGGCCGTCGGCGACGTTGATGACGACGTTGGCCTGCGCGTCGGGTGCGAGGGTGGTGAACGTGCCCTGGACCTGCGCCGCCACCTGGTCCGAGCCGACCGCGCTGCCCTGCCAGGTGTAGGTGGCGCCGTAGCCGAGCGGTTCGGTGATCGTGTACTTCGTACGGTCGTCGGACAGCTTTCCGGCAACGGCCTTGCCCTGCGGATTCAGCAGCTTCACATCGGGATTGAGGGTGCCTTTGTCGGCTTTGACCGAAAATTCGACAGTCGGGTTGGGTGCCGCGGGCGACGCGAGATCGGGGCTGTAGGTCAGCGACACCTTCGGCGTCCTGGGCCCCGAATCCGTCTTGTCGTCACCGGATCCCGATCCGCATGCCGCCGCGACCAGCCCGGCCGCACCGATTCCCGCCGCCACCAGCACCGTACGTCGGCTCAGGTGCGGTCGGTCCAGGTCACACTGCCTCTTCATCCCTCCAAATCTACCGGCGAACCATGCGTTGCACGCGATACGTGTCGGGGCCCTCATACCCGGGGTGGCCACCGCGTGCTTCCCGGGCCGGGCTCGCCGCGCGACCGGCACCCCGTTCCACGTAGTGGACTACTCGATCTCACCGGACGAACAGCACTTCGTTGACCAGGTCCACACACGAGACCCGGTAGCCCGCGTCGGCACCGTAGGCGCTGCAGTAGACGTCGTAATCGGCCAGATGCACCAGCCCGGTGTTGTCGCGGTACTGCCGTTCGAGAAGCGCTGTGAAGTACTGCCGGGTCATCGCCACGGCCTCGGCACAATCGAAGTCGTGACCGCGGTGGATTTCGACGCTGCCCGCTCCCCACGGCGAATCGAGGTCACCGCAGCCGGTGAACTGTTCGGACAACTCGGTGGTCATCCCGATGCCCGGCACCACGGTGGACCCCGGACCTCCACCGGGCGGACTGCCGCCGAGCGCCGAGCAGCCCACACACAGTCCTGCCGCCACGGCGCACGCGAACACGCGGCCGACGATCGGAGCGGACATGACAACCTCCTACGGTCGATGCGAACCCTCATGGTTCGACCGTAGGAACGTGCCGCTCCCAGGGCACGAGTAGTGCGCTACCCGATCCGGGTCCGCACAGTCGCGCGAACCGCTAGTCGGCGAAACCGTCGAGGACCGTACGGGAGGCCGAGAGCCCGAGCCGGGTGGCGCCGGCGTCGATGAGCGCGGCGGCGAACTCCGCGGTGCGGATACCCCCGGACGCCTTGATCTCGGCGTCCTCACCGACGGCCGCCCGCATCAGTTCGACGGCCGCGACACTCGCCCCGCCGAGCGGATGGAAGCCGGTCGAGGTCTTGACGTAGTTGGCGCCTGCGGTGACCGCGCGCCTGCACACCTCGGTGACGGCGTCGGGCCCGGACAGTTCCAGCAGCGCCGCCGACTCGATGATCACTTTGAGGATCTTCTCGCGGCCGATCGCCTCCCGCACCGTCAGGATATCGGCGAACACCTCGTCATAGCGGCCGTCGACGGCCGCGCCCACGTCGATCACCATGTCGATCTCGTCGGCACCGGTGTCCACCGCCAACCGCGCCTCGGCCGCCTTGACCAGCGAATGGTGCTTGCCCGACGGAAACCCGGCGACCGCGCAGGTGTTCACGATGCCGGTGTCGATCGGCAGCATCGACGGTGACAGGCACACCGCGTACACACCGAGATCGACGGCCTCGGCGATGGCTGCCGCGGCGTCGGCCGGGGTCGCCTCCGGCTTGAGCAGCGTGTGGTCGACGATGGCTGCCACATCGCGGCGCGGGTAGCGGGTGATGAGGCCGGTGTTCGTCACCCCGAGGTCGTTGTTGGTCACGCAGTCGAGCTTGGCACACTTGACGATGTGACTTCATCTTCCGGCGACGACCGCTATATCCTGACCCTCGGCTGCCCTGACACCACGGGCATCGTCGCCCGGATCTCGGGCTTCCTCACCGAGATCGGCGGGTGGATCACCGAGGCCGGCTACCACTCCGACCCCGATTCGGGCTGGTTCTTCACCCGGCAGGCCATCCGCGCCGACTCGGTGACCCTGACCCGCGACCAGATCGCCGCCCGGTTCAAGGCCGAGGTGGGTGATCCGCTCAACGCCGAATGGAGCCTCACCGACACCGCAGTGGGCAAGTCGGCCGTGCTGCTGGTGAGCAAAGAATCACACTGCCTGGTCGATCTGCTGGGCCGCGCCCACCGGGGTGAACTGCCCGCGACGATCAGTGCCGTCGTCGGCAATCATGCGGATCTGGCGGAGCTGACCGAACGTTTCGGGATCCCGTTCCATCACGTGCCGTTCTCCGCCGACCGTAAGGCCGAATCGTTCGCTCAGGTCGCCGATATCGTCGACGGATACAATCCCGACGCGGTGGTGCTGGCCCGCTTCATGCAGATTCTGCCGCCCACCCTGTGCGAGGCCTGGTCGGGCCGGGCCATCAACATCCACCACAGCTTCCTGCCGAGCTTCGTCGGTGCCCGCCCCTACCATCAGGCGTTCGCGCGCGGGGTCAAGCTGATCGGCGCCACCTGCCATTACGTGACCGCCGACCTCGACGCCGGACCGATCATCGAGCAGGACGTCATCCGCA
>ERZ795062.1215-NODE-1215-length-18744-cov-5.089839_pt1 | contig 18744 bp, 15 predicted proteins | sample MGYA00375146_ERZ795062 | MGnify/ENA primary metagenome ERZ795062 (study PRJEB30191, sample SAMN05720281) | activated sludge metagenome | isolation source: Anaerobic digester | place: USA | collected 2015-07-16 ... | reverse complement strand
TGGGCCGGGCACACTCCGGTACCGTACGTCGTGATGTCAAGAGACGATACGACGCCGACGCAGTTGTCCTATGAGCAGTTCGGGCGGCGCTTCTTTGAGATCGCCGTGACCGAGAACCGTATCGGCGCGGCGTTCACACCGTTGGCCGGGGAGGACTTCGAGATAGGTCCGCTGGCCACCGGGCCCGGCGGCATGGTCAAGGTGAAGGCCAACGTGTCCGTCGGTCGGCCGGTGATCACCCGGTACGTCAACGAACTGATCACCTTCAAGGTGCGGCTGCCGCTGTCGATCAACCTGGTGGTGGATCTGAGGCTCGACAGGCTGCGCTACGACGTCACCGGAGTCGTTCCACTCGACCTCACGGTGCGGGCCGTGGACCCGCTGTCCATCCATATCGACGTCGACACCCCGCGCCCCCGGGACGTGCAGGTAGGTGTCGCCTCCCATGGGACACGCGCCGAGGTGATCCGGTTCGTCGCGCAGGTCGACGACGAGATCAAGCGGGTCATCGCCAAGCACGTCTCGCAGCAGGTCCGCACCCCCGAGATCCGTCAGGCCTGCATCATCGACATCGCCCACGAACTCGACAAGGTGATGCCCGCCTGACCTGCCCCAGCTGGTCCTACAGCTCGAACAGCTGATTCTGCCGGGGAACGGTCGCGGGCCAGCCGAGTTCACGATCGAGGCGGGTCCGGAGGGTGTCGGCGGCCTGTGGTTCGCCGTGCACCACGAACGTGTGACGCGGTGGCGTGTCGAACCCCGACACCCACCGGAGCAGTTCGTCTGCGTCGGCGTGGGCCGACAACATCCGCAGGTTGGCCACCTCGGCATGGATAGGCACCCATTCACCGTGGATCTTCACGTAGCGGGCACCCGAGGCGATACTCCGGCCACGGGTGCCGGGTGACTGATACCCGGTGATCATGATGGTGTTGCGACGGTCGGGAGCGAACGCCTTGAGATGGTGCAGCACCCGCCCACCGGTGGCCATGCCGCTCGCGGACAGGACGATCTTGGGGGAGCGGTCCGCGGTGATACGCATCGATTCCTCGACCTCGCGGGTGTAGGTGGCGATCGCGCACATGTCCTCGTACACGTCGGGATGCAGTCGGTGGTCGGCGTGGTGGGTGCGCAGCAGATCGCTGGCGTTGATGGCCATCGGGCTGTCGAGATACACCGGGACGTCGGCAAGCCTTCCGGCACAACGCAACTGCCACAGGTAGTACAGCAGCGTCTGCGCCCGGCCGACCGCGAAGGCCGGCACGACGACGGTTCCCCCGCGCTCGACTGTCCGGTCAATCACCCCGGACAACACGTCGAGCGGATCGGAGGGTTCGTGCAGCCGGTCACCGTACGTCGACTCGATCACCAGGTAGTCGGCCGCGGGTACCGGCTCGGGGTCGAACATGATCGGGTCGTCGTAGCGGCCGAGGTCACCACTGAACACGATCCGTCGCCCGTGCCAGCTCACCTCGACGGTCGCCGCGCCCAGGATATGTCCGGCCCTCCGGAAGGTGACAGTCGGATCACCTTTGGTACCAACAGATTTCGCCAGCGAGATGCGCTTGCCGAAGGGTTGCGGGCGGAAACGCTGCAGGGTGCGTTCGCAATCCTTGCTGTCATACAGTGGCAACGCCGGCGCGTGTTTGGTGGCCTTGTGCTTATTGAGGAACGCGGCGTCCTTCTCCTGCAGGTAGGCGCTGTCCCGCAGGATGATGTCGCTCACCGACGCCGTCGCCGATGTGCAGAAGATCGGGCCGCTGAACCCGTCGTGAACCAGGCGCGGCAGATATCCGGTGTGGTCGAGGTGCGCGTGGGTGATGACCACCGCATCGATACTTGCCGCGTCGACGGGCAGCGGGGCCCAGTTGAGTTCGCGCAGGTTCTTCACACCCTGAAAGAGGCCGCAGTCCACCAGGATCCGCCGCCCTCCGGCTTCGAGCAGGTGCTTCGACCCGGTGACGGTGCTCGCCGCACCGAGGCTCGACAGGGTCAGTTCGGACGAAGATGAGGTAGCGCCGCCGTTGGCCATGACTCCAGTGTCGCAGAGTCGGACATCGGCGGGCCCGAGGACGGCTACTTGTTCACTGCCGGTCGAGGCTCTCCGGTGTACAGGGCAGCCATGGCGGCGACGCGATCTGAGATCGCATCTCGTACTGCAGGCGGACCGATCACCTCGAGGTCGGCGACGAACACCCACAGTACGTTGATCGCGTGTTGTTCGCCGACGAACTCGCAGGTCACCTCCACCCGGTCGCCGCCGAGCTCGCGCGATGCCACGATGCCCTGCGCAGCCTCGCTCAGTGGTTTGAGCGTCGTCGCGGCGCACCGGACAACGACCGGCACGGTGGTGAACCCGGCCCGGAACTCCGATCGGTGCCGTTGCCAGATCTCCTCCAGGTCGACCTCGTCGGGTCGGCGTGCCGGCTCGTCGAGGATGACCACGTCGGTGATCCTCGACAGCCGGTACATGCGTTCGGAACCGGCCGGAACCCGACCTTCGGAAACGGTGGCCCCGGCCACCAGGTACCAGGTGCCGCCGGCGACGATCAGCCCGATCGGGTCGAGTGTCCGTTCGGCGGGTGCGTTCGCGCCGCGACGGCGATACCTCACCCGGATGCGCCGGCCGTCGAACACCGCCTGCTGCACCGGACCCAGGGCGTCGAGGGGTTGTTCGAGGCGGACAAAGCCCTCCGGGCGCACCAGTATCCGCTGTGCTGCACGTACTGCCGAGGTGCGGAACGCATCCGGCAACGACGCCGAGACCTTGCGGATGGCGCTGGCGAATGCGGGGGAGTCGACACGGCCGCCGCTCGCAATCAACGATGTCGCCTCGTCGAGGGTCAGCCCGGACAGGTCGGTGCGGTAGCCGGGCAGTAACGCAAATCCGCCGTTGCGTCCCCGCTCGGCATACACCGGAACCCCCGACAGCGACAGCGCCTCGATGTCGCGCAGCACCGTCCGTTCGGACACCTCCAGTTCGTCGGCGATCTGGCCCGCGGTCAACCGTCCGCGGGCCTTGAGCAGCATCAACACCGCGAGGAGCCGGTCGGCGCGCATATCGGCAATTGTGCCGGAAAAACATGACACAAGGTGTCATGTTTCCGCGGTTCACTGGGAACAGGCAGCAGAGCGCAGCCGAATGGCACAGCCCGACAACGCAAAGGAAACCATCATGACCGAACCCATCGATCCCCGTCCCGTATTCGCAGCCGCCAGTGCGTGGGTCGCGGACCTCATGCAGAACGTCACCGACGACATGCTCACCCGACCGACTCCATGCGCGGAGTTCGACGTCAAGACCCTGTGCGCCCACCTGATCGCGACGGCGCAGCGGGCGGCGGGACTCGCCGACGGCATCGACATCCTGACGATCAACCCGATCGCCGACACCTGGCACGTCGCCGACTACACCGCGACCGTGCGACGCACCCTGGACCTGTGGTCGGATGACCAGAAGCTCACCGAAACCGTGGTCGTGCCCTGGGGAACCGTTCCGGGCGCGGGCGCGCTCTGGGGCTACGTGAACGAGGCTCTTGTCCATGGCTGGGACCTGGCCGTGACCACCGGCCAGGACCCCGAGGCAGACCCGGCGATCGTGGCCCCGGCGCTGGCTGTCGCGCAACTGTTCATTCCCGCGGAGATCCGCGAGATCCCGGGCGTACCGTTCGCGCCGGTCGTACCGCCGCGGGAGGAGGCCGGACTGACCGAGCAACTGGCCAACTGGACCGGGCGGCAGTCACGATCCGGGGTGCTTCAGTCCGGGATCGTGAGCTGACGGTCGCCCTCTGTCGCGTGCGGTCGCGGTGCCGGTGTTACCCGTGCTCGCACCGCGGCCAGGGCGAATCCGATCACCACGAGTGCCCCGAGAGCGGTGGCCCACGAGAGATTCTCGCCCAGGAGCAGAGCGGCCCACGCCAGGCTCAGCACGGGCTGGACGAGTTGAATCTGGCTGACCCGCGTCATGGGACCGATGGCCAGCCCGCGGTACCAGGCGAAGAAACCGAGGTACATGCTCACCGCGCCGAGATAGCAGAAAGCCGTCCATTCCGTGACTGACGCGGCCGGCGGCTGATCGACCACCGACCATACGGTCAGTGTCACCATCACCGGTGAGGCAAGGACGAGAGCCCACGAAATCGTCTGCCAGGCACCGATGTCCTTGGCCAGCAGACCGCCCTCGGCATAGCCGACGGCCGCGGCGATCACCGCGCCCAGCAGCAGCAGATCCGAGGTGCCCGGTGAACCGGCACCCGCGTGGGCGACGGCGAAGGCGACGGTCGCGCCCGCGCCCAGTGCGGCACAGACCCAGAACCGGCGGGGCGGGTGCTCGCGTGTGCGCGCCACGGCGACCAGTGCTGTCACGGCGGGCAGCAGTGCGATCACCACGGCGCCGTGACCCGCCGACGCCGTCGACAGTGCGAAGGTCGTCATCAGCGGAAAGCCGAGCACCACACCGGCGGCGACGACGGCGATGCGTCGCCATTGCCCGGGTGAGGGAATGGGGGTCCTGGTGACCGCGAGAAGAAGGGCTGCCAGCGTCGCGGCGAGCACCGCGCGCCCGGCACCGACGAACAGCGGTGACATCGCGTCGTGCCGGACGGCGATCCGGGTGAGCGGGACGGTCAGGGAGAAGGCCGCGACCCCGACGAATCCCCACAAGGGTCCACCGGTGCGGCGGGGTAATCCACCCGACGATAGCGGTGCGGTCAGTTGAACAGTAGTGCTACTCGAATACTTCACCTCTGACGATATCACTGAGGGGACTGGTTGAGCAGCCCCCGCAGTGCCGTACCGATGACCCGCGTCGCATCCGGTAGCCGGGCGGGATCGGGCGCGGCGAAGTTCAGCCGGACGAACGGCCCGGACGGCTCCGACGGAAACCACTCGTCCCCGGCGGCGATGACCACCGCGTGCCGCTCGCACTCGCGCACCAGCGCACCCGCGTCGACCTGGTAAGGCAGGCGTGCCCAGATGTTGAGCCCGCCCCGCGGCGGGCGGTCGACGGTCAGTTCGGGGACATGATCGTGCAGGCAGTCCATCAGCAGGTCCCGCCGTACGCGCAAGGCCTCGGTGAGATGCCTGCGGTGGGTGCGCCATGCGGGGGACAGGACCACGTCCAGCGTCGCCGCCTGCAGGATCGGGCTGACATACATCGCGTCGGCGCCGTGGTAACCGGCGATGCGTTCGCGGACCGGGCCGCGCGCGATGATCGCGGCCACCCGTAGCGCGGGCGAGACGCTCTTGGTGAGTGAGCGCACGTAGATGATGGTGCCGGTGTCGTCGGCGGACGCCAGCGGAATCGCCGGAACGTCGATACCGAAATCGTGGGCCCAGTCGTCCTCGATCATGAACGCGCCCCGCTTCCGCAGAACCGCAAGAACGCGGTCGCGGGCATCGGCCGACCACAGCGCGCCGGTCGGGTTGGCGAAGTTCGGCTGGGCGTAGAAGACGGTGGCACCCGAGCTGTCCAGGGCCCTGGACAGGTCGTCGGGATCGGGGCCCTCGGGTCGCGAGGGGATCGGGACGATTGTCGATCCGGCCTGGGCGGCGGCCGCCATCGCACCCCAGTACGTCGGTGATTCCATGACCACCGGGCGGCCCGGGCCGACCAGGGAACGCAGCACCGCGCATACCCCGCTCTGGCTGCCGGGGACGACGATGACATCGCGTGCGGCCGCGGCGGTGACGTCGTGCGGGGTGGTCTCGGACAATTCGGCGGCGAACCAGGTCTGCAGATCGGGCAGGCCGGCGGCCGGTGCCCGGCGCAGCGCCGCCTCGCCGCGGGAGGCCCGCACCAGCGCTGCCCGGACAGCGCGTTCGGGCAGCAACTCGCGTGCCGGATACCCCGAATGCAGGCCGACCGCGTCGGTGGGAATGTCACGCAGGGGCGTTGACAGTGTCGGTATCCGCTCGGCGGGTGCACCCAATGTGTTGGTCTGCCAGCCGAAGTCCGGCGGGCCGGGTCGCGATGGTCGTTGCCTGACGAAGGTTCCGGACCCGGGTCTGGCCTCCACCAGGCCCATCCCGGCCAAGGTGTGCAGCGCCTTCTGTACGGTCACCGGGCTCGCCGAATGCCGGGCCGCCAGTTCCCGGCTCGACGGCAGCCGGGTACCCGGCGCGACCGTGCCCATCCAGGTCCGCAGGTCGGCGACGATGCGGTCAGCGCTACTGATTGTCACACGAGGAAACGATACCGCTATCGTGCGGCTCGGACGGTCAGGACTCGTGGCGGGGCTCCACGGTCACCTTGATGGCCTCACCCTTCTTGACGATCTGGAAGGCGTCGAGTACGTCGTCGAGGGGGATGTGCCGGGTGATCAGATCCTTGACCGGCACCTGCCCGGTGGAGATGTACTCCAGCGCGCGCTTGTTGTGCTCGGGCGCCGAACCGTTGGCGCCGTGAATGTGGAGCTGACGGTAGTGCACCAGGTTGGAGTCGCAGGTGATGGTGGGGTCGGTCTTGGGCAGGCCGCCGAAGAACGAGATGCGCCCGTTCCTGGCGGCCATCGAGATAGCCTGCTCCTGAGCCACATTCGCCGCGGTCGCGGTGATCACCACGTCGGCCCCGCGGCCGCCGGTCAGTTCCATGACCCGTTCGACGACATCGACCTGGGAGCCGTTGATGACTTCGTCGGGCTGCACGGCGTCGGCGGACATCTGCAGGCGTTCGGCGTTGACGTCGACGAGATAGACCGGTCCGGCCTTGTGGACCCCGCGCGCGATGCGGATGTGCATGCAGCCGATGGGGCCCGCGCCGAACACCACCACGGTGTCGCCCTCCTCGATACCGAGCAGTTCCTGGGCGTTGATGGCGCACGCGAACGGTTCGGCGGCCGAGGCCTCGTCGAAGCCGACGTTGTCGGGGATGCGGTTGAGTCCGTCGACCTTGAGGACCTGGCGCGGAACGATCATGTACTCGGCGAATCCGCCGTCGTACTGGTATCCCACCGAGGTCTGGTTCTGGCACACCGCCATCCACCCTTTGCGGCATTCGTGGCAGTCGCCGCACGGTACCGCGGCGATGACCTGCACCCGGTCGCCGACCTGCCAGTCGCTGCCGTAGGCGGCGTTGACCTCGACGCCGATCTCGACGATCTCGCCGGCGACCTCGTGCCCGGTGATACGCGGCGGGGTGAGGTTCTGGTGGCCGTTGTAGAAGATTTTCACGTCGGTGCCGCAGGTGGAGCAGTTGCGCACCTTGATCTTGACCTCATCGGGTGCGCAGACGGGCTCGGGAACGTCCTCTAGCCGGACGTCTTCGGGTGCGTAGAAGCGCAGTGCCTTCATCTGGGTCGGTCCTCTCGTGTTGCCGATGGCTGGCATGCGGAAGCGTGTATGTGTTCTTGACCACTGTAAACCCAAGACGGGCATAAAGCCACCGATCTTCACGCCCAAACATGCCCGACTGCTTGTATCTGGCGGGCTATATGGGCATACTTGGTCGTATGTGACTGGCATCACGTTGATGAGAACATACGTTGATGAGAACAGAGGAGTAGAAAGTGTCAGCAACCACCACGGCCTCTGGGTCCCCGAGCCCGGGATCCGCGCCGCGGCCCGGACTGCGCGTACGTGTGCAGAAGCTCGGAACCGCGCTGTCGAACATGGTCATGCCCAACATCGGTGCCTTCATCGCCTGGGGCCTGCTCACCGCGCTGTTCATCGAAACCGGCTGGCTGACCGGCATCTTCGGCTCACTCGACCAACCCGACAGCTGGGTCGCCCACATCGGCGGGTGGGGTGAGTACTCCGACGGCGGCATCGTCAGCCCGATGATCACCTACCTGCTGCCGCTGCTGATCGGCTACACCGGCGGCAAAATGGTCTACGACGTGCGCGGCGGCGTGGTCGGGGCCATCGCCACCATGGGTGTGGTCGCCGGCGCCGACGTCCCGATGTTCCTCGGTGCGATGATCATGGGCCCGCTCGGCGGCTGGACCATCAAACGCCTGGACGGATTGTGGGAGGGCAAGATCCGACCGGGCTTCGAGATGCTGGTCGACAACTTCGCCGCCGGCATCGACGGCCTGATCCTGGCGGTCGTCGGCTTCTTCGGAATCGGGCCGATCGTGGAGAACCTCACCGACTGGGCGGGCGATGCCGTCGACTTCCTCGTCGACCACGACCTGCTGCCGTTGACCTCGATCCTCATCGAGCCGGCCAAGGTGCTGTTCCTCAACAACGCGATCAACCACGGGGTACTGACTCCGCTCGGCACCAACCAGGCACTCGAGGATGGCAAGTCCATCCTGTTCCTGCTCGAGGCGAATCCCGGACCCGGTCTCGGACTTCTGCTGGCGTTCACCGTGTTCGGCAAAGGCATGGCCAAGTCGTCGGCCCCCGGTGCGGCCATCATTCACTTCTTCGGCGGCATTCACGAGATCTACTTCCCCTACGTGCTGATGAAGCCCAAGCTGATCGCCGCGACACTGCTCGGCGGTATGGCCGGGGTGTTCACCAACGTCATCTTCAACTCGGGTCTGCGTGCTCCGGCCGCCCCCGGGTCGATCATCTCGGTATATGCGCAGACCGCGGGTGACAGCTACCTCGGGGTGACACTGTCGGTCGTGATCGCCACCGCAGTCTCGTTCGCGGTCGCCGCGTTCCTGCTCAAGACCGACAGTGCCACCGACGACGGTGACCTGTCGGCGGCCACGGCCTCGATGGAATCGATGAAAGGCAAGAAGTCGTCGGTGGCCTCGGCGCTCACCGGTGGTGCTGCCGGTGCGCGCGGCCCGATCAAGAACATCGTGTTCGCCTGCGACGCGGGTATGGGGTCATCGGCGATGGGTGCCTCGGTGCTGCGCAAGAAGGTTCAGCAGGCCGGGTTCACCGACGTCACGGTGGTCAACAAGGCGATCGCCAATCTCACCGACACCTTCGATCTGGTGGTCACCCACCGTGACCTGACCGAACGTGCTGAGCAACGCACACCGTCGGCGATCCACGTGTCGGTGGACAATTTCATGGGCAGCCCGCGGTACGACGAGATCGTGGAAACGCTCACCGAAACCAACTCGGCCGCGCCGGCATCCATAGCGGTTCCGGCACCGGGCGCCGCACCCGTGTCCGGCGAACCGGAGCCGGTGCACGCGGCCGGCAGACACGCCGCGGCGGCGGGCGATGCGACCGCGACGCGCAACGACATCCTGGCACTGAATTCGATCGTGCTGCGGGGGACGTCGAGGACTGCCGACGAGGCCATCGAGGAGGCGGGCCGGTTGCTGGTGGCTGCCGGTGCGGTGGAGGAATCCTACGTGGCGGCGATGCACGACCGCGAACGTTCGGTTTCGACGTTCATGGGCAACGGACTGGCGATCCCGCACGGCACCAACGAGGCCAAGGGCGCGATCAACCGGACGGCGATGTCGTTCGTGCGCTACGACGAGCCCATCGACTGGAACGGCAAGGAAGCCGAGTTCGTCGTCGGTATCGCCGGCGCGGGCAAGGATCATCTGGCGTTGCTCAACAAGATCGCGCAGGTATTCCTGAACAAGGAAGACGTGGCCCGCCTGCGCGCGGCGCGGAGCCCGGAGGAGATCCGGGCGGTCCTGGCCGACGGTGACGACTGATCGGGTGAACGTGGGGTGATCAAGGGGTCGGTCCTGTGACCGTGCGGCCCGCTGCGACGCGGCATCGGCGAGTACCGTGACGTCGGTGGATTCCGAGACACGACAGAACCGGATCATCGAACTGGCCCGCGCGCGGGGCCGGGTCGAGGTGGTCTCGCTCGCCGAGGAACTGCAGGTGGCGAGCGAGACCATTCGCCGTGACCTCAAGGCACTGGCGTCGCGGCGGCTGCTCAAGCGGGTGCACGGCGGCGCGGTGCCCGCCGAGACCGCGGCCTTCGAATCGGGGCTGGAATACCGCAGTCAGGTCGATCTGGCGCAGAAGGAACGCATCGCGCAGGCGGCCGCTGGCCTGCTTCACGGCGCCGAAACGGTGTATCTGGACGAAGGTTTCACACCCCGCCTGATCGCCCACCAACTCGCCGATCAGCGGTTGACGGTGGTCACCTCCTCGCTGCTGGCGGCCGAGGCGCTCGCGCACAGCACCACCGTCACGGTGCTGCTGCTCGGCGGACGGATGCGCGGACGCACACTGGCCACGGTCGATCAGTGGGCGGTCGACGCGCTACGCGGGCTGGTGATCGACGTCGCCTTCCTCGGCACCAACGCCGTCTCCCGCGAGCACGGGCTGACCACCTCCGATCCGGCGGTGGCGGCGGTGAAGAGCACCGCGGTCACCGTGTCACGCAGATCCGTTCTGGTGGCGGCGCATTCGAAGTTCGGCCTGAGCAACTTCTGCCGATTCGCCGACGTGAGCGATTTCGAGGTGATCGTCACCGGTACCGAGCTCGGCTTCGCCGAGGCCACAACCTACGAAGCGCTCGGTCCGACCGTCCTACGGGTATGACCCGGCCGCGATGTCTTGGGACGGTCGCCGCGGGTATGCCACGCTGGTCGTATGACTGACGATCTCGCCGAGCGACTCATCGACGCCCAGGTCGCGTTCAGCAAGCGGCAGCTGCTGGACCCCGGACTCTTTCACACACTTGTGAGCGACGAGGTCGACCTGGTGCTGAAGGAGGCGGCCGGGCTCACGCTGGGTGAGGTGGTCACCCCACAGATGATCAAGGACACCGCGGTCAAGTTCGCCATCCAGATGCCGCTGGAAGGGTCCATCCCCGAACTGGTCGGGGAGATCGCCGGGCGGCTGTATCGCCATTCGGTCAACGACCACGTGCGGCTGGACGATGTCGTGGACGCCAAGACCTTCGACGAACTCGCCGCCGCAGTCGCCGACCTCGACGTGGTCCGGCGGGTGGTGCGCGAGGTGATCGACAGCCCCGTGACCATCGACGTGTGCGTCGACGTCATCACGCACGCCATGGATCGCGTGGTCACCCGAGCACGTTCCTCGGGCGAGGCCGGTATCCGGGCCAGGGTCGGCGGCACCCTGGCCGGACTGGCCGTGCCGGTGCTGCCTGCGATCGAGACCGGGGTGGAGAAGATCACCCGCAGTGGCGCGTCGTTCGTCCTTCGCTCGGCGGGGGAGGAAACCGACACCGCGCTGGTGGAATCCGCTCATGAGCTGTGGCGCAACCGCTCCGGCGAGGCGGTCGGCCGATTCCGTGAACTCGTGACCGCCGACGACGTCGAGGATCTCGTGGTCGTGGTGTTCGAGTTCTGGAAGGCCTTCCGTGACACCGACTACTTCCGGACGCTGCTCGGCGAAGGCGTCGACCACTTCTTCGACAAGTACGGCGACACCGGTCTGGTGGATCTGATCGCCGACCTGGGTATCGAACGCGACGACCTGGTCGAGGAGGCGATGCGATTCGGGCCCCCGATCATCGCTCACCTCAATGAGCGGGGCATCCTCGACCGGATCCTGCGACGCCAGTTCGCGCCGTTCTATCATTCGCCGGAGTTCCGGGCGGCCCTGCAGGGCTTCGCCCCTTCATGACATCGAGGGCTTAGCCACCGAGTGATCTGGGAAGGGAGACCCGGATCTGGGGGGCCGCGAACCGCGCCCGGGGTCGGGGCGAAGTGGCTGTCGCAGTGCGCCTGTAGTGTGGCGCGGGTGAGTTCGAGCGCCCAAGGCAACAGCCCATCCACCCCGTCCGCCCGCGCCGTCCCCGGTGTCAAAGCCGTCACCGCGCGCATCGCCGAGGAACTGCAGGTCGGTGAGCACCAGGTCATCGCGACCGTCACGATGCTCGACGAGGGTTCGACGGTCCCGTTCATCGCCCGCTATCGCAAAGAGGTCACCGGCGGCCTCGACGACGCGCAGCTGCGCGCCCTCGACGAGCGCCTCACCTACCTGCGTGAACTCGACACCCGGCGGGCGGCGATCATCTCGTCCATCGACGAACAGGGCAAGTTGACCCCGGAGCTGACGGCCGCACTCAACACCGCCGACACCAAGGCCCGGCTCGAAGACATCTACCTTCCGTACAAGCCGAAGCGGCGCACCAAGGCGCAGATCGCCCGTGAGGCGGGGCTTGAACCGCTCGCCGACGCGCTGCTCGCCGACCCGGGCATCGACCCCGCCGTCGCGGCGGCGGCATACGTCGGCGAGGCGGTCGCCGACCCGGCCGCCGCGCTCGAAGGCGCCCGGCACATCGTCATCGAACGTGCCGCAGAGGACGCCGAACTGGTCGGCGCGGTGCGCACCAGGTTCTGGGGGCAGGGTGCGCTGCGCACCGAGCCGCGATCGGAGGAGGTCGCCGCGAGCGCCGCCGCGCAGAAGTTCCGGGACTACTTCGAATTCTCCGAACCGCTCACCGAGGCACCGTCGCACCGGGTGCTGGCGGTCCTGCGCGGGGAGAAGGAAGACATCCTGTCGGTGACACTCGACGGCGGTGAGGATGCCGAGTACCAGGTGATGATCGCCGACGCGCTCGGTGTCGACCTCGCGGCGGGCGCCCCGGCCACGCCGTGGCTGACTCAGGCCGTGCGCTGGGCGTGGCGCACCAAGCTCATGGTCACCGCGTCCATCGACGCCCGTACGCAGTTGCGCCAGCGCGCCGAGGATGAGGCCGTCACCGTTTTCGCCCGCAACCTCAAGGATCTGCTGCTGGCCGCACCGGCCGGCGCCAAGGCCACCCTCGGACTCGATCCCGGATTCCGTACCGGCGTCAAGGTGGCCGTCGTCGACGGCACCGGCAAGGTCGTCGACACCGGGGCCGTCTTCCCGCATCAACCGCGCAATCAGTGGGATCAGTCCAAGGCCGCCCTCGCCGCGCTCGTCGCCCGGCACGGGGTAGAACTGATCGCCATCGGCAACGGCACCGCCTCCCGCGAGACCGACGCCCTGGCAACCGAACTCGTCAAGGAAATCGCCGCCGCCGGCCACCGGGCCCCGGCCAAGGTGATGGTGAGTGAGGCTGGGGCCTCGGTGTACTCGGCGTCCGAGTACGCCTCACGGGAGTTGCCCGACCTCGACGTGTCGATCCGCGGCGCCGTCTCGATCGCGCGCCGGTTGCAGGATCCGCTGGCCGAGCTGGTCAAGATCGACCCCAAGTCGATCGGCGTCGGTCAGTACCAGCACGACATCACCCCCGGAACGCTCGCGCGCAGCCTCGACGCCGTCGTCGAGGACGCGGTCAACGCTGTCGGCGTCGACCTGAACACCGCGTCGGTGCCGCTGCTGTCGCGGGTCTCCGGGGTCACCCGGACCCTCGCCGAGTCGATCGTGTCCCATCGTGACAGCAACGGCCCGTTCCGGAGCCGGTCGGCGCTGCTCGACGTCTCCCGTCTGGGACCCAAGGCGTTCGAGCAGTGCGCCGGGTTCCTGCGGATCCGTGACGGACAAGATCCCCTCGATGCCTCGGGCGTACATCCGGAGTCCTACCCGGTGGTCCGCAAGATTCTCGACCGTTCGGGTATCACCCTGGCCGAACTGATCGGCAACGAGCGGGCACTGCGCGGTCTCACCCCGGCCGAGTTCGCCGACGACACCTTCGGCGTGCCGACGGTGACCGACATCTTCGGTGAGTTGGAGAAGCCGGGCCGTGACCCGCGACCGGCGTTCACCACCGCCACGTTCGCCGCCGGTGTGGAGAAGGTGGCCGACCTCAAGCCGGGCATGGTGCTCGAAGGCGTGGTCACCAATGTCGCCGCGTTCGGCGCGTTCATCGATATCGGCGTCCACCAGGACGGGCTGGTGCACGTCTCGGCGATGGCCGACAAGTTCGTGTCCGACCCGCACGAGGTGGTCAGGTCCGGAGAAGTGGTGCGCGTCAAGGTGATCGACGTCGACATCGACCGACAGCGGATCGGTTTGTCGTTGCGCCTGGACGACGAGGTGGAGTCCGGCGGTAAGGGTGGGGCCAAGCCCCGCAACCGCGGGGGTTCGCCGAACCAGGAGCAACGCGGCCGTCGCGGATCGGGTTCGGGTGGTCGCGGTGCGGACAGCGATCAGGGCGGCCAGCGTGGCCAGGGTGGACAGCGTGGACAGGGTGGTCAAGGAGGCCGCGGCGGTGACAGACGCGGCGGTGCCAAGAACGGCGCGGACAGGCGTGGTGACCGTTCGGGAGGTAATCGCCGGAGCGAACCCGGCGGTTCGATGGCGCAGGCGCTCCGCGATGCCGGGTTCGGCCGCTGAGCCCGGCGGTACCGGCGACGGGGGAGAGCGATCGATGCCCGCCGCCGGGACCGCCTCGGCGTCAGTCGATGTCAGATGAGTTGAGTAGCCGTCGCCGGGTGGCCACCAACGCAATGTCGGGGCGATCGGCCCCGAACCGCTCGACGCTGTCGAGCAGTTCCACCAGATGACCCGCGTCGGGGCTCACCGCGGCCACCCCGATCGCGGCGCGGCGGTGCAGGTCGAGATGGTCCACCTCGGCGGCGGTTACCGCGAACCTGCGTCGGATCTCGGCGAGGAGCGGTTTGGTCACCGAACGCTTCTGCTTCAGTGAGTGCACGTCGCCGAGGAGATAGTCGAATTCGATCCAGCCGATCCACATAGCGTGCTGAACCCTACCGTGTCGGCAGACCGCTCGGCACCCGAATTATGTGCCCAGACCTGGTCACCGCTGCGCGGCCAGGGATGCGGTGAGCCGCTCGGCCAGGCCGGGACAGTCGCCGACGTCGATGCCGAAGCGGCTGTCGAGCACCTCCAGGATCTCGCCGGCCGAGCCGAGGGTGGTCTTGACGCTGTGGCCGTCGCGGTGATGTTCGGTCAGCTGGTCACCTGCCAGGTTCAGCCTGCTCGTCGCCGTCACGATGGCAACGGTCGCGCCGGCCACGAAGCGCGAACCCGGATGGGTCGAGGCGTACCAGGCTCCGACCAGGGCGTCGACCGGTGGTCGCGGAACGGGTGTGAACAGGTACAGCGGCCGCCACTGCCCGCCGATCCGTACCTGCATGCTCAGCTGGCCCGGCACCTCCGGGTCGACCGGATGGTTGTCGGCGGGGTCGATGGCGACGATGCGGAAGTCTTCCAGTTCGGTGGCCTGCGGTTCGTCGAGCACGAACCGCAGCGGGTTGGGTGGCGTGCAGCCACCGAAACCCACGTCGACGAGATAGCGTTCCTCGTCGCCCGGAACCGCGACGGCGAGGAGCTTGTGGGTTTCGGCGGGCATCGGTCCCGGCTCACGCATCCACACCACCCGCCCGGCCAGCGGCACCACGTCAAAGCCGAGCGAGGTCAGGACCGCGTCGAGCAGCCCGTTCTGCTCGAAACAGAAACCACCGCGCCGACGGTCGATCATCTTGCGTGCCAACGCCGGTGGATCGAGGTCGGCCACGGGTATCCCGACGTACGGGTCCAGGCCCTCGAACGCGATGGAACGCACATGGGCGGCCACGATGGCCGACAACGTCTCGAACGTGGGCGGCGGCAGGGCAGGATCGGTGGGCCCGGCGCCGGTGAGCAGTCCGATACGCCGCAGGTAGCGGCCGATGTCGACGGGGAAGCTATCGGTGTGGGCAGGCATGACAGCCGATCCTAGTCTCAGCCGAGTCCCGCCCCGAGCCATCACTCCCCGGTCGATGACCGGGGCACGATCACCGGCGGCTCAGTGATCACCGCCGATCAGTGATCACCGCCGACCAGCACCGCCACATGATCGGGAACGTACTTCGACAGCGACCGCGGCGGGCGATGATAGTTACCGGTCTCGATCGGGTGCTTGGGCAAGGTGACCTTCGGCCGGGGAACGTCGGTGTAGTCGATGGTGGAAAGCAGATGCGAGATCATGTTGAGCCGTGCGTGCTTCTTGATGTCGGACTCGACGACGTACCAGGGGCTCATCGCGGTGTCGGTGTGGACCATCATCTCGTCCTTGGCGCGCGAGTACTCCTCCCAGCGGTACACCGATTCCAGATCCATCGGGCTGAGCTTCCATTGGCGCACGGGGTTGTTCATCCGCGCCCGGAATCGGCGCAGTTGCTCGTCGTCGGACACCGAGAACCAATACTTGCGCAGGATGATGCCGTCGTCGAGCAGCATCTGCTCGAAAATCGGTGTCTGGCACAGGAATCGGGTGTGCTCCTCGGGTGTGCAGAACCCCATGACCTTCTCCACGCCGGCCCGGTTGTACCAGGACCGGTCGAGGAGCACGATCTCACCCGGTGCGGGCAGGTGCGCCACATAGCGCTGGTAGTACCACTGGCCCTTCTCGCGGTCGGTGGGGGCGGGCAGCGCGGCGACCCGGCAGATACGCGGACTCAGGTATTCGGTGATCCGTTTGATGGTGCCGCCCTTGCCTGCTGCGTCGCGGCCCTCGAAGATGACCACGATCCGGGCACCGGTGGACTTGACCCACTCCTGCAATGAGACCAATTCCGTTTGCAGGCGAAACAGTTCGGCCTCATACACCTTGTTGGAGATCTTGGATTCCTTCGACTTCTTACGCGATTTCGAGCCCATCCATCGAGCTTAGGGCAAACCCGCGGCGTCCGTGCCCTCAATCAGGACCACGGTCCGGGGTCCGTCCTTCAAGGTCAGCTCGGGGCCGTCCAACGACCACGTGAGGGGCTTGTCGGTGAAGTCGGCGAGCCAGGCGTCCGCGCCGTCGCGCGGTGGCGGACAGGCCATTTGCGTGGAGGCCAGCGTCCCGAACGTCAGCCTCGTCGGGTCGACCGTCACCGTTCCGATGTGCTGATTGCACCCGGCTGTCAGGCTCACCCGGCCTTCCTCGGGAAAGGTGATCACCAGCGGGCCGTCGCCGGGGATCGCGGCACCGTCGACCGACGTTGAGGTAAACCGCTTGCCCACCAACGAGTTCGACGTGGCAGTGTGCACGACGACCTGCGTGGTGCTCGAGTCCGAACTGGTGACCGTCGATGAATTGCCGCACGCAGCCGCGCCGAGCACGACAAAACCGGTGGCCAGGAGTGTGCCGAGCGATCGGGTCAAATGCACCATAGGGACTAAGGTAGACCAGCGCACCCACGCCTCGGTGCCACTCGGGACGGCGACGTTCCGATCCGGTACGACACTTCCGCACAGGACCGCATGATGACCAGGACACGCACCCCGCCGATCGCGGTGACCGCGAGGACCGAGTACCTCGACAGGACACATCGCGCCCTGCTGTTCGCGCAGCTGGTCCTCACCGGACTCGCGGTCGCCACCCTGGTGACGCTCAATATCCTGGGCACCGAACCGGTTGTCTCGACGGCCGTCGTCGGCGGGCTGATCGGCGTCGGCCTGCTCGCCGGGGCGGCTGGGCGCTACCGCCGCAGGCACGCGGTACTCGTCACCGTCGACAGCGACACCGTCTATTTCGGCAACGAGCACCACCACCTCGTCAGCAGGCCGCTGTCCGAGCTCGCCGCCGTCGACTTCCGGCCGATTGCCACCACGACCTCGACGATGTCCACCGACCGTGCACGCGATCTGAGGGTGGCCGGCCATCCGGTGCTGCGGCTGATATTCGTACGGGCACCCGAAGAGTCGGCCGACGGCATACCGGCGGGCTGGGTCCGCCCGGCGCAACCGGTCGAAGAGGTGTGGGACGTCGCCCTCGATCCGGCCGATCCGGTGGCCGCGGAGATCGTTTCGCGGCTCGGTGCGGTGGTGCCGCGGGGTGGCTCGGCGGCACCGGCCGACCCCTGGCGTGCGGAGCCGTCCGACCCGACGCCCGCCGACGGTGCACCGTCACCGGACTCGGACGGGCCGCGGATCGGCGACGCCGGAAGCGATGCCGCCGCGATCCGGCTGTGGGAGGATTCGGTCCGCCGGCACGACGCGGTGCTCATCGCCTACGGCCGCTACGAACTCGACACCGAATCGCTCCTGCGGTTTCCGGCGGTCACCGACGTCACCCGCGACGAGGTGCAGACCTTTCACGACGCGCTCGATGACGCGAACGCGCTGCGCAGCGACGAGTATCCGGCCGATCGTGCCCGCGCCGAGGCCTACCAGACGGCGGTGCGCGGGCTGCGCCGCGCGTGGGTGGCGTGCGAGAGCGCCGGCCGGGCCGCGGGGACCGGCTACCTAGACGCGCCCACCCGCAAGGACCTGGGGACCGCGCTCAAGCTCTACCGGCACGCCGAGGCCAGCCCGGTCGCGGCCGAACAGGCCACCTACTACGGGCGGGTGCGCGACATCGTGACGACGCTGACCGAGCAGGCCCAGATCCATCCGCCCCGGACGGTGATCGACGAACTCAACTCGGTCACCCGCCGTGCGCTCGCGGGGGGCACACCCGGCGGCTGATGCCCGCACCGGCTGCCCGTACCCACGCGCGGCGGCCGGGACGGGTCAGCGCACGCCGGCCCGGAGGAAGCGGCCGTCGGGGCTGTACGTTCCGGCCGACGCGTCGTCCCTGGTGAGCTGGACCAGGATCCGGACGGACCCGTCGCGCTGGAATGTGGACCACATCAACAAGTTGACGGCGTTGCGGTCGAACGCGTCGACACGGCCACGTCTCATCGCGTCGTCGCGGACCGCCTCGAAACGCGCGCGGGACACGTCGTCGACGGAGAAGTCTCCCGGTGCGGTCGAGGTGGTGGCACGAGAGGTGATCCGCGGCAACTCGCCCGGGGCCAGCACTATCGATCCGCTGCGTCGTGGCAACCGGTACTCGACATACACCCCGCCACTGTTCTGGATGCTTCCGGCGAACAGGATCGGGGTGCCCTTGGCGGTGCCGCGGATCTCGAACCTGGTGAGCGCTGTGCTCCCGAACGGAACCTTCGCGCTGCGCAGCGCCCGGTGGATCAGGTCGAACGACACGGCGAGATCGCCCGGATCGAAGATCTGCGCGACGATTCCGTCGGCGGT
>ERZ795062.1213-NODE-1213-length-18761-cov-11.884262_pt1 | contig 18761 bp, 12 predicted proteins | sample MGYA00375146_ERZ795062 | MGnify/ENA primary metagenome ERZ795062 (study PRJEB30191, sample SAMN05720281) | activated sludge metagenome | isolation source: Anaerobic digester | place: USA | collected 2015-07-16 ... | reverse complement strand
GCCTCTCTAGCTTGGTCAAAGAGTTCTTGGACCTGCTCGATAGTCTCTGCTCGGGCAACGGCGCCACGGATCTTGGCAGCACCTGCTGAACCACGGAGGTAGTGTGGGGCAAGACCACGGAATTCACGTACGGCGATGGATTCGCCTTTTAGATTGGTCAATCGGTTCAGGTGGTCGAAGGCGACTTCGAGCTTATCTTCAAAGGAGAGGTCGGGTAGGACTTCTCCAGTTTCAAGATAGTGGTTGATTTGGTTGAAGATATAAGGATTGCCCATGGCAGTCCGTCCGACCATGACGGCATCGGCCCCGACTTCTTCAATTCGCTGACGGGCATCTTCTACATTGCGGATGTCGCCGTTTGCGATGAAAGGAATCTTAGTCAGGCTACCAGCCACCTTGGTGAGGGTTTCCAGGTCAACGGTTCCTGTGTACATCTGCTCGCGGGTCCGTCCGTGCATGGCCAAGGCAGACACACCGGCACTTTCTGCAGCCAGGGCATTTTCGACCGCTAGGTCGGTATTGTTCCAACCCGTCCGCATTTTAACAGTCAAGGGAATATCGAGGACTGAGGTCACTTCCTTGATGATGTGGTAAATCTTGTCGGGGTCCTTGAGCCACTTGGCACCAGCTTCGTTTCTAACGACCTTGTTGACAGGGCATCCCATGTTAATATCTACGATATTAGCCTTGGTGTTGGTTTGGATGAAGTCGGCAGCTCGTTTCAGTCCTTCGGCATCGCCGCCGAAAAGCTGGATGGACATAGGGTATTCGTTGTCGTCAATATGGAGCATATGAAGGGTCTTCTCGTTGTTGTAGAGAAGGCCTTTTTCAGAAATCATTTCCATAACGACCAGGCCTGCGCCCATTTCCTTGGCAATGGTGCGGAAGGCCGAGTTGGTCACGCCAGCCATCGGGGCCAGCACGCAGCGATTGGGGATTTCCACATCACCAATCATGAAAGGGGTATTGAGATTAGCCATTGATGAGTTCCTCCAAATCGTTTTCGTCAAAGTGGTAATGGGTCTGGCAGAATTGACAGGTGATGTCCACGCCCTTGTCTTCTTCCTTCATCTCTTGCAGGTCCGCTTTTGGCAAGCTGGCTAGAGCATCGAGGAAGCGGTCCTTAGAGCAGTCGCAGACAAAACCGATTTCTTCTTCTGACAGTCGTTTGAAGTCGTCGTCGCCATAAATAGCGGATAGCAGAGCTTCTATATGGTTTTCAGAAGCCAGCAAACTCGAAATGGCAGGCATTTCTTGGATGCGTTTCTCGAAACGGGCAATTTCAGCCTCAGTTGCACCTGGTAAAACTTGCAACAAGAATCCGCCAGCTACCTTGACCTTATCTTTTTCGTCCAACAAAACGTTCAGTCCCACCGCAGAAGGCGTCTGCTGGCTGTCTGTTAGGAAGTAGGCAAAGTCTTCACCGATTTCACCAGAAATCAAGGGTGTCATGGAGTTGTAGGGGTGGCCTGTTCCGTAGTCTGTGATGACTAGGAATTGTCCGTTCCCCACAAGGGGTCCGACGATGACTTCGCCAGTCGCTGTCCGTTTGTAATCCAAGTCTGGATTTTGAATGTAGCCCTTGACCTGACCTTTGGTATTGGCAACGGAGATAATAGCACCAACGGCTCCATTGGCCAAGATTTTCAGGGTGATTTTTGTATCGCCTTTTTCATTGGCAGCCAAAATTTGATTAGCAATGAGAGTGCGGCCCAGAGCAACGGTGGACGACGCCATAGTATGGTGTTTTTCTTGGGCTGTTTTCACGGTTTCTGTGCTATCTAGCACAAAGGCACGGAAATGCCCGCTTTTTGATAGTGTTTTAATAATTTTATCCATAACTTTAATTATAGCACAAGTAAAGAAAATGCGGAAAGGAGACGACCATAAGAAAAAACTGACCGTGTCAGCCAGTTTTTATTTAACGCATTAGAAAGAAAGTAAACTCTCTAACTTTTAATTTCGTGGGAATTGAGAGAAAAGTTCCTCTGGATTCATTTACTTATCAGGCCTTTTGACAATGGATCATTCAGTATTAAATTTCCGCAAACAGTTTCCGTAGAACTTTCGGTGTGATACTTTGTCCTGGTCCTGCAAAGGTATAGGTGTGCAGGTACATAGCTGGGTTAAAGTTGAGTTCGATACAAGTGCAGTTCGGTTTTTCTTTGCTGGTTGCCTGATATATATCTGGGATAATCAAATCTACACCGCAAGCCCAGGCCCCCATTGCGCGTGCCATGTCGGCAGCTAATTGCTTGTAAGATTCACCCATCTGGTCAGTCATATCGATTGAGTCACCACCCGTTGAGATATTAGAATTACCGCGTAGAAAGGCTTGAATGCCCTCGGGAAGTACTGTATCTGGAGTATAGCCCTGCTGTTCTAACATAAGTAGTTCAATTTCACCGAGATTGATGATTTCAAGTGGTGAACGATGGTCACGTCCTCTCAGAGGGTCTTGATTTTTTTGAGCGACCAATTCTCGGATAGTTGAATGCCCATCACCTATGACATTAGCTGCGACGCGGAGCAAGACAGCCTCACATTTTCCATCTAGTATGAAGAAACGGTATTCGGTACCGGCTATGAACTCTTCTACCAGCACATGACTATCTTCTGAAAAGGCAATGTCTAAGGCTTTTTCATAATCTACAAGACTAGCTGGTTCTTGGAAGATTGAGATTCCTAAGCCAAAGTTGGTGGATTTAGGCTTGACGACAATGGCAGAGCTGGAAATTTGTCCATAATAGCGCAGGGCTTCTGTTTTATTTGCAAATTCTGCTCCCGCAGGAACTGGGAAACCAGCCTCTGCTAAAATTTTCTTAGTGACAACCTTGTTGGCCATGGCAAGGGGAACCACGTAGTTGTCTTTGGATGTCATATTGCCATTTTTGATGTATTCAATATGGTCATCATGCCAAAGTTTGAGAAATTGGTCTTCTTCATCCAAAATCTCCACATTCAAGCCCATCTGGATAGCATCGAAGAGAATCATCTGAGTAGAGAGTTCCATATTTTCATAGCCTTTGAGGGCGTAAGGGGCTGTCCAAGCATAGTCATGAAAGGCTTGTCCTTGTTGCTGGCCAAAATGTTCCAGAGATCCATCTTCAACCTGCTCTGCTATTTTTCCAGAAAGGGTTAGTCGCGGGTCTTGAAGAGCTGCCTCCACATGTGCAATGAGCTGCCTATAGTAGTCGTCCAGTCCAAAGTGTATGACTATGGCTTTCATGGCAATCAAGATTGGTGTGGGATCAGCATCGCTAGGTAGAGGTGTATGAGGGTGGCTTAGGGCAATGAGGTTGTTCAGTCTATCTGCTTTTGTTAAAGCATTGTCTACGTCAGCTAGTTGGTCCAGCCAAAGGAGGGCTAAGAGGAAGAGATGAACGGTGTCGAGGGTTTCTTGACTAATAGCAAACGGGTCATAGGGGTTAAGGTCGAAGGTACGGAATTCCAGATAAGAAATCCCCTTGCTGAGAAAGTCGCGACTCGTTTTGGCCCCACGTAGTCGAACAGAGGAATAAAATTCTTTTTCGGCGGATAGTTGACCAGACTGGACAGCTTGTTCGATGTCAGCCACGTATTGTTCGAGAGAAGAGAAAGAAATATGAACGTCTTCGGCATTAACATAGCCATGTTTGGAGTTGCGAATGGAACGAACGCAACCGACTTCCTCGGATAAAAATCCTTTTTCGGCTAAACTACTTGCTCCATATAAGTAAGTTAAGAGCCAGCGATAGTTGAGGAAGTTTTGTGCCAACTTGAGGTAGAGGGTATTTTTGAATGCGACAAAATCTGTTTCCTCGCTTAATTCAAAAAGTTGTTGGGTTAAGTCTTTTCCTAATTCAAAATTGTAATGAATACCTGACATAGACTGGAGGAGCTTACCATACCGTTCTCCTAAGCCGATGCGATACTGATATTCGTAGTCACTTTCTAGTTGAGCAATTTTGATGTCGTCCTCTGAAATGACAGGTGGCATGGATAAGGGCCAAAGGTATTCGCTCTTATCCATTGATCGCATCACTACGTCTGTAATCGCACCAAGGAATTTTCTCGCTTCCTTAGTGGAATGAGCAATGGGAGTAATCAATTCAATTTGTGGCTCACTATAGTCAGTTTGAATATACGAATGAAAGCTACGTGAACCTAACTTTTCTGGGTGAGGTGTTTGAGCAACTTTGTGGTTTGCATTGATGCGTAAGGATTCTCGTTCAATACCGAAGGTGGCCTGAAGAATAGGGCTATTTGGGGATAATTTCTGTAACATATTCAGTCCTTCTTATTTCTGTTAAAGTCTTATTCCAATTTTATCTAGTTTGATAGACAAATACAAATTTCTGCTACGTTTTTTGTGAAAATATCATTGAAAATAATTGAAAGTGATAAAAGACTTCGGGAATCCTTCATAAAAACTTATTTAAAAATGTTTGAAGGTGTAATTTGTTCAGTATTTTTTTGTAAAAAAAGGAAGATTTAACTGTTATGTTCGCAATAATTGAAAATAAAGGAAATTCTTGAAAAAATGTTCGTTTTTTGATAAAATAGTGTGTAAAACGAAACTTGCAGGTGAGATTCCTGCCAGAAGTAGAAGAAAGGCTGGACTGGTCAGCCAGTTCAGGAAAAGAGTGAGTATGACATCAGTAGTTGTTGTAGGAACCCAGTGGGGCGATGAAGGTAAGGGTAAAATCACAGACTTTTTATCTGCTAATGCTGAAGTAATTGCGCGTTATCAAGGTGGAGATAATGCTGGGCATACTATCGTTATCGATGGGACTAAATATAAATTGCACTTGATTCCATCAGGAATCTTCTTCCCAGAAAAGATTTCTGTTATCGGTAATGGTGTGGTTGTCAATCCAAAATCATTGGTGAAGGAAATCAACTATCTCCATAATTCAGGTGTTACAACAGATAACTTGCGGATTTCAGACCGCGCACACGTTATCTTGCCTTACCACATCAAATTGGATCAATTGCAAGAAGAATCAAAAGGCGAAAACAAGATTGGTACAACCAACAAGGGTATCGGTCCTGCGTACATGGACAAGTCTGCGCGTGTTGGTATCCGTATTGCAGATCTTTTGGATAAAGATATTTTCTCAGAGCGTTTGCGAGTAAACTTGGCAGAAAAGAATCGTCTATTTGAAAAAATGTACGAGTCAACACCAATCGAATTTGATGAAATCTTTGAAGAATACTATGCATATGGTCAAGAAATCAAGAAATATGTGACCGATACCTCTGTAATTTTGAATGATACTCTCGACCAAGGGAAACGTGTCTTGTTTGAAGGGGCGCAAGGGGTTATGTTGGACATTGACCAAGGTACCTACCCATTTGTAACTTCTTCAAACCCTGTTGCAGGTGGTGTGACAATCGGTAGTGGTGTCGGACCAAGCAAGATTGACAAGGTGGTTGGTGTATGTAAGGCCTACACTAGCCGTGTTGGTGACGGACCATTCCCAACTGAATTGAACGATGAAATCGGAGACCGCATCCGTGAAATCGGTAAAGAATACGGTACGACAACAGGTCGTCCTCGCCGTGTCGGTTGGTTTGACTCTGTTGTCATGCGCCATAGCCGTCGTGTATCAGGTATTACAAACTTATCACTCAATTCTATTGATGTTCTATCAGGCCTTGAAACAGTGAAAATCTGTGTGGCTTATGATTTGGATGGTGAGCGTATTGACCACTATCCTGCAAGTTTGGAGCAATTGAAACGTTGTAAACCAATTTATGAAGAGATGCCAGGTTGGTCCGAAGACATCACAGGTGTACGTAGCTTGGATGAATTGCCAGAAGCGGCTCGCAACTATGTTCGTCGCATCAGCGAATTGGTAGGGGTTCGTATCTCAACTTTCTCAGTAGGTCCTGGTCGTGAACAGACTAACATTCTTGAGAGTGTATGGAGTACAAAATAGTGTATGAAGACTGAACGAATGTTCGGTCTTTTTTGGCCAAGTCTAATTTTGCTTTATTGTTTAGAATTTGGTATAATCAAGCTTATCAAACAAAAAATGAGGTAAACAAATGGAAGGTTTATTTTTGCCACTTGTCATGGTTGCCATGATTGGCTTTATGTTCTATTCGCAACGTAAACAACAAAAACAACGCCAAGAAGCATTGAACCAAATCAAAAAAGGTGATGGAATTGTGACAATTGGTGGTTTATATGGTATTGTCGACGAAATAGATGACAAAAAGGTTGTTCTTGATATCGATGGTATCTTTTTAACATTTGAGCGTGGTGCGATTCGTAATCGTGTCGCTAGTTCTAACACATCAACTGCTGTAGTTGAAGAAGTTGCAGTTGAAACGAAAGAAGCAACCCCAGAATCTGCTATTGAAGAATAAGGATGAGAAACCGAGGGAAACCTTGGTTTTCTCTTGTTTTAGACTTGCCTGATTTTTGCTATCCTAGCAAAAAATATGGTATAATGAAACGATTATAAATGAAGGAAAATAGCATGTTTACGTTTAAGTTTAAAAAGAAAGAAAGCATTGAGACGGCAATAGAAGTTCCAAAGCATATTGCGGTCATTATGGATGGTAATGGTCGTTGGGCGAAAAAGCGGATGCAACCCCGTATTATGGGGCACAAGGCAGGTATGGATGCCCTACAAAAAGTTACTAAAACTGCTTCTGACTTGGGTGTTCGAGTATTGACAGTGTATGCATTTTCTACAGAAAATTGGTCTAGACCAGAAAAGGAAGTAAATTTTATAATGAACCTTCCTGTGGAATTTTATGATAAGTATGTTCCTGAACTCCATGCCAATAATGTCAAAATTCAGATGATTGGTGACTATTCCAAACTACCTCAAGCCACCCTTAATGCTCTCTATAAGGCTGAGCAAAAAACGAAGAATAATACTGGACTAATTCTCAATTTCGCTTTGAACTACGGTGGTCGTGATGAGGTGACTCGAGCAGTTAAGGCCATAGCGCAAGATGTCTTGGATGCCAAGTTTAATTCTGGAGATATTGACGAGAAATTAATTGCGGACTACCTCTATACAGGGACCTTATCACCAGCGCTACGCGATCCCGATCTAGTTATCCGTACAAGTGGCGAACTCCGTCTCAGCAATTTTCTGCCTTGGCAATCAGCATATAGTGAGTTGTATTTTACAGATGTTGCTTGGCCTGATTTTGATGGAGATGCCCTCAAATTAGCGATTAAAGAGTATAACCGACGTCATAGACGATTTGGTGGTGTATAAGGAGAAGTTATGACAAATGATTTACAGAAACGAGTGATATTTGGTGCAATTGCTTTAGCTATTTTCACTCCCTTCTTGCTAGCTGGAGGCATGGCCTTTCAATTTTTTGTCGGTTTATTAGCAATGATTGCGACAGCTGAGCTGATTAAGATGCGTCGTCTAGCGCCGAATTCAATTGAAGGTGTTTTAGCCATGTTGGCAAGTCTAGTATTGACGCTTCCGTTACAGAATTATCTAACATTCTTGCCGACAGATGGGAACTATACAGCATATGCGATTGTAGTCTTCCTTCTTCTTGGGGCTACAGTTTTCAATATTGGTCGATACAATTATTCAGACGTAGTCTTTCCAATTGCATCAAGCTTTTATGTAGGAATTGGCTTCCATAGCTTGGTATTGGCTCGAATGGATGGTCTAAATAAGGTCTTTTTTGCCCTCTGTTTGGTTTGGGCTACGGATATAGGCGCTTACATGATTGGACGCCAGTTTGGACGCAGAAAACTATTACCAAAGGTTTCACCGAATAAAACAGTTGAAGGCTTTGTAGGTGGTATTCTTTCTGCGGTGGTAGTTGCTATCATTTTCTTGATTGTCGATAAGTCTTTGTTGGCTGGTTATTCCTTCGGCATGATATTGTTGCTAGTTGTGATTTTCTCGATATTCTCACAATTCGGAGATTTAGTTGAAAGTGCGATTAAACGCCATTTTGGTGTAAAGGATTCTGGAAAAATTATTCCAGGACATGGTGGTATATTGGATCGCTTCGATAGTATGATTTTTGTCTTTCCGATTATGCACTTCTTTGGCCTATTTTAAGGAGGTCCTATGAGAGGAATTTTAGCATTTATTTTTATTTTTGGTGTCATTGTGGTTGTCCATGAATTTGGTCACTTCTACTTTGCTAAGAAAGCAGGAATCCTTGTAAGGGAATTTGCGATTGGGATGGGGCCAAAGATTTTCGCTCATACAGGTAAGGATGGGACGCTTTACACGATTCGTATTCTTCCTCTTGGTGGTTATGTTCGAATGGCCGGTTGGGGTGAAGATAAGACAGAGATTAAGACAGGGACTCCTGCTAGCCTCAGCTTGAATGAAGCTGGTGTTGTGACGCGGATAAACTTAACTGGAAAACAGCTAGATAACCTTAGCTTACCGATGAATGTGACTAGTTTTGATTTCGAAGAAAAATTAGAAATCACAGGCTTGGTCTTGGAAGAAAGCAAGACTTATAAAGTTGATCACGATGCAACGATTGTCGAGGAAGATGGCACTGAAGTTCGAATTGCTCCACTGGATGTTCAATACCAAAATGCGACAGTCTGGGGGCGCTTGATCACCAACTTTGCTGGGCCGATGAATAACTTTATTTTGGGCATCTTAGTTTTTATTTTTTTGATGTTCATGCAAGGTGGGGTCGCCGATTTGTCAAGCAATGCAGTTAGTATTACTGATGGTGGTGCCTTACAAGTAGCTGGACTTGTGACTGGTGATAAAATTTTATCTGTCAATGGTGATGCAACAGACAGCTACACAGAAGTCGCGACGATCATTAGCAAGGCGGCGGAAGATGCAAAAACTGCTCCAAGCTTTGATTTGGTTGTGGAACATGATGGAGCAACCAAAAATGTGACCGTTACTGCGGAGAAAGTGGACGGAACCTATCGAATTGGGATTTCACCAATCTTGAAGACGGGCTTCGTTGATAAAATAGTCGGTGGTTTCCAAGAAGCAGGTGCGACGGCACTGTTGATTGTAACAGCTTTGAAAAATCTTATTGCAAACTTTGATGTGAAACAATTGGGTGGTCCTGTAGCCATCTATAAAGTTAGTGCCCAAGCTGCTGAATTTGGTTTGGCATCTGTATTGGGGCTAATGGCCATGCTTTCCATTAACCTTGGAATATTTAATTTGATTCCAATTCCAGCCTTAGATGGTGGTAAAATTGTGATGAATATTCTGGAAGCAATACGTAGAAAACCATTAAAGCCAGAAACAGAATCTTATATTACCCTAGCGGGTGTGGCCGTAATGGTAGTTCTTATGATAGTAGTCACATGGAATGACATTATACGTGTTTTCTTCTAGAATAAATTGAAATTAATATAAGGAATTGAATGCGTGCTACGCAGGATGTTCTGAAAAATATGAAAAAGAAAGGAACAGAGAGTTTCAGATTTGAACTCGAGCGTCAGCGAGGGTTTTGAAAAATTAATTCTTTGTCTTCCAATCAAGTAACTACGAAAGGAATTGAATGCGTGCTAAAAACTTTACGAAAAAGATAAACCTGCCTTGTGCTAAAGGCACTGCGTTAGGTTTCCTATTTTCGTTTCGTTTTCTTAACGCACTTATATCTTAAATTATGAAACAGTCTAAATTGATTATCCCTACTTTGCGGGAGATGCCTTCGGATGCGTCGGTGATTAGCCACGCTTTGATGTTGCGTGCGGGCTATGTTCGTCAGATTTCTGCTGGTATTTACAGCTATTTGCCATTGGCAAACCGTGTGATTGAAAAAACGAAAAAAATCATGCGTGAGGAGTTTGACAAAATTGATGCTATTGAATTTTTAGCGCCAGCGCTTTTGTCAGCAGATATCTGGCGTGAGTCAGGTCGTTATGAAACATATGGCGATGACTTATACAAACTCAAAAACCGCGAAGGTTCTGATTTTATCTTGGGACCAACCCACGAAGAAACGGTGACCCTTTTAGCGCGTGATGCAGTTCAATCTTATAAGCAGTTGCCGCTTAATATCTATCAAATCCAACCAAAATACCGCGACGAAAAACGTCCTCGTAATGGTCTCCTCCGTGGTCGCGAGTTCATCATGAAAGATGGCTACAGCTTCCATGCTAGCTATGAGAGTCTGGACCAGACCTACGATGACTACAAGGCGGCTTACGAGGCAATCTTCACTCGTGCAGGCTTGGAGTTTAAGGCCATTATCGGTGATGGTGGTGCAATGGGTGGTAAGGATAGTCAAGAATTTATGGCTATCACTCCAGACCGTACCAATCTAAACCGCTGGGTTGTCTTGGATAAATCGGTTGCTTCTTTTGAGGAAATCCCAGAGGATGTCCTTGAAGCGATTAAAGCAGAACTCTTGGCTTGGTCTATATCTGGTGAAGATACCATCGCTTACTCAAGCGAATCTGGCTACGCTGCCAACTTAGAGATGGCAACGAGTGAGTACAAACCACGGACAGCTGTGGTTGCTGAAGAGACATTAGTAAAAGTTGCTACACCAGATGCAAAAACAATTAATGAAGTGGCCGCCTTCTTGAATGTTGCGGAAGAGCAAACCATTAAAACCATGCTCTTTATTGCAGATGGGGAGCCTGTTGTTGCCCTACTTGTTGGCAACGACCAGGTCAATGATGTTAAATTGAAAAATTACCTTGGAGCAGATTTCTTTGATGTAGCAGGCGCAGCGGATGCTGAAAAAATCTTCGGTGCAGGTTTTGGTTCCCTTGGACCAGTCGGCTTGCCAGAAGACATCAAGATTATTGCAGACCGCAAGGTGCAAGATGTGAAAAATGCTGTTGTCGGTGCCAACGAAGACGGTTTCCATTACACAGGTGCCAATGCAGGGCGTGATTTCCAAGTGACTGAGTATGTGGACATTCGTGAAGTCAAGGAAGGCGAACCTTCTCCAGATGGACACGGTGTTCTCAACTTTGCCCGTGGTATCGAGATTGGTCATATCTTCAAACTCGGTACACGCTATTCAGACAGCATGAATGCCAACATCTTGGATGAGAATGGTCGTTCTATGCCGATTATCATGGGATGCTATGGAATTGGTGTTAGCCGACTCTTGTCAGCGGTTCTTGAACAACACGCTCGCCTCTTTGTTAATAAGACACCTAAAGGCGAATACCGTTACGCTTGGGGGATCAATTTCCCTAAAGAATTGGCACCGTTTGATGTGCATTTGATTCCAGTCAATGTCAAAGACGAAGTAGCTATGGAATTGACTCAGACTATCGAAGCAAGTTTGGTTGGTGCAGGATATGAAGTATTAACTGACGACCGTAATGAGCGTGTCGGCGTGAAGTTCTCTGATAGTGACTTGATTGGCTTGCCAATCCGTGTGACAGTTGGTAAGAAAGCAGCGGATGGTATTGTCGAAGTGAAAATCAAGGGCACAGGTGATACTGTAGAAGTTCATGTGGATCAACTCCTTGAAACTCTTCAAATTCTTACTAAAGAAAATGAATAAACAGAAAAAGACTTGGTTGATGATAACCAAGTCTTTGTTGGTATAATCGGTTATCCCACGACAAAAAAATTGCTGTTTCCACTTTTGAGGTTGTACAGAAGATTCTAGCTTCTGGTAGCTTTTCCATGGTTTTAATCAGCTTGTACAATAAATTCTTCACAGAACATAACAAAAAGGAATTGCCGTCAATACTTTGGCAAGTAACGGCTGTTTCTTTAGTTAAAATTAAATAGTCACTGTCCTTTTAACGGTTCTACTTTGGGGAGTTATTGACGCAACTGCCTTTTTTTATTTCTATGATAACAAGGAAGCTTGAAAAAGCAAGTTAAATGATGGTGGCCTGCCAGAAAGTCTCTCACTTAGTCCAAGAAAAATTCCCCCATTTATGGTAAAATGATTCTAACTAATTACAAAGGAAATGGTCATGTCAGATAAATTTCAGCTTTTGCTTCAACAAATCGGGATGCCTCTTGATGCACGACAATCAGGGGCTTTTTCGACTGCAAAGATTGAGAAAGTGGTCTTGCACAAGGTCAGTAAATTATGGGAGTTTACCTTCCGTTTTGAAAATCCCCTACCACTTTTAGAATATCAACTCTTTAAGGCTCATTTGAAAACAGAGTTTGAAAAACTAGGGAACAAGATTCAATTTTCTTTGGTAACAGATGCGGACAGTTTTGAGGCGGGTTTGGTGGAAGCCTATTATCCAGAGGCTTTTATGGAAGATTTGTGCCAGAGTGCTGGGTTCAAGGCACTGTTTCAGCCACTTGCTGTGACTTATCGAGACGGAGTTCTGTGGATAAAAGGACCAGAAACGATTGATACAGCTCATTTTCGCAAGAATCATTTGCCGAATTTAGTTGAACAATACAAGCGATTTGGTTTTGGGAATCTTACTGTAGATATTAAAGTCTGTCAAGAAATGACGCAACAACAGGCAGAGGATTTCCATGCACAAAATGAAGAAATTTACCAGCAGGCTAATGAGGAAAATTTAGCAGCCCTGGAACAACTATCTCAAATGGCTCCACCACCAGAGGCAGATCAGCCATTTGTCCCAGAATATAAGAAAAACCGTCCTGCTAAAGTCAATATTGAGAAAGCGGATATTACTCCGATGATTGAGGTGAACAGTGAAGAAAATCGTATTGTCTTTGAAGGGTTAGTTTTTGATGTTGAGCAGAAAACCACGAAGACGGGACGAGTCATTATCAATTTCAAGATGACCGACTATACATCTTCTTTTACCATGCAGAAGTGGGCTAAAAATGAAGAAGAGGCTCAAAAATTTGATATGGTAAAAAAAGGTAACTGGTTAAGGGTTCGTGGAAACGTGGAGACCAATAATTTCACGCGTGATTTGACCATGAATGTACAGGAAGTTCAAGAGATCAAAAAAGAAATTCGTAAGGATCTGATGCCTGATGATGAGAAACGTATTGAATTTCACGCCCATACCAATATGTCAACGATGGATGCCCTGCCAGCAGTTGAGGATTTAATCGCGCGTGCAGCAGCTTGGGGTCATAAGGCTGTGGCGATTACGGACCACGGAAATATTCAGTCTTTCCCACATGGTTATCATGCTGCGCGAAAAGCCGGTATTAAAGCTCTCTTTGGAATGGAAGCTAATATCGTTGAGGATTCTGTTCCGATTGCCTACAATGTAGCAGATGTGGTGCTATCAGATGCCACTTATGTGGTTTTTGACGTGGAAACAACAGGCCTCTCTGCAGTCAATAATTCCCTGATTCAGATTGCGGCTTCTAAGATGCATAAAGGAAATATCGTTGCTGAATTTGATGAATTTATCGATCCAGGTCACCCGCTGAGTCAGTTTACGACTGAGTTGACAGGGATTACGGACGAACATGTGAGAGGCTCGAAACCACTTGAGCAAGTCTTACGTGAGTTTCAAGACTTCTGTCAGGGTTCGATTTTGGTTGCGCATAATGCTACTTTTGACGTCGGTTTTATGGATGTCAACTACGAGCGGGCTGGTCTTCCAACGATTAGTCAACCTGTGATTGATACCTTGGAGTTTGCTCGAAATCTTTATCCAGATTATAAGCGACATGGTCTGGGGCCTTTGACAAAGCGATTTGGGGTTGCCTTAGAACATCACCATATGGCGAACTACGATGCGGAGGCGACGGGGCGCTTGCTCTTCATCTTCCTAAAGGATGCCTTTGAAAAACATCAAATAGCGAATCTTAACCAACTCAATACCGAACTAATTGTAGAAGATTCTTATAAGAAGGCTCGTGTCAAACACGCCACTTTATATGTCATCAATCAAGTTGGTTTAAAAAACATCTTCAAGCTCGTATCCCTGTCAAATACTAAATATTTTGCAGGTGTTCCTCGCATACCAAGAACAGTTCTGGATGCCCATCGCGAAGGACTAATACTAGGGACAGCTTGTCAAGAAGGTGAAGTGTTTGAAGAGCTTCTGTCCAAGGGAATGGATGATGCGGTAAAAAAGGCTACCTACTATGATTTTATCGAAGTCATGCCTCCAGCTCTTTATGAACCAATGATTGCCAAGGAACAGTTTAAGAATATTGTAGAGATTGAAGAAACTATCAAACAGTTAATTGAGGTAGGGCGTAGGGCAGGACTGCCAGTTTTGGCGACGGGGAATGTTCACTATATAGATCCCGAGGAAGAAATCTATCGAGAAATTATTGTACGGGCTCTAGGGCAAGGGGCACCGATTAACTGGACCATTGGAAATGGGGAAAATGCCCAACCAGCTCCACTGCCTAAGGCTCACTTTAGAACGACTAGCGAGATGTTGGACGAGTTTGCTTTCTTGGGAGAAAGTTTAGCTCGTGAGATTGTCATTACCAATCCTAATGCGATGCTGAGTCGGTTTGAAGATGTAGAAGTCGTGAAGACGGATCTGTATACGCCTTATATTGAAAAGGCAGAAGAAACAGTCGCTGAATTAACCTATCAAAAAGCCTTTGAGATTTATGGTAATCCTCTGCCAGATATTATTGACTTGCGAATAGAAAAAGAGCTGTCTTCTATTCTTGGTAATGGGTTTGCAGTGATTTACCTAGCATCGCAGATGTTGGTACAACGATCGAATGAACGGGGCTACTTAGTTGGTTCTCGGGGATCGGTTGGTTCTAGTTTCGTAGCAACCATGATTGGGATTACAGAAGTAAATCCAATGCCTCCTCACTACGTCTGTCCAAATTGCCAGCACAGTGAATTTATTACAGACGGTTCCTATGGTTCAGGCTTTGATTTACCAGATAAGGTATGTATCAATTGTGGAACAAAGTATAAAAAAGATGGTCAGGATATTCCTTTCGAAACCTTCCTAGGTTTTGATGGAGATAAGGTTCCCGATATTGACTTGAACTTTTCTGGAGATGATCAACCATCTGCTCACTTAGACGTGCGTAAGATTTTTGGTGAGGAATATGCCTTCCGTGCGGGAACAGTTGGTACAGTAGCTGCTAAGACGGCCTATGGTTTTGTACGTGGGTATGAACGAGATTTTGGAAAATTCTACCGGGATGTGGAAGTGGAGCGTTTAGCAGCAGGAGCAGCTGGTGTGAAACGAACAACGGGTCAGCACCCGGGAGGGATTGTTGTTATTCCTAATTATATGGATGTTTATGACTTTACCCCAGTACAATACCCGGCTGATGATATTACCGCAAGTTGGCAGACTACTCACTTTAACTTCCATGATATTGACGAAAACGTTCTTAAGCTCGATGTTCTCGGACACGATGATCCGACGATGATTCGGAAGTTGCAGGACTTGTCAGGCATTGATCCACAGACGATTCCCGCAGATGATAAAGGGGTAATGGCCCTTTTCTCAGGAACAGAAATTTTAGGTGTTACCCCTGAACAGATTGGGACACCGACTGGTATGTTAGGAATTCCGGAATTTGGGACCAATTTTGTTCGAGGGATGGTTGAAGAAACCCACCCAACAACTTTTTCGGAATTACTTCAGTTATCTGGTCTATCACATGGTACAGATGTGTGGTTGGGCAATGCGCAAGACTTAATCAAATCCGGGATTGCTGACCTATCTACGGTTATCGGTTGTCGGGATGACATCATGGTGTACCTCATGCATGCTGGTTTGCCACCGAAAATGGCCTTTAACATCATGGAACGGGTACGGAAAGGGATGTGGCTCAAGATTTCAGAGGAAGAGCGAAATGGTTACATCCAAGCCATGAAGGACAACAAGGTACCTGATTGGTACATTGAATCATGTGGTAAAATCAAGTACATGTTCCCTAAAGCCCATGCGGCTGCTTACGTTATGATGGCCTTACGAGTTGCCTACTTCAAGGTTCATCATCCGCTATATTATTATTGTGCATATTTCTCCATTCGTGCGAAAGCCTTTGATTTGGCGACCATGTCAGGTGGATTGGATAAAGTCAAGTCCAAGATGGAAGAGATTGCCCTCAAAAAGAAGAACAACGAAGCTTCAAACGTTGAACAGGATCTTTATACCACACTTGAATTGGTCAATGAAATGCTGGAACGTGGTTTCAAGTTTGGTAAATTAGATTTATACAAATCTCATGCTACAGAGTTCTTGATTGAGGGAGATACCCTTATCCCTCCATTTGTTGCCATGGATGGTCTGGGTGAAAACGTTGCTAAGCAGGTCGTTGCAGCGCGTGCTGAAGGAGAATTTCTCTCCAAGACTGAACTCCGAAAACGTGGAGGATTGTCAAGTACGCTTGTTGAAAAAATGGATGAAATGGGAATCCTGGGTAAAATGCCAGAGGACAACCAGTTGAGCTTATTTGATGATTTGTTTTAATAAGGAAGGTCACTGTTTCTCGTTATTTTGAGAGACAGTGATTTTTTACAAAAAAAGAAGCCAAAACTCTTGATTATTTTTTTGAATAGGTTTATAATCCCCACATAGTGATAAAAATTACTAGATAGTAATAAACAGAAAAGAGGAAATCTATGTCAAATTTTGCAAAACTTCAAGAAACTCGTCGTACTATTTATGCACTCGGTAAAGAATTGCTAGTATCAAATGAAGAAGTAGTAGCTCTCGTTGAGAAAGCTATGAAAGAATCACCATCAGCTTTCAACTCACAATCAAGTCGCGCAGTAGTACTTTTTGGTGCTGAATCAGAAGCTTTCTGGAACGAAATTGCTTACAGTGAATTGGAAAAAGTAACACCAGCTGAAGCATTTGAAGGCACTAAAGGCCGCTTGGCTAGCTTTGCTGCAGGTGCAGGTACTATCTTGTTCTTCGAAGACCAAGACGTAGTTAAAGGCTTGCAAGAAAGCTTCCCACTCTATGCAGAAAACTTCCCAATCTGGTCTGAACAAGCTCACGGTATCAACTTGTATGCAGTGTGGTTGGCATTTGCTGAGAAAAATATCGGTATGAACGTTCAACACTACAACCCATTGGTAGATGCACAAGTTGCTGAAAAATACGGTATCCCAGCTAACTGGAAACTTCGTGCACAAGCTCCATTCGGTAGCATCGCAGCTCCAGCAGGGGAAAAAGATTACATGGCGGATGGGGACCGTGTAAAGGTTTTTGGTAACTAATCCTCTGCGAAAATTAAAGTCAGACGTTGTTGACTTGATGTGATGAACTTAAGTTCGATCTACATCTGCGTCGCCTAGTCTGACTTCAATTTTCATTGAGTATACATACTTACAGTTTGCTTTATTAAGTCGTTAACTCGCCTTGCCTAACTCCAGTTATGTCTGCGGCTCGTTGCCTAGTACTAAATGCAAACTGAAAACTTTATGCTTAGAAAATTGGAAATATCCCTTGTCAGCTTGTCTAGTTGAGTGTAAAGCTTCAGTGAATACGACACAACCTTCCCACTAACTTCCTGTTTTGCAGGAAGTTTTTTTATCTGCCCTTTACCAAAATATGATACAATAATCTAGTATAATAACCTAAGGAGATGAACATGGTATTACCTAATTTTAAAGAAAATCTGGCGAAATACGCGAAACTTTTGGTATCAACTGGTATCAATGTCCAACCAGGTCATACAGTCCAGTTGACAATTGCTGTTGATCAGGCAGAGTTGGCCCGTTTGATTGTTAAAGAAGCTTATGCACTCGGTGCAGCAGAGGTCTTAGTGAACTGGTCAGATGATGTCATTGCTCGCGAACGTTTGGTCAATGTAGATGTAGAACGCTTAGAACAAGTTCACCCACAACGTGTTACTGAAATGAATTATTTATTAGAGCACAAATCTAGTCGTTTGGTTGTCTTGTCTGATGATCCTGGTGCATACGATGGCGTTGATCCTGAGAAATTGTCTCGCAGTGCACGCGCAATCAGCCAGGCCTTAAACCCAATGCGTCAAGCCACTCAAGCTAACAAAATCAGCTGGACACTTGGTGCAGCATCTGGTTTGGAATGGGCCAAAAAAGTTTTCCCAAATGCAACGTCTGACGAAGAAGCAGTAGATCTGCTTTGGGACCAAATTTTCAAGACTTGCCGTATCTACGAAGAAGATCCAATCAAAGCCTGGGAAGAGCATGAAGCACGTTTGGTAGCAAAAGCTAAGGTTCTTAACGACGAGCAGTTTGTCAAATTGCACTACACAGCACCAGGAACCGACCTTGTTCTTGGTATGCCGAAAAACCACTTATGGGAAGCGGCTGGTTCGATCAATGCCCAAGGTGAGAAGTTTATTGCCAACATGCCAACAGAAGAAGTCTTTACAGCACCTGACTATCGTGTGGCCGATGGTTATGTAACTTCTACAAAACCGCTTAGCTATAACGGCAATATTATCGAAGGTATCAAAGTAACCTTTAAAGATGGTGAGATTGTAGATGTGACTGCTGAAAAAGGCGATGAAGTCATGAAGAAACTGGTCTTTGACAATGCTGGTGCACGCGGTCTGGGTGAAGTTGCCCTTGTACCAGATAAGAGCCCAATCTCTCAATCAGGTGTAACTTTCTTCAACACTCTCTTTGATGAAAATGCCTCAAACCACTTGGCAATCGGACAAGCCTATGCCTTCTCAATTGAAGGTGGTACAGAAATGAGCCAAGAAGAGTTGAAAGAAGCAGGTCTCAACCGTTCTGATGTCCACGTTGACTTCATGATTGGTTCAAACAAAATGAACATTGATGGCATTCGTGAAGATGGAACTCGCGTCCCTATCTTCCGCGACGGTGAGTGGGCTATCTAATAGTCATCTTATAAGACTGGGCAACCAGTCTTATTTTGTAAATGTTGGAGGAAAATAAGATGTTAACAAGTATTATCGCAGGTGCCATAATTGGTATGATTGCAGGAGCACTTACTTCGTCAGACG
>ERZ795062.1211-NODE-1211-length-18770-cov-5.278547_pt1 | contig 18770 bp, 16 predicted proteins | sample MGYA00375146_ERZ795062 | MGnify/ENA primary metagenome ERZ795062 (study PRJEB30191, sample SAMN05720281) | activated sludge metagenome | isolation source: Anaerobic digester | place: USA | collected 2015-07-16 ... | reverse complement strand
CCGCCGCCATCACGGCCGTGCTGCCGGTGTGAAAGGCGATCACGTCCACGTTCTGATTGAACAGCGCCATCGCCGCGTCGCGCTCCTTGGGCGGATCGAACCAGGCGTTGAGCCACACCACCTTCACTTCGGCCTTCGGGTTCACCGAGCGCATGCCCAGCGTGAAGGCGTTGATGCCCTGCAACACCTCGGGGATCGGAAAACCCGCCACGTAGCCGGCCACGCCGGTCTTCGACATCCGCCCGGCGGCAATGCCGGCAAGAAAGCGGCCCTCGTAATAGCGCGCGTTGGCCGTGGCCACGTTGGGCGCGGTCTTGTAGCCGGTGATCGATTCGAACTTCACGTCCGGAAACTCTTTGGCCACCTTCAGCGTGGGCTCCATGTAGCCGAAGCTGGGCGTGAAGATGATCTGGTTCCCCTGGCGCGCCAGGTCGCGAATGACGCGCTCGGCGTCGGCGCCCTCGGGCACGTTCTCGACGAAGGTGGTCTTCACGCCCGCACCCAGCGCGGCCTCCACGGCCTTGCGGCCCTCGTCGTGTTGCTTCGTCCAGCCAGCCTCGGTGATCGGCGAGACATAGACAAAGCCGGCCTTGACGGGTTCACCGGCAGCGGGTTGGGTCTGGGGAAAAGCGGGAAAAGAAAAACAGACGGCCGCGAGCGCCAAGGCGCCCGCCGGCACGAGGTTTTTGTACATGGTGGTCCTCTACATGGCCCCGGATGGCTGAAAAAGCAAAAGGCTGCCGGGGCAGCAGCCTTTGAACCGCATTTTACCCGCCGCGTCCGGCCACAGTCCGCCAGCACGCCAGCGACTTGCCCCGGCGTGTGCGGCAACGCACAGACCCCGGTCGGCCCACGGCCTATTCTGGCTCCACCCGCTGTCACACGGAATGCCCAACCCCATGTTCATCACGGCCGGCGCCGTAGCCAACGACGATTCTTTTCAACCCAACGAAAGCAAGACCATGTCCAACCATGAAGCCTACATTGCCAAAATGAAACTCCAGCTCGACGAGCTTGACACGAGGATGGATGCCCTCGACGCCAAGGCCAACGAAGCCAAGGAAGACGCGCGCGCCAAGTACCACGAAGAGATGGCCAAGCTGCGTGCCCAGTCCAAACTGGCCAAGGGCAAGCTCGAAGACATGAAGGCCGCCAGCGAAGACGCCTGGGACACCATGGTCGCAGAGATGGAGAAGGTTCGCGATGCGTTCACACACTCCTTCAGCTATTTCAAGTCCCAGCTGTAAGTCCTGAAGTCACTGACGCCGTCCGCCGCTGAACGGCCGTTGGTGGACGCCTTGTGTGCGCTGGCGCACAGACGCCATCCCTGAAGCCTGCGACGCTGGATCGCCCGGCCCACGGCAGGGAAGCACCCTCGGTCTGCGCAGACACCCTCTTGCGCCGAGAGTCACTCCTGACCAAGGGTCCCCCGGATCGACCCCTGTATTGAGGAAACCCGCCCATGCCAATCACCCGCCCTCGCCACCTTCGGGGACAGCCACACCAGGCGGGCCAACGACCCTTCGGGTGCAGCTGTCGGCGGAGCCGTTGCCCATGAGGACGTCTCGCACGTTTTTCGCCTGGCTCGCCGCGGCAGCGCTGCTCGTCGGCATCGGTGTGTCGATTTCGTTCCTCTCCTACAGCCAGATCGGCGATGCCGCCCGAGACCGGCAGCATGCCGCCACGGTGCTCCGCGGCGGCAACCAGTTGCTCGCGGCCCTGGTCGATGCCGAGACCGGCCAGCGCGGCTACCTGCTGACCGGTGACGAGGCCTACCTGGCGCCATACCTGGCCGTGCGCAGCAGCATCGCCGGGCGCCTGCAGGCCCTGCGCGACCTCGCCGAGGTGGGCGATGCCGACCTTCGTCTTGATGCCTTGTCGCCGCTGGTCGCGGACAAGCTGGCCTTCATGGAAGGTGTCATCGAGCTGCGACGCGGCGGCAACCTTGCAGGCGCGCTGGAGGCCACTCGCGGCGGCGAAGGCAAACGCCTGATGGACGGTATTCGCACCGAATTGGCGGGTTTCATCGGCGTCGAAGAGGCCGCTCTGGCACACCGCGACGACGAGTTTCAGGGCAAGATGGCGCGCCTGTTCAACAGCATCGTGGTCGCCAGCCTGTTGACGATTGTGCTGGCCACGGCCTTTGTGTACTTCGTCTACCAACAGATGCAACAAGGGCTCAGGAACCGGGTGCACGAGGAGACGAGGCACCTGCTGGAAACCCAGGAAGCGACCAACCGGCAGCTGGCGGACACCAATGGCACCTTGCAGCTCAGCGAGGAAAAGCTCACCGTGACGCTCAACTCCATCGGCGACGCGGTGATCGCCACCGACAGCCAGGCACGGGTGACCTTGCTCAATCCGCTGGCGCAGCGCCTGACCGGCTGGACCCAGGCGCAGGCCGAGGGCAAGCCGGTGGGCGAGGTCTTTCACATCGTCAACAAGGCCACGCGCAAGGTTGCGGACGTCCCGGTGATCGAAACCCTCGCCCAGGGAACGATCCAGGGCCTGGCCAACCACACGGTGCTCATCGCCCGCGACGGGCGCGAGTCGGACATCGCGGACAGCTGCGCGCCCATCCGCGACGCGAACGAGCAGGTGATCGGTGCCGTGCTGGTGTTTCGCGACGTCACCCAGGAATACGAAGCGCGCCATGCCCTGAGCCAGCAGAAGATCGAGCTGGAGATGCAGAACCAGGAACTGCGCCAATCACAGGCGGCGCTGGATCTGGCGCGCGCCCGCTATTTCGACCTGTATGACCTGGCACCCGTGGGCTACTGCACCCTGAGCGCCGAGGGCCTGATCCGGGAGGCCAACCTGACCGCCGCCAATCTGCTGGGGCCCGCGCGCAGCGCACTGGTCGGGCAGCCGGTCGCCAGCTTTGTCTTTGACAAGGACACCACCAGCTACCACGCGATGATCCACCGGCTCAGCCAGACCAGCCTGCCGCAGGCGACCGAGCTGCGCATGTGCAGGAACGACGGCACCCTGCTCTGGGTGCACCTGGCTGCGTCCAGTGGGCACGACGAGGGCGTGGCTGTGCTGCGCCTGGTGGTCACTGACATCGACGCACGCCGCCAGGCTGAGGCGGCGTTGGCCAAGGCCGATGCCCTGCAGACCGCCATCTTCAAAAGCCCCAACTTCTCCTGCATGGCCACCGACGCGCGCGGTGTGATCCAGATCTTCAACGTCGGGGCCGAACGCATGCTGGGCTACGCAGCGCAAGATGTGGTGAACAAGATCACGCCGGCCGACATCTCCGACCCTCAGGAGGTGATCCAGCGGGCGCAGGCCTTGAGCACGGAACTTGGCACACCGATACAGCCCGGCTTCGAGGCACTGGCCTTCAAGGCCTCGCGCGGCATCGAAGACATCTACGAACTGACCTACCTGCGCAAGGACGGCCACCGCCTGCCGGCACTGGTGTCGGTCACGGCACTGCGCGACGGACAGAACACCCTCATCGGCTACCTGCTGATCGGCATGGACAACACCGCGCGCCGCCAGATCGAGGCGGAGCGCGTGCGGCTGGAGCAAGTCCTGAAGGACAAGAACTCCGAGCTCGAACGTGCGAGGGCCGTGGCGGACAAGGCCAATGTGGCGAAGTCCGACTTTCTCTCCAGCATGAGCCATGAGTTGCGCACCCCGCTCAATGCGATCCTGGGCTTCACGCAGCTTCTGGCCTCCGGCACACCGGCGCCCACCCAGGTTCAGAAACGCAATCTGGAGCAGATCCTCAAGGCCGGTTGGTACCTGCTGGAGCTGATCAATGAAATCCTGGATCTGGCCCTCATCGAGTCCGGCAAGGCCGCCCTGTCTGCCGAGCCGGTGGCACTGGCGGACCTGCTGAGCGAATGCCGAACGATGATGGAGCCACAGGCCCTGCAGCGCGGCATCGTGGTGACTTTTCTACATCCTGTGCCACCCCTGTACGTCAATGCCGACCGAACCCGGCTCAAGCAATCGCTCATCAACCTGCTGTCCAACGCGATCAAGTACAACCGCCCCGGTGGCACGGTCACGGTGAGGTCCGTCCCGCGTCCACCGGACGCCATCCGCCTCAGCGTGCGCGACACCGGCGACGGCATGGCGCCCGACCTGCTCAAACAGCTTTTCCAGCCGTTCAACCGCCTTGGCAAGGAGGCTGGCCAGGAAGAAGGCACCGGCATTGGCCTGGTGGTCACCAAACGGTTGGTGGAGCGCATGGGGGGCACCGTCGGCGTGCAGAGCACGGTGGGCGAAGGAACCGAGTTCTGGATCGAGCTGGCCCAGACCACTCCCCCGCAGTTCTCGCACCATGAGCCTGAATCCTCTGATTCGCCACATCCATCACCCGTGCAGCATCTGCCAGCAGGCGCCCTTCGTCGCACGGTGCTCTACGTGGAAGACAATCCGGCCAATCTCGAGCTGGTCGAACAGCTGATCGAGCGCCGGCCCGATCTGCGCCTGCTGAGCGCCGCAGATGGCAGCCTGGGCATCGAATTCGCCCGCGCCCACCTGCCCGACGTGATCCTGATGGACATCCACCTGCCTGGCATCAGCGGCGTCGAAGCCTTGAAGATCCTTCGGGCCGACCCGGCCACGTCGCACATTCCAATCATTGCCCTGAGCGCCAATGCGGTGCCGCGCGACATCGCAGCCGGTCTGGAGGCCGGTTTCTTCTGCTACCTGACCAAGCCCATCAAGGTCAACCTGTTCACGCAAGCGCTGGACGCCGCGTTGAAATCTCAGGACACTGAACCCGGCCTGCCGGCCGAAAAGGAAATCCCATGACGGTCAGTCCATCCGACATTCGCGGCGCCAAGATCCTCATCGTGGACGATCAGGCCGCCAACATCAACCTGCTTGAGCAACTGTTGCAGAACGAAGGCTACAAACAGGTCAGTTCGACCGCGAATCCGCAGGAGGTCTGCGCACTGCACCGCAAGAACGCCTATGACCTCATTTTGCTTGACCTGCAGATGCCGGTCATGGATGGCTTTCAGGTCATGGAAGGGCTCAAGACCAACGTGGACGACCCCTACCTGCCCGTGCTGGTGCTCACCGCCCAGCCTGGACACAAGCTGCGCGCGCTGCAGGCCGGGGCCAAGGATTTCATCAGCAAGCCCTTTGACCTGGTGGAGGTCCGCACGCGCATCCACAACATGCTGGAGGTGCGCCTGCTCTACAAGCAGCTTTCGAACTACAGCAAGGAACTCGAAAAGGCGGTCCAGGAGCGAACGGCCGAACTTCGCGAGAGCGAGGCCCGGTTTCGCAGCCTGACCGAGCTGGCCTCCGACTGGTACTGGGAGCAGGACGAAGACGGCCACTTCACCAAGGTCTCCGGCCCGGCCCTGGAGATGCTCGGCGTGCGCGTGCCCCCGCTGGCGGGCGAGCCGGCACTGGCCGAAGAACCGGGCTGGGACGAGGCCGAACGTGACGAGCTGCGCGCCACCATTGCCGCGCGCAAGCCTTTCCTGGACTTCCTGTTCCACCGGGTCAATCCGGATGGCTCGAGGCAGCAGTTCCGCGTCAGCGGGCAGCCGATGTTCAACGAATCGTGCCGCTTTCTGGGCTACCGGGGCATCGGCGTGGAACTCCTGGAGAAGCCATGATGTCCGCGATGCCGAAAGCAGCGCCCTGCGCACCGCACTCGCCTGGGCAGAACCACCTGCTCGCTGCCCTGCCGGCAGAAACGCTCGCGACCCTGGCCACCCACCTCGAAGAAGTGTCGATGCCGCTCGGCGAGATGCTCTACGAGCCCGGCAGCCAGTTGCGGCACGCATTCTTTCCGGCCACCTCGATCGTCTCGCTGCACTACGTGACCGAGTCCGGCGCCTCGGCCGAGACGGCGGGCGTCGGCAACGAGGGCATGGTCGGCGTGTCGCTGATCATGGGGGGGGACACCACCCCCAGCTCGGCCGTGGTGCAGACCGCAGGTCATGGCTACCGGCTGGACCGGCAGGTGCTGAAGCAGGCGTTCGACGAGGGGGGGCCGCTGCAGCGCCTGTTGCTGCGCTACACCCAGGCCCTGATGACCCAGATGGCGCAGACCGCGGTCTGCAACCGGCACCACTCGCTGGAACAGCAGCTGTGCCGCTGGCTGCTGCTGACGATGGACCGCCTGCCCTCGGGCGAGCTGACCATGACCCAGGAGCTGGTGGCGGGCATGCTCGGCGTGCGCCGCGAGGGCGTGACCGAGGCGGCCGGCCGATTGCAGCGCGCCGGCCTGATCAGCTACCGGCGCGGCCACATCTCGGTGCTGAACCGCAAAGGCCTGGAGGCCCACGCCTGCGAGTGCTACGGGGTGGTCAAGAAGGAAATGGACCGCCTGCTGAACGACGTGCGCCGGGGCTGACCGTCCCGCGGCGCATCACGGCCGCGAATGGTTGAGCCAGCGCAGCAGCACGCCAAACAGGCGCTGCGGCGAGATGGGTTTGGTGATGAAGTCGTTCATGCCGGCGGCCAGGCAACGCGCCCGGTCTTCGGCGAAGGCATTGCCGGTCAGCGCCAGCACGGGCACCGTCGAACCGCCGGGCAGGTCACGGATGCGCCGGGTGGCCTCCAGACCGTCCATGCGCGGCATCTGCATGTCCATCAGGATCAGGTCGTAGGCCTTTTCTCCAGCCCGCGCAACGGCCACCAGGCCGTCTTCGGCGCAATCCACCACCAGACCGACGCTGAGCAGGATCTCGTTCATGATCTCGCGGTTGACCGGTTCGTCCTCGACCAGCAGGATCCGCCGGCCGGAATGGTCCCGGACCAGGTCTGCCTCAGCCACCCGTGCGTCAATCTCGGCCGTCTGAGCGGCTGCCTTGGCAGCGGCGCTGGCGCGTTGCAGGCGTGCGGTGAACCAGAACGTGCTGCCCAGGCCGGGCGTGCTGGTCGCGCCGGCATCACCCCCCATCAGCCGGGCCAGGCGCCGGGTGATGACCAGGCCCAGGCCGGTTCCGCCAAATTGTCGGGTGGTCGAGTTGTCCGCCTGCTCAAAGGACGAAAACAGCCGCGGCAGCACATCGGGCGCAATGCCCACCCCGGTGTCCTGCACCTCGAAGCGCACCAGCACGCTGTCCCCGGCATCCTCCTGCGGCATCAGGCGCAGCGTCACAGTGCCGCTGGGCGTGAACTTGACGGCATTGGCCGCCAGATTCGTCAGCGCCTGCTGCAGCCGGGTGGCGTCGCCCAGCACCCCGCCAGGCGCACGATCGGCGTCCACGACGAGCTGGAGGTGTTTGGTCTGGGCTTGCGGCAAAAACATGGACGCAACCTCGCGCGCCAGATCGCACAGATCGATGGGGAGAGACTCCAGGTCCATCTTGCCGGCATCGATCTTGGCCATGTCCAACACCGAGTTGAGGACGGCCAGCAGGTGCTGGCTGGCCGTCTCGATCCGGGCCAGGCGCGCGTCCTGCTCCGGGGTTGCCCCGGCGCGGCGCATCAGCAAGGCCATGCCGGTGATCGCGTTGAGCGGGGTGCGGATCTCGTGGCTCATGTTGGCCACGAACGCGCTCTTGGCCACGCTGGCGGCCTCGGCCGCCTCTCTGGCGTGAACCAGCTCGGCCGTGCGGGCATCCACCAGCTGCTCCAGATGATCGCGGTGCCGCGCCAGTTCAGCCACCAGCTGCCTGTGTACGCCGATGTCGCTCAGTACCAGCCGCAGCACCGGCTCATCGGGGCCCTCCAGGGCCAGCGACCCGGTCAGGCTCACCCAGACGGTCCCGCCGCCGGGCTTGCGCATCTGCAACTCGATGGGGCCGGGCGCTTCCCCGGCGAACAGCTTCTTCCGGTACAGGTAGAACCGGTCCTGGTGCTCACGGCCGACAAAAATACCAAAGCCCTGCTTGACCACCGCGCCGCGCGCCACGCCCAGCAAAGAAGCCAGGGTGAAGTTGGCCTGCACGATCAAGCCCTTTGCATTGACGCTGCAATAGCCCACGGGCGCCAGGTCGTACAGATCGAAGTAGCGCGAGCGCTCGGCCTCCAGCGCCGCCTGCAGCCGCCGCAGCTCCTCGTTCTGCATTTCGAGCTCGATCTGGTGCACACGAAGATCGTGCAAGGCGTCGGGAGGGTGGTCGGTGGGCGTCGGCGGCAAGTGGGCCACTGCGTCGCGGACGGCCAATTCAGCCCGCTGGCGCAGTGCTTGGGCTTCGCAAGTCCCGGAGACGGAGACCAATGGTTCATGCGGCATGGCAAGCAGGACCTAGGTTGGAAGGTTTTCCGGCGCCGCAGCCTTCTGACCGGCGGAAACCAGGTTTGCGCATGCGCTGAGCACAGCCTGTCTGAAATATCCTCGGGTTGAGGCGCAAAGTCAAAGCAGCCGCTGGCCATGGCGCTCTGAGGCATGTCGGGCTGGCTGGCGAAGTCCAGTGTCGCGCGATCGTGATACCCCCCACCTCGCGGATGCCGCACAACGCGGCGGCGCCGTCACCGTCGTAGCCAAAGACGATCACCGCGTTCAGCTGGCCGTGCCAGTTTTCCGTCAGCGAACGCAGGAAGATCGTGATCACGTCGGGCCAGCCGCGCGGCTTGGAAATCGATCGGCCATCACGCCTGCTGCAACTCGAACCAGAACTCGCTGCCCTCGCCAACCGTGCTCTGCACGCCGATGTGGCCCTGCATCAGCCCGACCAGGCGGTGGCAGATCACCAGGCCAATGCCGGTGCCCTGCTCGGCGCTGCCTTCGCGGCCGAGCCGGTTGAAGGGCTGAAACAGCTGGGCCAGCTTGGCCGCCGGCAAGCCGTCGCCGGTGTCGCGCACGCTGAAACGCACCCGCTGCCCGGCCGTGGCCTGACAGCGCACCGTCACGCGCCCGCCGGGCCGGTTGTACTTCACCGCATTGGACAGCAGATTCAACAGCACCTGGGTGAGCCGGGTCGGGTCGGCCACCACGTGCAGCGCCAAATCGGCACCATCGAAGTCGAGCACGATGCCCAGCTCACGGGCCTGGGCCTCGACGAGCGCCCGGCAGTCCGGCAGCACACTGGCCAGCGCCACGCGTTGCATCACCACCTGCAGACGCCCGGATTCGACCGAGGCCAGATCCAGCACGTCATTGATCAGCGCCAGCAAGAACCAGCCCGCCTGCAGGATGTGGTCGATGCGCGCAGCGTCAGCCGGCGTGGGCGCCGGCGTGCCGGCCTGCATCAGCTGGGCGAAGCCGAGAATCGCATTCAGCGGCGAGCGCAGCTCGTGGCTCATGGACGACAGAAAGTCCGACTTGGCCCGGTTGGCCTGGTCGGCCGCCTGGCGCGCACTTTCCAGCTCGAGGTTCTTTTCCTGCAGCGCATGGTCCAGCAGTTTGCGGTCGGAGATGTCGCTCAGCATCAGGCGGTACACCGCCTCGCCGCGGGCATCGGGTGCCGCTGCGGCCGCCAGATGGGCCCAGAACGGGGCGCCGCCGCCGGTGAGCATGCGCAATTCGCACGACTGCGCGTCGCCGCTGGCCAGCAGGTGCTTGCGACACAGGTAGTAGATGTCCTGGTCCTCGCGGTGGATGAACCGGCTGACCGGCTGGCGCACCAGCTCGCTGCGCGCCAGCGCCAGCAGTGTGGCGGCGGTGAAATTGGCCTCCAGGATCAGCCCTTGCTGGCTGACGGTGCAATAGCCCACCGGCGCCAGGTCGTATAGGTCGAAGTAGCGGGCGCGCTCGGCGTCCAGCTCAAGCTGCATGCGGCGCAGCTCGTCGTTCTGCAGCTCCAGTTCGATCTGGTGCACCTGCAGCTCGTGCACGGCCTGGCGCAGCGCCGCGGGCGAGCGGTCATCCAGTCCCAGTGGTGGCATCCAGCCGGGGCCGTCGAGCACCGCTTCGGCCTGATGCCGCAGGGCCAAAATGGCCGCGCCGAGGGTGGGCCGCGCGGGCGGGCCGCTCACGGCACCGGGGCAACCGGGCGCTCCGTGGTGGCAATGGCATAGACCAGCCCGGCCTCGTCCCGCAGCGCAGTGGCCGTCATCGAGACCTCGACCACGTGGCCTGCCCGGGTCAGGCGCCGGGTGCGGTAGGGTTCCAGCACCTCAGCCATGCTGAGCTGATGCACCCGGGCCACGGCTTCCTCCTGCAGGCTCGTAGGAATGCGCTCGCGCACGTTCATCAGCAAAGCCTCGTCCTCGCTCCAGCCGTACAGCCGCTCGGCACCGGGGTTCCAGGCGGTGATGCGCCCCTGCAGGTCCTGCACCGTGATCGCGTCGCCGGCGTCGCGCACCACGGCCGCGAGGCGCAGGGCGCGGTTCGCCGCGGCCAGCGAGGCCTGCACGCGCTTCATCTCGCTGATGTCCATGAAGGTCAGCACCGCGCCTTCGATGACGTTGTCCAGCGTGCGGTAGGGCTGGATGCGCATCGCATACCACTTGCCGGTGGTGGTCTGCAACTCGACCTCACGCGTGACCAGGGTGTCGAGCACCGACTGCACGTCGTCCAACAGGCCGCTGTAGCCCACCAGGTTGGCCACCAGATGGCCGACGGGCCGGCCCACGTCGCCGGGAATCAGGTTGATGATCTCCGCCGCGGTGGGCGTGAAGCGCAGGATGCGCCGCTGGTGGTCGACGAACACGGTGGCGATGCCGGTGCCCGCCAGCAGGTTGTTCATGTCGTTGTTGGCGCGGGACAGATCGGCCACCTTGGTGTGCAGCTCGGTGTTGACGGTGGCCAGCTCTTCGTTGACCGACTGCAGCTCTTCCTTCGACGTCTCCAGCTCCTCGTTGGTGGACTGCAGCTCCTCGTTCACCGACTGCATCTCTTCGTTGGAGGACTTGAGCTCCTCATTGGAGCTCTCCAGTTCCTCGTGGGTGCTCTGCAGGTACTCGTCCTTGGCGCGCAACTCCTCCATCAGCGCCTGGATGCGCGCCTGAGCCTCCCGGGCCCCGACGGCGCCATCGGCGGGCTCGCCGGCCACACCCGGCGCAGACGTCGCGGTGCCCTCGGCGGCGGGCGCTTCCTCCAGCACCACCAGGAAAAGCCCTTTCGCAGGCGCATCGGCCGGCTCCGCGGCAGTGAGGGATGGGGAGCGCACCGGATAGACGCCGAGGTTGACGCGCACCACCGGCCCGTTGGATTGCACGGGAAGGCCCGCCACACGCACCGACTCTCGCGTGGACACGGCCTTGCGCAAGGCCGAAGCCAGCGCGGCGCGCAAGCCCTCGCGGGCCATCTTCAGGATGTTGTTGACGCCGGCTTCGCCGGGGGCTGGCTCCAGAAAAAGGCCGGTACGGCCGTGCAGGTACAGGATGTCACCGCTGGCGTTGACCAGCGCGCCCGCGGGGGTGATCTGCCGCAGCAGCGCCTGTTCCGTCAGTTCGCGCAAGGGCAGCCTCTCGCCCGACGTGGGCTTGCCCGGACTACGCGACACCGTCGCACCGGCAGGCGCCAGAGGGGCCGCGGGGACCAGCGCGCGAACCTGCAGCGCGCGCTGGGCACCCGCGAAGTCTGGCTTGCGCTGGTACAGCTTGGCCTTGCGGTCCAGCACGGCAAAGAGGTCGCCGAACTCGCCGATGCCTTCAGAGCTGCCCAGAAACAGCCGCCCGCCGGGCTTCAGCGCGTAGTGGAACAAAGGGATCAGCTTTTTCTGCAGGTCCACATCGAGGTAGATCAGCAAGTTTCGGCAGCTGATCAGGTCCAGGCGCGAGAACGGCGGGTCCTTGTTCACATCCTGCTCGGAGAAGACCAGCATGTCGCGGATGCTCTTGTGGATGCGGTAGTTCTGTCCGCCGGGCTCCACCGTGAAGAACCGGGCCAGCCGCTCGGGCGTCAGGTCGCTGGCGATGCTGGCCGGGTACAGGCCGACCCGCGCCGTGGCGATGGCTCGGCTGTCGATGTCGGTGGCAAAGATCTGGACCGTCCAGCTGGTCTTGAGGGCCTCCATGTGCTCTTGCAGCAGGATGGCGATGGAATAGGCCTCCTCCCCCGTGGAACAGCCCGTGACCCAGATCCGCACCGTGCCGGACGACGGTTTGTTATCGAAGAGCCGGGGAATCACACTCTGCTCGAGCGCGGAAAACGCCTCGGGGTCACGGAAGAAATTCGTCACCCCAATCAGCAGGTCGCGAAACAGGGCCTGCACCTCCGCGGGCGTCTGCTGCAGGTATTTCACATAGGCATCCAGCGCAGTGATCTGGTGCACGGCCATGCGCCGCTCGATGCGGCGGTGGATGGTGGTGGGTTTGTACTGGGAGAAGTCGTGCCCGGTCTGGGCCCGCAGCAACACGAAGACCTTGTTGAGCGCGCCAGCCGAAAGCGGCGCCACCTGGCTGGCCATGCGCAGCAGCCTCCCAAAGGCATGGGCCACGTAAGTCATGAGGCGCGCAGGCATTTCGCCGGGCGCCAAGGTGAAGTCGACCAGGCCGGTGGCGATGGCGCTGCGTGGCATGCCATCGAACTCGGTGGACTCCGGCGTTTGCGCCATGACCATGCCCGCCGCGCCCTTGATGGCACGCACGCCCAGGGTGCCGTCGCTGCCGGTGCCCGACAGCACGATGCCAATCGACCGTTCGTGCTGGTCCTGCGCCAGCGAGCGGAAGAAGAAGTCGATCGGCAGCCGCTGGCCACGGGGGGCCGTGGGCTCCAGCAGCTGCAGGCGCCCGTTCAGGAACGCCATGTCATGGTTGGGGGGGATGATGTAGGCGCAGTTGGGTTGCACCGCCATCCCGTCCTCGACCTCGAACACCTGCATGCGCGTGTAGCGCCGGATCAGCTCGGCCAGCATGCTCTTGTGGTCGGGTGCCAGGTGCTGCACCAGAATGAACGCCATGCCCGGGTCCACGTCGGCCGGCATGGCCGAGAAGAAGGTTTCAAATGCCGCCAATCCACCGGCCGAGGCACCGATGCCGACCACGGGAAAGGGCGCGGATAACCCCGACCCCTCCAGCGCCAGCGTGCTGGAGACGGGGGCCTCGGGCGGCATGCCCGCCTGCGTTGCTTTTCCTGACATCAAGTGCTCCACCCGTGCCCCTGGGACACGCTATGGACCGATGGTACGCCCCCGTGGCGTACTCACCGATCGCTTCGGACCACCGCCCGGGCCCGGGGACAGGGCTGGCCAGCCCTTTCCCAAGGAAAATCAAGCAAAAATGGCATGATCCCGGCGTCGCCAGGTCATAGTTTGCTATTTATTTTGATAGCATCCTGGTGGTCCGCCTCCCCGCATGGCGCCCACTGCGGGCGTTCAGCGGGGCCGGCGCATCAAGAATCCCACGGCGAGCCCGGCAATGGCAGCCGTGCCGATGGCCTGCCAGGGGTGATGCCGCACGTAGCCATCCGTGGCATCCACGGCGTCCAGAGCACCGGTACGCACGGCCTTGCGCGCGTTGTCAAGCCGGGAGATGGCATCATCCAATGCACCCTGGATGTTGCGGCGCGCCACCGCGTATTCCCGCGAAGCCGTGTGGGCTGCATCGGTGACCAGGCCTTCGGCCCCGGCCACCGCGTCTTTGAATTCGCTCATGATGAATCCCTTTGAAAGTGAAAGTAGTGAATGCCGGATCCGGCGTCATCGGCGCAGGGCGCCCAGCACCAAGGTGACCAGGAACACGACCAGGAACACAAAGAACAGGATGCGGGCGATCTCCGAGGCGCCGGCCGCAATGCCGCCAAAGCCCAGGACCGCCGCGACCAGCGCGATGATGAAAAATATGGCTGCCCATCTCAACATGTTGACCTCCGTTGGCAATGCTGAATCAGCGTGCGGGCACGATCACCGTGGTGCCGCCAGTGGTTCCGCGGGCACCCGTGTTGCCCGTGCTTCCGGTAGCCCCGGTGTTGCCGGTTGCGCCGGTGTCACCCGTGGCGCCGGTGTAGCCGGTGGCCCCGGTCGCGCCTGCGCCGCCGGTGGCGCCGGTGTAGCCCGTGGCGCCTGTGCTGCCGGTCGCGCCGGTGTAGCCGGTGCTGCCCTTGGCGCCGGTGTCGCCGGTCGCACCCTGCGGTCCGGCCGGACCCGCCGGAAACGAGACGCAGGCACCCAGGCCAGCGGTCAGCAGCACGGCAAGAAGAAGTTTGGAATAGGTCATGGTGGTTCCTTTGTTTGGACCGTTGAACACGCCCGCGTCGTCGTGGGCGATTCGTCAGAGGTGATCAGTTTCTGAACCGCAAGAACGGCATCGGCAGATCAGGCCGTTGCCCTGGCGGACGCAGCCTCTGCGCTCCGACCCCACCAGCGTATGCCGACCGGGGGCATGGGTCTGTGCGCCAGCGCACGGGCACGGCGGTGAATCAGTGGTCGGCGCTGGTGCCGCGCGGCGAGACGGTGTCCTGTAGAAGCGGGCGGGCCTGCAGCACCTGCAGGCAGCCATGCACGAAACGCAACTTGGCGATCACCGGTGCGCCGAGCGGGATCTGGCAACCGTCCGGCAGACCCAGGCTGCGGTGCAGGTTGTTCAACACGTAACTCAGCGCCAGCCAGCGCGACAGCAAGGCCTCGAAGCCGCCTGCCTCCCGGACACCGGTCGCAGCGCCGAGCGATGGGTCTGTGGCATGTGCGGGCATCAGCGCCAGGCCACTTGCCCGTGCCGTCTCCAGGGCGTCGACCATGAGCAGGTACTGCGCCCAGGTCTCGGCCCAGTCTTCCCACGGATGCGCACTGGCATAGCCGCTGATGTATTGCTTCTGCCACTGCGGCGGCGGCCCCCAGACATAGTGCTGGTGCAGGCGGGCGCGGTAGTCGGACCGCTCGTCACCGAACACCTCGCGAAACCGATCCCGTTGCTCGGCAAGCTGGAACAGGCGGTCCCAGTAGTAGTGCCCGATCTCGTGGCGGAAGTGGCCCAGCAAGGTGCGATAGGGTTCGCCCATGAGAGCCCGGGTGCGCTCGCGCAGCACGTCGTCGGCTTCGGCCAGGTTCAGCGTGATGATGCCAGCGTGGTGCCCTGTCAACACCAGGCCGTTCGGCAGGCCGTCGGCCATGAAGTGGAAGCCAAGCCCCTGCTGCGGATCTTCGCGCCGACCTCGGGGTCTGAGGCCCAGTGCGGCCAGTGAATCCAGCAGCCGCCGTTTGGCCTGCTCCATGCGGTACCAGCCGGTGCGGTGGCCCGGCGGGTCCAGCGCGGGAATGACCTCGGTCAGACGGCATGACTCGCACAGCTCGGCCGGATCATCTTCCGCGACCATCCAGTTGCAGACGTTGTGCTCGACCCGGTTGCGACACATGCGGTAACGAAGGCCATCGTCCTTTGGACCTGCACGGCGCCACAGACCGTCGGCCAGCGGCTCCAGCGCGGCCATGTCGCGCGGTTCGCTGAGGTAGCCCAGCCGGTGGTCGCACGCCTGGCAGCGCACGTTCTCGAAATAGACGAGGTGGCCGCAATGGTCGCAGTGAAAGGTCTTCATGTTCGCGCGCGAACCGCCGCGCAATGGGAAACGGCCCCGGAGGGCCGCTGCCTGCGCTCAGGCGGGACAGACGGTTCAGGTCCGCGGTTCGCCTCGCTCGTTCACGGTCACCGTCGGTCCGGGTGCCGTTGTCATCTGGATGCGATGGTCCACACCCCGGAAGTTGTAGGTCACGTCCCAGTACTCGGGTGTCTGGTTCGGCACGGTCTCGCAGCGCTGCACGTTCTGCGTGGCGACCTGTTGACCGCCGCCGCCCACGTTGGCGCCGATGGCTGCACCGGCCACCGCACCGCCCGCCGTGGCCAGGTCCTTGCCGCGTCCACCACCCACCTGGTGCCCGAGCACGCCACCGAGCACGGCGCCAGCCAGAGCCGCCGGCACGTTGTAGCCGCTGGCAGGTTTGGCCACCTGTTGCTGCTCGACCCAGCACCGCTGCTGCGGCGTTCCAACGACGGCGCGCACCGAAGTGACGTTGGCGGCGTAGATCGCTTCTTCATTGCGCCGGCGGCTGTCGTACACCGGCACCGGTGGCGGCGCATACCGGCCGTCGTCGATGCGCGTGTTCGCGCCCACCAGGCGAACCGATGAGACCCGGTCGTTCAGACCCATCGCGCCCAAGGACGAATAGCGCCCCGGACGCAGGATGACGCAACGCCCGCTGAATCGGATGTTTTCGCAGACCTCCCAGCGGTCTCCGATCACGACCACCGACGAGGCCCGGTCATTGAAACCGCTGCGCTGAAAGTTGTTGACCTGCTTCTCCGTGGTGAAGGACCGGCCGCCGAAGCCATCGTTTTCATAAAAGGTGACCTGGGGCGTCAAGGGCATCGGTGCGTAGCGGTTCTCATCAATGCGGTCGGTTCGGCCCACGATGCGCACCGACGATACCCGGTCATTCAGGCCCATCGCGTCCAGTGAGGGATATCGCCCGGGACGCAGCACGGTGCACCGCCCGCCGAACTGCGCGTCGTCACAGACTTCCCAGCGGTTGCTCTGCACCACGACCGACGAGGCCCGGTCATTGAAGCCGGCAGATTTGAAGTTTTCCACAGCCCCCTGCGCAGTGAAGTTGCGGCCCTGGAAGCCATCGTTTTCATAAAAGGTGATTTGCGCGGCCGCCTGCGAGGCGGCGGCCACAGCGGCCACAGCCACTGCGGTCTTGAATAAGCTGTTCATGGATTGCTCCTGAAATAAGGAAACTGTCATTTCTTCTCGCCCTTGGCCGCATCCTCGATGCTGGCACCGGCCTTCTGCACCTGCTGGCCGACCTGCTCGACGGCCTTGTCAACTTCCTTGCCCGCCTTCTCGGCGGGGCCTTCGGGCTTCTGGCAGGCCGCAAGGCCCGCGAGCACAGCACACACCGCCACCAGCGCGGTGACGCTTCGTACGGGGTTCTTCATGGTTTGTTCCTCATGACCGGCACCTGACCAACAGGCAGACCCAATGGGTCCGCCGCCGGTCAGGCCATCGGCGATGGTTGGGGGTCAGGGCTTGTTGACCTGGTTGCCGATCACGCCGCCCACGACGGCCCCGCCCACGGTGCCCACCGCGCTGCCACCGGTCAGGATGGAGCCGCCGATGGCGCCCACTCCCGCGCCGACCGCCGTGCCTTTTTCCTGCTGGGTCATGCCGGAGCAGGCCCCCAGGCTGAGCAGCGTCACGGTTGCGAATGCGATCCCTGCAAATGTCTGTGTCGTCTTCATGGTGTTACCTCTTTGAAACGTTGAGCATTTCGATCCCCTGACCTCGCAACCGTGGTTCACGGCTTGCCGAAGTTCATCTTGGCCCGGTCCAGGCAGGCCGTCTTGGCGCTGCCGGCAAAGGCGTCGCACTTTTCCTGCTCCACCTTGTACTGGGCCGCCATCTTGTCGGCGGACGCATCCTTGCGCGCATCCACGACGGTGCTGCTGGCAGCGTTGCGGGCTGCGGCCGTCTTGCTGGCTGCGGTCGCGTTTGCATCCGTCGTCTTCATCTGCACCTTGGCATCTGCTTCGGCGGCCGTGCGGGCGGCCTTCGCTTCTTTCGCGCAGACATCCTTCGGGTTGCCGGCCAGGTCGTCACAGCGCTCGCGCGCCACCGCGTATGCGGCTTCAGCCTGGGCCACCCGAAGCTTGTAACGGGTCGTCGGTGAGGGCTTGTCGCTGACTTCCAGCTCGGCCAGTGCGACCTTTTCCTTGCCCTTGGCCTCCACGACGCAGATGTCTTTTACGTTCGCCGCCAGGGAGGCGCAGCCCGCCTTCGCCGTCTTGTAGTCGACCGAAATCTTCTGCTTGGCCGCCTTGTAGTCGGCTTTGGAAAGGGGTTGCGCCATGGCGGCACCGCTCAGGGCGAGACCGAGGGCGATGGCCAGCAGATTGAATTTGAACGTGTTCATGAGGACTCCTTGAAAAAACTTGAACCGGGACGGTGTCAGGCGCGTGCGCCCAACCCCTTCTTGTTGACCGTCGCACCCGGCTGCTCCTGAAGAGCCCCCGAGTGGCTTCGGCTCGACAGGGCCAAGGGTAAGGAGCGCAGCCCGCGGCGTCTGTCTGTTGACGCACACAGGCAAGCGCCCGTCTGGAGACAAGCCGACCGACGTTCCGGCGGCAAGAAGGCGGTAAGCGCCCTGGCGCACAGATGGGGCGGCGCTTTTCGCGCAGCCTTGCGAAAGGGCCAATCCAGCCCAACCCCTTGAAAGGACTCCCCCATGAACATCTCTGCAACCCATCTTCAGCGGGTTCGCCATGCCCTCATCGCCGTGCTCACCGGCCTTGCCGCCACGTCAGCCAGTGCCCAGGTCGCGACCGGCACCACGGGCATCGACAACTCCGGCGACTACAACAAGGAGGTCCAGGCCTGTCTCAGCGGTCGCACCCAGCAGGACCAGGCCACCTGCCTGCGCGAGGCCCGAAATGCCCGCGCGGAGCGCAAGCCGGGCGCTTCGTCCAGCTCGGGCGCCGATTACCGGGCCAACGCGGCCATGCGCTGCAATGGCCTGAGCGGCGATGACCAGGCGCTTTGCCGGGCCCGCGTGATGGGATACGGCGCCGAATCCGGCAGCGTCGCCGGTGGGGGCGTGTTGACGAGCGTGGAGTCCGTGGTGACACCTGCGCCTGCGCGATAGGCGATCGACGCGTTCAGGCGATGGGCTGTCCAGCTGTTCGCCAATCGGACGAATCGGCGTTCACAGCCAGTACGCCCATGTTCGGGCGAACAGTTCCTGCAGCCGCCAATGCAGGGGCCGACGCTCCCATTCGTCCAGCGTGATCGCCCGCGAGAGCGACAGGTCGCGCGCAAACATCGCCTGCACCTGAAAGCCGAACTCCGTGCCCAGCACCACGGCGTTCAGCTCGTGGTTGTGCAGAAAGCTGCGCCAGTCCAGGTTGGTCGATCCCACCGTCGCCCAGACGCCATCGACCAGCGCGGTCTTGGCATGCAGGATGACGCCGCTACGCTCGTAGATCTTCACGCCGGCCCGCAGCAGCGGCTCATAGAAGCCGCG
>ERZ795062.1204-NODE-1204-length-18838-cov-87.841772_pt1 | contig 18838 bp, 15 predicted proteins | sample MGYA00375146_ERZ795062 | MGnify/ENA primary metagenome ERZ795062 (study PRJEB30191, sample SAMN05720281) | activated sludge metagenome | isolation source: Anaerobic digester | place: USA | collected 2015-07-16 ... | reverse complement strand
GTGCCAGTATGGATGTCCTTGTAGCTTTGGGAACTTCGGTAGCTTATTTCTATAGTCTGATTTCTTTAGTAGCGGGCTGGGGGGTGTTTTATTTTGAATCCTCTGCCATGTTGATTACTATAATTTTATTGGGAAAACTGCTGGAAGAGAGAGCCAAATGGAAAGCCTCTGAGGCTGTGGAAAAACTGGTAAAGTTGCAACCCCAGACTGCCCATGTTCTTCAAAATGGAATAGAAAAAGATATCCCGGCAGAAAGGATAAAGGTGGGAGATATGGTGGTAGTGAAACCCGGTGAGTGCATCCCAGTAGATGGAGTAATTGTAGAGGGAAGCTCTACCGTAGATGAATCTTTGCTTACCGGCGAGAGTATGCCGGTGGAAAAACATCCTGGTTGCGAAGTTATAGGAGGCTCTATTAACCAGGAAGGAAGTTTTATTTTCCGGGCTACTAAAGTAGGAGCCGATATGGCGTTAGCTCGTATCATTAAAATGGTAGAAGAAGCACAGAGCTCTAAAGCACCCCTCGAGCGTTTAGCTGACCGGGTTTCTGCTATATTTGTACCTACGATTATTGTTCTTTCGGTTATTACTTTTCTGGGCTGGTATATAGAAGGTGCTGGTTTTGCTGATTCTCTCATGCACATGGTTACCGTTTTAGTGGTAGCTTGTCCCTGTGCTTTGGGTTTAGCTACTCCCACTGCAGTTATGGTTGGAATTGGTTTGGGAGCAGAAAAGGGAATTTTTTTCCGGGGAGGAGAATATTTAGAGGGTATAGAAAAAGTCGATACCGTTCTTTTAGACAAAACCGGGACCATCACCTGGGGAACTCCCTCAGTTGATGATTTTTTTGTCCCTTCTTCTTTTGACATAAATGAAACCTGGGCGATAATCTCCTCGGGAGAGAAGTGGTCTGAGCACCCTTTGGGGCAGGCCATAGCTAAATATGGAGAAAAACTTGATATATCTCCTAACGGGAAAATTAAAAATTTTAATGCTCTCCCGGGAAAAGGAGTTCGTTTTCAATACCAGGATGAGGTCTGGTACATAGGGAAAGAGGAACTTTTGGAGTCTCAAGGGATAGATTTAATGGAGGTCGCAGAGTATAAAAGCCGATGGGAGAGAGAAGGTAAAACTGTAGTGGTGGCTGCATCGGGGGGAAAGGTAAGAGCGATTATTGCCCTTACCGATACCATAAAGGATGAGGCTCGAAAAGTTATCTCTGAACTAAAACAAATGGGGTTAGAGGTGGTAATGGTAACTGGTGACCAAGAAGTAGTAGCCCAAGCCATAGCCCAAAAAGCAGGAATTGATAAAGTTTTTTCTGGAGTCATGCCCGATGAAAAAGTAGAGATAGTTAAAAAATTAAAAGAAGAGGGAAGAACAGTAGCCATGGTGGGGGATGGCATAAACGATGCTCCAGCTCTGGCCCAGGCCGATGTAGGAATAGCCATAGGTACGGGAACTGATATCGCTATAGAGAGTGCTGATGTAATTTTGATGAATGGTGAGCTGAAAAGTTTACTCTCTGCTTTACGTCTTTCTCGGTTTACCCGAAGAAAGATAAAACAGAATTTAATCTGGGCGTTTATTTATAATTTAGTTACTGTGCCGTTAGCTATGTTTGGTATTTTTACTCCTATTATGGGAGGAGTAGCTATGGCTCTCAGTTCTACATCTGTAGTTGCTAATTCTCTTTTACTTAAGCGGTACAGGAATAAAATTTAGGCGAACTTTTAACGCTTCTATCGCTTTGATATTTGAATTATGGAATAGCCATCTTAAAATGATGTTATTGTAGAAATAAAAATGACCTTTCTTTATCTTGTAAAATATATAAGATGAATCATCTCTATGTTAAAATTGAGGTAAATTCAGGAGGACCAAGTTATAAATGGATAAAAATAGAGGAGTAATGTCCAATTTCTTCCGTTCTTGGCGTCTGCGCTGGCATATAGTCTCTTTGGAGAAAGAAAAAGAAGAATCTCTTCTTCGGCTGGGGAAGAGAGTTTATGAACTTTTTATAGAGCGGAAAGATTGGGGGAGGGAAGAAGTGAGAGAAAATTGTCAGGAAGTGCTCTCTATTGAAGAGGAAATTGAAGATTTAGAAGAAAAAATGCGCCGTTTAGAAGGAAATAAACCCCGCCGGATTTGCCCTTCTTGTGGAGAGTATATAGAGGAAGGTTCTCTTTATTGCTCCCGCTGTGGTTTTCATCAAAAGCAGCAGGAATTAACTTGCTCTCAATGTGGAGAGAAAATAAACCCTCAAGACAAATTCTGCCCTCACTGTGGCCAGGAAATTAAACAACCTTCTTCTCATAAAACAGAGGAGGAAGAAAAAAATGATTGAAAGATACACCCTTCCAGAGATGAAAAAAATCTGGAGTGATGAACACCGCTTCGAAATCTGGTTAAAAATAGAGCTTTTAGCTTTAGAGGCTCAGCAAAAACTAGGACTTCTACCTCAAGAAGATTTAGAAAAAATTAAAAAAGGTATTTCCTTTTCCCCCGATAGGATGCAAGAGATAGAAAAAGTAACTCGCCACGATGTCATCGCTTTTCTCACTACCTTATCGGAAAATTTAGGACCTGAGTCTCGGTTTATTCATTTTGGTATGACTTCTTCCGATGTTTTAGATACTGCTAATGCTGTTTTGATGAAGGAAGCTTTAGATTTAGTGCTAAAGGATATGGATGGGGTATTGGATTCTATTAAAAATAAAGCTTTACAATATCGTTACACTTTAACAGTGGGAAGAACTCACGGAGTTCATGCCGAACCTACCACTTTTGGGCTAAAGATGGCAGTATGGTATGCAGAAATGCTCCGTAATAAGGAAAGATTAGAAAAAGCTAAGGAAAATATTAGAGTGGGTAAAGTTTCTGGAGCGGTGGGAAATTTTGCTCATTTTGACCCTCGGGTAGAAGAATATGTATGTGAGAAACTGGGCCTAAAACCTGATCCTGTTTCTACTCAAATTGTCCAAAGAGACCGCTATGCTGAAGTAATCTGGGCTTTAGCTATGGTGGGGGGAAGTTTAGAAAAATTTGCTGTGGAGCTGCGTAATCTCCAGAGAACAGAAATTAGAGAAGTAGAAGAAGGCTTCAGTGAAGGGCAAAAGGGGTCATCTGCTATGCCCCATAAGAAAAATCCTATTACTGGAGAACAGATTTGTGGATTAAGCCGGATTTTACGAGGCAATTTAGTGGCAGCTTTAGAAAATATTCCTCTCTGGCATGAACGAGATATTTCTCACTCTTCAGTAGAAAGGATAATACTCCCTGATTGCTTCATTTTAACTGATTATCTACTTCATACTTTTCAGCGTTTATTGGATAATCTGGTAGTTTACCCGGAAAATATGAGAAAAAATCTGGAGAAAAGTCGAGGTTTGGTTTTTTCAGAGAAAATACTTTTGGAGCTAATCAAAAAAGGATTAACTCGAGAAGATGCTTATGCTTTAGTGCAACACTGTGCCATGAAGACCTGGGAAGACGAGAGCCTATCTTTTATCGAGGTTCTCAAAAACGACTCTTCGATTCGAGAGTACTTTTCTTTGGAAGAACTGGAATCTTTTTTCGATTACAATTATTTTCTTCGCCAGGTAGATTTTATTTTGAAAAGGGCGGGAATAGAGGGCTAAATAATGGAAGAGAGATGGAATTATAAGAAAGCAGGAGTAGATATCGATCTGGGAGATAAGCTAATACAAGATATAAAAGATTTAGTTTCTCACACTTATAGACCTGAAGTCATTTCTGGAGTAGGGGGGTTTTCGGGGGTTTTTCGGCTGGGAGAAAAATGGAAAGAACCTTGTTTGGTAGCGGGAAGCGATGGAGTAGGTACTAAACTAAAAATAGCCATAGATTTGGATAAACATGATACTGTAGGCATAGATCTCGTAGCTATGTGTGTTAACGATGTCTTATGTGCCGGGGCTGAACCAATATTTTTTCTCGACTATTTAGCGTGTGGAAAATTGGAAGCAGAAAAGTTTAAAAGCATAATATCGGGAATTGTCAGGGGATGTGAGGAGGCAGGGTGTGCTCTTTTGGGAGGAGAAACGGCAGAAATGCCCGATTTTTATAAAGAAGGTGACTATGACCTGGCGGGTTTTGCTGTAGGAGTGGTAGAAAAAGATGCTTTAATTGATGGAGGGAAAATTCGAAAAGGGGATGTTCTCTTGGGATTAGCTTCTTCGGGTCTGCATAGTAATGGCTACTCTCTGGTGAGAAAAGTTTTACAATCTCGGGGGATAAATCTTTCTGATCAGATTAACGGTAAAATTTTAGGAGAGGAATTACTTCGTCCTACCAGAATTTACGTGAGATCAGTTCTCCCTCTTTTTCGGGAAGTAGAGGTAAAGGGAGTGTCTCATATTACTGGAGGAGGAATGATAGAGAATATTCCTCGAATTCTCCTTCCTCATCTGGGAGTTAAAATTTATAAATCTAAAATTGAAATTCCCTGGGTTTTTTCTTATATTCAGGGGCTGGGTAATATTGAAGAGGAAGAAATGTGGAGGGTGTTTAACTTAGGCATAGGTTTAGCGCTTATTGTCTCTCGAGAGGAAGCAGATAAGGCTTCTCATATATTAGAAAAAGAAGGAGAGAAAGTTAATGTAATTGGCGAGGTAATAGAGGGTGGTAGGAAGGTGCTTTTAGTTGAATGACAAACAAATAGTAGTGTTAGTCTCTGGTAGAGGAACCAATCTTCAAGCTTTAATAGAAACCACTCAAAATGGCTACATACCGGGAAAAATCAGTTTGGTGGTTAGTGATAATCCTCAAGCATTTGCTCTCGAGCGGGCTCGGAGAGCTTCTATTCCTACTTTAGTTTTAGATTACGATTCTTTTCCCCACAAGAGGGCTTATGAAGATGCACTTCTTCAAGTGTTAGAAAAAGAAGACCCTCAACTGATTTGCCTGGCTGGTTATATGCGTATAGTAGGGAAAAGAATAATTATGCGGTTTCGGGAGCGCATTATAAATATTCATCCTTCTCTTCTTCCTGCTTTTCCCGGATTAGAAGCTCAAAAGCAAGCCCTGGAATATGGAGTTAAAATAAGTGGGTGCACTGTTCATTTGGTTGATGAGGGAATGGATACCGGGCCAATAATTTTACAGGCTTCTTGTCCAGTTGAGGATGAAGATACTGTAGAATCTTTATCGGAGCGGATTTTACAATATGAACATCAGATTTATCCTCAAGCGGTTAAACTATTTTTAGAGGATAAATTGAACGTAATAGGACGAAGAGTATTTATTAAAAAGGAGTGAAAGAATTGAAAGTTATGGTGGTAGGTAGTGGAGGAAGAGAACATTGCCTGGCCTGGAAGATATCACATAGTAGATTAGTAGACAAAATTTATTGTGCTCCGGGAAATGGAGGAATGAGTGAAATTGGCAAATGTGTTCCCTGGAAATCTCTTGCAGATCTTGTTTCTTTTGCACAAGAAGAAAAAATTGACCTCACTATCGTGGGACCAGAAGCTCCTTTATCTCAGGGTATTGTAAATTTATTTGAGGATAGGTCTCTTCCCATTATTGGTCCAGACCAGAGGGGAGCGCTTTTAGAATCCAGTAAGATTTTTGCTAAAAATTTTATGAAGAAATATCAAATTCCCACTTCTTCTTTTGAAGTTTTTGATGATTATGAGGAGGCAGTGGATTATCTTCAAAAAAGAGATACGTATCCTTTAGTGATTAAGGCTGACGGTCTGGCTGGAGGTAAAGGGGTTTATATTGCTTATGATGTAGATGAGGCAATAGATGCCTTGCAAGAACTAATGATTGATCTTAAATTTGGTAGTGCAGGAGAGCGGGTAGTGGTGGAAGACTTCTTAGAAGGGGAAGAGGCCACCGTGATGGTGTTGTGGGATGGTAAGTCTTATTTTCTTCTTCCTTCTTCTCAGGACCACAAAAGAGTGGGAGAGGGCGACATTGGTCCCAATACTGGAGGAATGGGTGCTTATTCTCCTGCTCCTGTAATAGACGAAGTAGTGCGGGAAAAAATAGAAAAAAAGATTGTTCATCCTCTTTTAGAAGGTATTAAAAAAGAGGAATTAAGATATCGAGGAGTTATTTATATAGGTATTATGGTAGATGAAGAGAAAGACCCCCAGGTTTTAGAATTTAATGTTCGCTTAGGTGATCCAGAAACTCAGGTAGTGCTTCCCCGAATAAATAATGACTGGTTAGAAGTGAATTTAGCTATCTGGGAGGGAAAATTAGGGGAGGTTAAACTTTCAGTAAGTGACTTTCCTATGTTGGGGGTAGTTTTGGCGAGCAAGGGTTACCCGGGTAATTATGAGGTGGGCAAGAAAATTTGGGGGCTGGAAAAATTCCCCAATCGGGAAAATGATGAAGTGTTGGTTTTTCATGCCGGGACAGAGAAAAGAGATGACGGTTTTTATACTGCAGGAGGAAGGGTCTTGAATGTTTGTGCCCGAGGTAAAAACTTGCAAGAAGCCAAAGATAAAGCCTATCGAGCGGTGACAGAAATTCACTTCGAGAATATTTATTATCGTCGAGATGTTGGCTTTCGAGCTATAGGGGAGAAGTGAAATGGCGTTAGTATATGTGGTATGCGGAAGTAAAAGTGATTTAGAGTACGGGAAAGAATGTATAAAGATACTTGATAAATTAGGTATTGAAAGTCGGATTTTTGTTGCTTCGGCTCACCGTTCGCCAGATAAAGTAGATGAAATCGTGAAAAAGGGGGAAGAAGAAGGAATAGGAGTGATTATTGCTCTTGCCGGTTTTGCTGCTCATCTTCCTGGAGTAATAGCTTCTAAGACTATAGTTCCTGTAATTGGAGTTCCTATTAACTCTTCGCCTCTTTTAGGGATAGATGCCCTTTTATCTATTGTCCAGATGCCGGGTGGAATTCCCTGCGCTGGTGTGGGAATTGGAAAATCAGGAGCTCAAAACGGGGCAATTTTAGCTGGCGAAATTTTAGCCTTGCAGGATAGCAAAATAAAAGAAAAACTACAAGAATTCAGACTGGAGCAAAAAAAGGCTATTGAGAAAGCAAATGAAGAGCTAAATCAATAATAGATACCTTTTATGATAGACAATAACCAGGTTAAAACTTCACTCCCATCTTACTGTTTGAATATCGGGAAAATCCTGGATTTTTTGCAATAGAGAAGAGAGGTCTACATGAGGAGGAGTAGTTACTTTAAAGGAGATTTCCGCTTCTTCTTCCGATATTTCTAACTTTATATCTACTATATTTACTTTATAACTCCCTAAAGCGCTTCCAATATCTCCAATAAGTCCCGGTCTATTCTTAGCCTTAACGGTAAGTACCCTTCCTGTCCCGTGCTTCAAGATTTTAGTCTCAAAAGAGCGGAGAAAAACTAGAACGCCATAGGCAAGGAGAGTAGTAACTATAGCGGCAAAATATTCTCCTACCCCTATAGCAATTCCTACTCCGGCCATAAGCCACATTGCTATCGCAGTGGTAATACCACGTAGTGCTGTTCCTTCCCGAAGCACAACCATTGCTCCCAGAACTCCCATGCTGGAAACTACCTGAGCTGCTATCCTTCCCGGGTCTGAACCGGGTAGGGTAATGGAAATAATAGTTATGAGAGTGGCCCCCAGACAGGTCAGAACATAAGTTCTAAGCCCGGCGGGTTTGTTTACTGTTTCTCTTTCCCATCCTATAATACCCCCCAGAGCCATAGCTAAAACTAACTTGAAAAAGATTTTTAAGTACCCCATTTTGTGCTTTCTTTGTTTTCTTTTTTTGAGATTGCTTTTTTCATTGTAAAGTGATTAAGAAATATTTGCAAGTTTGCAAGACACTTACATTTTCTACTCTCTTTTTTTTAGAATAAAAAATTTTTGACAAGGGGGTTGACGTCAGTTTAAGATAACGTTATCATATTTCTGGAGGTGAATCAGCTCTGAACCAGAAAAAGCCAGTCACCATAAAGGATGTGGCACGAGAAGCAGGAGTATCGGTAGCCACTGCTAGCCGGGCTCTGGCCAGATATGGATACGTAAAAGAGGAGACCAGAGAAAAGGTTTTAGCAGCAGCTAAAAAGCTTAATTACCAATATAATGTAGTAGCAAAGAACCTCAGAACCAGTAAAACTACTACCATTGGGTATCTCTTACCTGATATAACTAACCCATTCTATTCTAGAATTGTGCGAGGTATTCAAGATGTGGCTTTTGAGGAAGAGTACAATGTAATTATCTGTAATAATGATAACGATATCATAAAAACTGAACGATTTGTCAAAATGCTTCTTCGCCACCGAGTGGAAGGGATTATCTATTCCACTCCTTATAACCATGCATTAAATGATATGTGCGATACTTTTAAAAAGCAAGAAATACCGGTAATTAACTGCTATGGTTCCACCCGGCTTTGCGCCTCTGATGTAGTTACAGGAGACGCAGAAAAAGGTTGTTATCAGGCTGCTCGCCATCTTTTAGAATTGGGGCATCGGCGGATTGCCATATTGAGGGTAAAAGAAAGTGGTATCAGCAAGCGTCGTTTTGAAGGGTGCCGGAAAGCTCTGGAGGATTTTGGAGTAGAAATTGACCCTCGTTTTTTGGTGGATGCCGAAGACTTCTCTCAAGAAAGTGGTTATCTCCAGGCTAAAATTTTATTTAGCTCCCCTCAAAAACCCACCGCTCTTATTGCTTTCAGTGAGCAGTTAGCTATTGGAGTGTTAAAGGCAGCACGAGAAGATGGAATAAAAGTTCCTGAGGATTTGTCTCTGGTGGGAGTGGATGACATAATTGCCGAATTATTAGAACCCCCTCTTACCAGCGTTGTTCTTCCCACCTATGAAGCAGGGAGAGCAGCTGCTTCTCTTTTGTTCAGCCGGATTAAGGAAGAAAATTCTTCTCCCCCCCGAGAAGTGGTGCTGGAAGAAAAATTAGTGGTGAGAAAATCAACCAGGGGGAGAGGATAAAGGAGGTGGTGAGAAGAGAATTTGTTTACGGTTTTTCGCAAATGGACGTGTAATGAAGTGATGAAACGCAGGGATTTGTAGGAGAGTATGAAACATTAATAGTTTGCTTCGGGACAGTATTACCACAGACTATCAGTGAATTTGTTGATAGAGCAATAAAGGTATGAGAAGACTGAAGAGAAGAAAGATTCTCGTAAGGCTTGCAGAATTACCTGAGGTAGGAGAATTAAGGAAGATAATGAATATTGTTCTTGAGGATAGCTATTAAAAATTAAGGAGGTATTAGTATGAAAAAGATTTTTGTGGTTCTTATGTTATCGGTGTTGCTATTGGGATTAGTGGGAGTTGCCAGTGCTGCAGAGCTTTCCGGAAAAATAACAATATGGTGTTGGGACCCCAATTTTAACGTTGCTATTATGGAAGAAGCAGCAACAAGATATAATAAGATCAATCCCAACGCAGAAATCGAGATTGTTAGCATGGCAAAAGCAGATGTAGAACAAAAGTTGAATACCATTTTAGCATCTGGTGTGAAAAAAGATCTTCCGGAAATTGTATTAATTGAAGACTATAACGCAAAGAAATATTTAGAATCATATCCCGGTGCATTTGCCGATTTGACAGACCATTTTAATTACAGTGAATTCGCTTCCTATAAACTTGACTTTATGACCGTAAACGACAGAGTATATGGCGTCCCGTTTGATTCTGGTGTAGCCGGATGGTTTTACAGAAGAGACTATTTTGAAGAGGCGGGAATCGATGTCAGTGAATTGGGTAACATTACCATGGATGAATATATAGAATTGGGTAAAGTGTTTAAAGAAAAAACTGGAAAGTATATGCAAGCAGGAGATCCATATGATGGGGGTTTGATGAGAACATTGCTCCAATCGGCAGGAACATGGTATTTTGATGAAAAGGGAGAGCCAAATATCGTAAACAATCCCGCTCTGAAAGAAGCTGTTAGGATTTACAAGGAAATTAACGATTCTGGAATTTCAAAAGAGACGTCGGGATGGAATGAATGGGTAGCAGCCTTTAATGGAGGCGAAGTTGCTTCGGTTATTACAGGAGTATGGATTATTGGTTCAATAAAGGCAGAAGAAAGCCAAAGCGGGAAATGGGGAGTTCTTCCGATTCCAAGACCTGATGTACCGGGATCAGTAAACGCTTCTAACCTGGGTGGATCAAGCTGGTACGTATTGGAAAATTCAGAAAATAAAGACTTAGCAATTGACTTCTTGAACCAAATTTATGCCAAAGATGTTGATTTTTACCAGAAAATATTAATTGATAGAGGAGCTGTCGGAACCTGGCTTCCAGCTCAAAAAGGCGAAGCATATTCGGCTGGAGATCCATTTTTCGGGAATCAAAAAATATACGTGGACTTTGCAAAATGGATAGAGATGATCCCCCCAGTTGACTACGGCTTATATACCTATGAAGCAGACGCTGCAATTATGGGAGTAATGCCTGATGTCTATAGTGGTAAGATATCAATTGAAGAGGCACTAAAACAAGCTGAAGACCAGCTTAGAAACGTTATAGGAGGTTAAAAAGGGAGGCCCGTAGGGCCTTCCTTTTTACTAAGTGAGTTGCTATACCTCAAGACGATCAAGTTTTCGACACATTAAAAAGGAGGTATTTTTATGTTTCACAGCATTATTATTTCCATATCTTCCCCTATGAAGCTCTTTATAAAATAGTCATGAGGAGGGCCTAAATGGTGGCAAAGGGTTTTGAAAAAATTCAGGATAAATGGGGATGGATTTTTATCAGTTTTGCGACGATTTTTTTAGCATTGTTCATTTTTTATCCTTTAGTATATTCTTTATATCTATCAACATTTTCCACCAAAGGTATAATAAAAAACTTTGTGGGTTTGGGAAATTACAAAAGGCTATTACAGGACAACTATTTTATTTTGTCTATAAAAAACATCTTTGTGATTTTAGTTATCCAGGTACCAATAATGCTATTTTTAGCGCTTATCTTTGCATTCCTTCTTAATGATCCAAAATTAAAATTAAAAAGTGTTTATAGGACTGCGCTTTTCTTGCCTGCTGTGACCTCTCTGGTTGCATATAGTGTAGTGTTTAAAATGATGTTCTCCACAGAGGGTTTAGTTAATAACATTTTGATAAATTTGCATATAATTAAAGAGCCCATTAGATGGTTACTGGACCCTTTCTGGTCAAAAGTAACATTAATCATAGCAATGACCTGGCGTTGGACCGGGTATAATATGATGTTGTACCTGGCAGGGCTTCAAAACATTTCTCAGGAAGTTTATGAAGCAGCAGAAATAGATGGAGCTGGCAAAACTGCTCAATTTTTCAGGATTACTATTCCTTTGTTAAGGCCTATTATTTTGTTTACCACTATTCTGTCAACAATTGGAACGCTGCAATTATTTGATGAACCAATGATGCTGGCAGCAGGTGTTACTACAGGTTCTAGCGTTGGTCCGGGAAATTCACTGTTAACTCCATCAGTTTATATCTATAATGTAAGTTTTAAGTACGTTCCTAATTTTGGCTATGCTTCAGCAATCTCATATATGATTGTATTAATTGCAGTTATTTTGTCGATTATTCAATTTAGAGTAGCAGGTGAAGAAAGATGAAAAAGAAAATAACGTATACATTTATATATCTATTCTTAACCATTTCTGCTATTATTTCTGTTTTTCCATTTTGTTGGATGGTTGCCGGCAGTACAAATAAGTCAGTGGACGTTAACAAAGGTAAGCTAACGTTCGGAAATCAATTTCTCGAGAATCTTTATAAGTTATCTGAGAATTTCAACCTTGGACAAGTTATATGGAATTCGATACAAGTTTCATTTTTTGTTGTTGTTTTCTCGTTAATCGTTTCATCAATGGCAGGTTATGGTTTTGAGATGTTCAAATCAAAAAGCCGTAATGTTATTTACGCAGCCGTATTACTGACAATGATGATTCCCTTTGCAGCCTTGATGGTCCCGGTGTTTAAATTAATGACTTTCTTTAACTTAATTGATTCTCTCTGGGGAGTAATTTTACCAATGATTCCTTCTGTATTTCTAATCTTTTTTTTCAGGCAGAATTTTCAACAATATCCGAAAGAAATTATTATGGCTGCTAGAGTCGATGGAGCAAGTGAGCCAAGAATTTTCTTTTCTATTATCATGCCATCGATGAAGGCTACTTATGCAGCAGCAGCGATTTATGCTTTTCTTACAAGTTGGAACGCATATTTGCAACCATTGGTAATTATCCAGAGTCAGGATAATCGAACCATGGCACTCTTTATTGCCAATCTGGCATCAGGGTACCAGCCAGATTTTGGATTGGTTATGATGGCAGTTGTTATAGCCACATTACCTACGCTTATTCTGTTTTTTGCTCTGCAAAAATATTTTGTTCAGGGTGTTCTGGGTTCGGTGAAGCAATAACTATTATAGGTTTTTATAAAAATCTGCATAATAGGCTTTGAATTGTAAGAAGAAACCAAGTTTTACCTTTGGGCAGGTACAGAATTTTAAAAAATATGACAGAGATGAAAGTTAATTTAATAACCTTTGTAAGACACATGAACGAATAACTAAAACAGGAGGTAATAAGTGTGAAGATAACTTTTATTGGTGCGGGGAGTCTTGTTTTCACCCAGAGGTTACTTGCTGACTTGGTTCGTCTACCTTTCCCCCGGGAGGAGATAGAAGTGGGGTTAGTAGATATAGACGAAAAAAGATTAAGTTACATTAATAGAATTGCTCAAAGGATTTTTTCTGAGAATGGAATAAACGTTGATAAGATAATTTCCTCTACTGACCGCAGGAAAGTTCTCCCCAGATCAGATTATGTTTTTATCTCTATCTTGGTGGGAGGAGTTGAAGTCATTCGCCAGGATATAGAAATCCCCTTAAAATATGGAGTAGACCAGTGTATCGGGGATACTATAGGTCCGGGGGGAATATTTCGAGCGATGAGAACTGTACCAGTTATTCTCGATATCACTGAGGATATTGAGGAGCTCTGCCCTGAAGCCGTGGTTTTGAACTACACTAACCCTATGTCGATAATTTGTTGGGCAGTTAAAGAGCTTTATTCCCTAAAGTTTTATGGACTTTGCCATAGTGTTCAAAATACTGCTCGTGAGCTATCTACTTATCTTGGTATACCGAGAAAAGAGATATATTACTGGGTAGCGGGAATTAATCATCAGGCCTGGTTTTTGGAATTAAGTAGAAATGGAGAAGACCTTTATCCCCTTTTAGCTGAAAAGGCGCAGGATCCAGAAATAGTTAAAAAAGATACTACCAGAATGGAGATGTTCAAGCACCTACGGTATTATGTTACCGAATCCAGCGGCCACAATTCCGAGTATAATCCCTGGTTCAGAAAAAGAAAGGATCTTTTAGAAAAATACACCCCGGGAGGGGGATGGAACGGAGAAACAGGCTTTATTTTGAAGCTCTATGGAGGTGACCGAGAAAAGTATGAAGAAGAACTGGAGAAAATTGCCAGTGGTAAAGAGCCTATAAAATATGAAGAAAGTGAAGAATATGGAATGAAAATAATATATGCACTGGAGAATGGAGAAGTTTTCCGGGCTAACATTAACTTACCCAATGGTGGCCTTATAACTAATTTACCTCCTCAGTGTATTGTGGAAGTTCCCTGTTTTGTAGAAAAGGGAGGAATAAGACCTGCCTTGGTGGGAGAATTGCCCATGCAGCTAGCGGCCTTAAACCAGATGGTGGTTCAAAGCCAGGAGATGGCAGTCAGAGGGATTTTAGAAAAGGATAGAGATATGGTTTACTATTCTCTTTATTATGACCCTTTAACTGCTGCTGTCCTTTCCTTAGAGGAAATCAAGCGCATGGCTGACGAGATGTTTGAAGCAGAAAGAGAGTACTTGCCAGATTGGTAAGAAAATTACCCTAAATACTGTTTCTTTTGGGATTAAATTAGGAAATTTGTCGATTAGTTGAGTTGGTTATAACTTGCCTTTTAGAGTTTTGTTTAGACTCGTTGAGGAAGAGATTGTTTGTTGCTCCGCTTTCCGCAGTAACTGTAATAAATGTCAAAAGGTGGACGAAGACAACAAAATAAAAGCTCCTTTCTGTTGTTTGCTCCCATGTTCTGGAGAAGAAGCAAATTGCAGGGAATTCTTATGGTGCCGAAGGCGGGAGTTGAACCCGCATGAGCTTTCACTCACTGGATCCTGATTCCAGCGCGTCTGCCATTTCCGCCACTTCGGCAACCCAGAGTAAAATATCTTAAATTTCCTCACTTGTCAAGATCACAAAGGCTTTCAGACATGGTTATTCTATGATAATAACAGTAAAAAAAATAACAGGAATGGCGAAAGATCCATAGATTAAGCAGAAAAGTATTTAAATGACTCCTTTCCCGGGCTAAAGTTTCCTCCATTTTTGCCGATACTTATCTATGAGTGAGCATATAGAACTAGATCGCGAAAATAGGGGAGGAGATGAAATGTTCAAATTTAAAAGTCTGCGGAGCAGATTGCTTTTTTGGTTTTTAATCCTTTCTTTAATCCCTCTTTTAATATTAGCTATTTTGGGAATTACCGAGTTTCAAGATACTCTTTTAGACCAGGAGATTGAAAATGATAAAGTGATTGCTCTTGAGATGGGGAAAACACTTTCCATAATGATGAATGAGGGGTTAGGACATGCTCATTTTTTAACTCAAAATTATTATATTATGAATCCTGATTCTGACGTTACTGAAAAATCTGCTATTTTAAAGGATTTTATTTCTAACCATACCGTTTATGTTACTGCTTCTCTTGTTGATTCCCAGGGCATTCAAATAGCTGACTCTCATGATAGTGGTATTGGAGAGGATAAAAGCTCCACCGAATGGTTTCAGGCAGTTAATTCTACTAAAAAGTCTTATTTAAGTGACATCAGAGAGTCTACAGACCTCGGAATATATATTATGAATTTTGCTGCACCAGTTTTTGATGAAGACGATAATTTTGTGGGAGTAATAACTATTTGTATGGATATTCAAAAAATTTCTGAAGAGCTCATGCGAGGGATACAACTTGCCGATACCGGATATGTTTACGTGTATGATGTATCTCAGAATAAAATAGCAATTCATCCCGATTTTGATACCGTGGGTAAGACACTGGAGGAATTGGACCTGGAATTTTTAAAGGAGGTATTTCAAGAAGGAGAAGAAGGCACCCACCGTTATACTTTCCAGGGAGTAGATAAAATAGTTACTTTCCACAAAATTGAGCCCTGGGGTTTCTTTTCCGGAAATAATCTTAAAGATTGGCAGGTAGTTGCTACTTTTCCCTATGATGAAGTCGTTGTACCAGCAAGAGGAATGGCCAAATTAATCTTTATTATAGTGGTGATAACCGCTATAATTGTTGTCTTTGTGTCTCGGGCTGTTGCCTCTTCTCTGACTCGTCCTCTGGAAAAAATTACTGCTGTAGCTCAAAAAGTGGCAGAAGGAGATTTAACTCAAGAGGTAGAGGAAATAAAAACTCAGGATGAAATAGGGAGATTGAGTTCTGCCTTTCGCAGTATGTTGGAGTATATTCGGGAGTTAGTTACCAACATCATCAATACCTCTTCTACTCTTGCGGCTTCTTCAGAGGAGCTCTCCTCCTCTATTGAGGAGGTTTCCAAAGCCACTGAAGAAATTGCCAAGACTATTTCCCAGATTGCTCAAGGTTCTACTGAACAAAGTGTAGAGATCGACAAGGTGAATAGAGAGGCAGAAGAAATCGCGCAAAAAGTAGATACTGTCAACCAATCTACGGCAAAGAATTTGGAGCTTCTACAGGAGATGCAAAAAGCTCTTTCTCTTAACTATGAATCGTTGTCTTCTATCCAGAAAGTGATGGCCGAGACTGCCCAGGAGTCGGAAAATAACCGTCAGGTAGCCCAGAAAGGAGAAGAATTACTTTCCACTCTGGAAGATAATATCCGCTCTATTTCTCAGGCCACCAAAGAGGTGGCTCAATCCATTGCCACTTTAGACGAGCGTTCTCAAGAGGTGGGTAAAATTGTAGACCTTATATCCGGGATTGCCGAACAAACTAATCTCTTAGCCTTAAATGCAGCAATTGAAGCAGCCCGAGCAGGAGATGCTGGACGCGGATTTGCAGTAGTTGCAGAAGAAGTGAGGAAATTGGCCGGAGAAGCGGGGGAAGCAGCTACAAATATAGCTACTTTAGTGCGGGGAATTCAGAGTTATACTGAAGAAGCGGTAGAGAAGATGCAAGGAGCAGAGAAAAAAGTGGAAGAGGGAGTAGTTCAGGGAGAGGAGACCAGTAAAAACTTCCTCCAGATTAGGACTTCAGCTGAGAAGATAATAAAAAGTGTATTTCGTCTTTCTTCCACCATAGAAGAAGCGGAAAAATCCTTGCGTAATGCCATGAAGAGTGCACAGGAAGTAAGTGCTCTTTCCGAAGATAGCTCTCAGTTAGTGGCAAAGGTCACTCAGAATATCAAGTCCATTACCGATGAAATTTCCTCTATCGCCTCAGTTTCAGAGGAAAATGCTGCTTCTTCACAGGAAGTTTCTGCTTCTACTGAAGAGCAGAGTGCATCACTGGAGGAGATTTCTTCGGCTACTGAATCTCTGGCTAAACTGGCTCAAGAGTTGCAAAGATTGGTAGAAAAATTCAGAGTTTGAGATAGATAGTGAGGGGGGGTATTGCCCCCCTCCAGAAATTATTCCTCTCTCGGAAAAGCACTAATTAAAAGTCCCACCCCGGCTCCCAAAAGAGCCCCTCCATAAGGATAGTTGAAGACCACTCCCAGCAATGACCCTAAGAGAAAAGCACCAGGCATAAGGAGAAGCCACATCTTTTTCCAGCCCAGAATTAGAAAAATACAGCTGATAATGAAGGGAATGAGAGAGCGAACAAACCCCACTCCTATTATAAGAGGGGGAAAAGCTAACACCTGAATTATCCCCAGAACGATGGTTATCAGTCCGGCAATGAGGAGATTTCTTTTTGCGGTAGAGTCTTTTTTATTCATCGTGCTCCCTCCTTATTTGTTATTTAACACATATTTTATCAAAATATAATTGTCTGTGCTGCTTTCTTTTTCTCAAGTTTTGCTCCTTTCCAGCTTTATTCTTCTATTTATTTTAAGGGATGATGTTACGTTTGATTAATAACAAGAGTTTTCCCAATCTGCTATGAAATCTATCAAACAAAGGAGGATGAGAAAGGTGGTTATTTAATCTCACCAGGTGGCCTTATAAATAATGTTTTTATGCTTTGGATAAAATAATTTTTGGGATGGGGGTCTTTGAGTAAAGTAAAAAAAATCCCAGGGCATAGTTTCCACCCTGGGATTTACCCTAAAAATAAAGCCTGTTTTTAATTTACTCCTACTTTTGTTTTTTCTCGATTTGCATTGGCTTCTTCTTCTAATTTACGGAGATACTCTTTTCTCTCTGTTTTGTAATCCTTGTAGTACACCGTTCCTTTGTACTCGGTTTCCCAAATGGGGTCAGTTAGTTCTTTAAATGCCTGCGCATATCGATCTATTTCATCTTTGAGAGTAGTTATCAGGGTTTCTGCTCCCTCATGGCTGGGGCGAGCCCCATATTTCTCTACTACTTCTCGTAGAACTTCGGGAACGTCAATGAGCATGCAAGGCCTCATCAGGTTGTTATCATAAGGTTGTTCTTTCTGGATAGCTCGGAAGAAAGGAGAGGAAAAAACTTCTTTTAGAGATTTATCTTTTACGTTATCTACAGTAAAATGGCAGAATACGCAAGGCTCTACGTCTCCAGCGTTATTGATATGGAAGTATCTTCTTCCTCCAGCAATACAACCTCCCACGTATGGCCCGTCATTCCAGAAGTCACCGATAAAAATTGGTTTTTCATAACGAATGCGGTGTACTTGGTTGCGGAGATGAAGCCTTTGTTCTGGAGTAGGCATTAGGGAAGTATCGGGTTTTTTACCTATGGGAACGTAAGTGAAAAACCACCCGAAGGCACACCCTTTGTTAATCAAAAATTCTATAAATTCATCGCTGGATACTAATTCAGTATTATGACGGGTAGCAGTAATGGAAAAGCCAAAAAGCACTCCTTCATCACGTAGAGCTTCCATGGCTTGCATGATTTTTTTGAATGTTCCTTTTCCTCGACGTTCATCAGTCTCTTTTTCGTAGCCTTCTACACTTATAGCGGGATAAACGTTACCCATTTGGGCTAAGCGTTTAGCCACTTCCTGATTAATCAAAGTACCGTTAGTATAAATCTGGAAAGCTATATCGGGGTGTTTTTCAAAAAGATCTAGGTGTTCTTTTCGAATGAATGGCTCTCCTCCAGAAATAGTGAGGAAATTCATGCCCATTTCTTCGGCTTCATTGAATAAGCGATCCAGAAGCTCGATGGGCATATCACTTTCTTTGCGATACTGCCCAGCATAACAACCATAACAGTTAAGATTACATCTCATAGTAGGGCTTACGACAAAGAAAAAAGGAACCTGTACTCCTAACTCTTTTTCTAATTTTTGTCTTTTGGGAACTCCCAAAAGAATGCTCTTAACGATGAGATTAACTACGAGTTTCTCTCTTACATTGGGATGAGTTTCTTGTAGAACACGGCGGGCTAACACTATCTGGGGTCTTTGTTCTTCAAACATTTGACGAAGCGCTCGAATTTGGTCTCGATAATACTCAATAGGAGTAAGCTTCTCCGCCAGATAGGTGAGTCTGATGATGTTTTCATCAGAAGCATTGCGCAAAGAGTTTACCATTAGCTTTACTACTTGCTCAGTAGTGAATGCTTTTAAGGAATCTAAATAACTCATATTAAGTCCCTCCCTCAAAAGGAATTCTTTTTATTATAACACATTGCCTAAGAACTTTGTTTCAAAAGGTCATATGTTCTTT
>ERZ795062.1192-NODE-1192-length-18981-cov-12.839480_pt1 | contig 18981 bp, 10 predicted proteins | sample MGYA00375146_ERZ795062 | MGnify/ENA primary metagenome ERZ795062 (study PRJEB30191, sample SAMN05720281) | activated sludge metagenome | isolation source: Anaerobic digester | place: USA | collected 2015-07-16 ... | reverse complement strand
GCACAAGATCAGCCGCGCAAAAAAGTAGGCGTGGTGCTCAAAGGGGGAGGTGCCAAAGGCTTTGCCCACATTGGTGCCCTCAAAGTGCTCGAAGAAGCGGGAATTCCCATCGACTACATTGCCGGCACCAGCATGGGAGCCATTGTCGGCGGACTCTATGCCGTGGGATACGACGCCAACAAATTGGATTCAATGGCAACGACGCAAGATTGGCTTTATCTTCTAAGCGACAACACCCTTCGTGAGAACTTGCCATCTGTACTAAAAGATGCTTCCGACCGCTATCTCATTTCGTTGCCCTACGAAGTGGAGTTCAAGAAAAAATCCGGCAAACTGAGTCTCCCTTCCGGCATGATCATGGGGCAAAATCTCTACAATCTGTTTTTAAATTTAACCATCGGTTATCAAGATCCCATCCACTTCGACGATCTTCCCATTCCTTTCGGTTGCATAGCAGCCGATATTCGCACGGGTAAGGAAGTACCCCTCAGAGAAGGGGTTCTGGCACAAGCTATGCGGGCAAGCATGGCTATTCCGGGTATGTTCGCTCCGGTGGAAATGGACAGCATGCTGCTTATCGACGGCGGCATCGTCAACAACTATCCGGCAGATTTGGTCAAAGCGATGGGCGCCGATGTGATTATCGGTGTCACCATGTTACCCGATAAAGACGCCAAGGAAAAATACAAAGGGTCAATGGTTGAAGTGATCTCAGGGCTGGCCAACTTCCTCGACAAACAGAAAGAGGAAGAAAATATTCGGAACACCGATATTTTAATTGCAGCCGATACCCGGCCATATGGAACCATGAGTTTCGAAGATGATGCTGTCGACACCATCATCCGGCGAGGTGAAAAAGCTGCTCGTGAAAAATGGAACGAATTGATGGTGCTTAAAGCGTCGTTGGGTATCACCGATTCCGAACCCTTTAAGCCGGAAATCGTAAATCCGTATATCAACATGGACACGCTGGAGATCAACAGCATCCGATTTACCGGACTTTCTCCCAAAGAAAGTGTAGAAATGCTCAAACGAATCCAAATCAAACACAATAAAATCACCCGCAAAGACCTTGAAACCCTGACATCCCAAATCTACGCAACCGGCATGTTTACAAGCGTAGTCTATCAACTCAAAGGAAATTCTCCTTTCGACCTGATTTTCGAGGTAGAAAAAAAAGATTTCAGGACACTCAATCTCGGCTTGCGTTTCGATACCGAAGACGTAGCAGCTATTTTGGCGAATACCACTATCCGAACAGCTTCTTCGCTAAACTCCGTCATCGACGTTACCACCCGCCTCAGCAAAAACCCCTACCTCTTCCTCAATTACTACATTAACAAGGGAATCTTCTATCGGGGCGGCATTTCCTACACATTGAGTCGCAACGAAATAGACGTTTACAATCGCGGACAACGCTCCCATAGCTTCGGCATTACCCGAAATTCGCTCAATCTCAACTTCTCCGAATTTTATTTCCACAACACCAGGCTCCATCTCGGCATTAACTTCGATTATTGTCATTTCTTTTCCACACTCACCAATCATACCGATTTCCAACGCATGGGGCTAAATAACAAACTTTATGTCAATTATTTCCTCGAAGGTGTTTTCGACAATCTCAACAAAAACTATTTCCCCACCACAGGACAATATTTTTCATTTCGCTATACACTCCATACCGACAATTTTTACCAAATGAATGACGATCTGCCCTTAAATGTATTGAACATGAGATGTTTGAAACCCATAAAAATCACCGACAAATGGTGCCTTACACCCGAGATTTCCGGCAGATCCTTTTTTCACGCCCCCGACAGCATGCCTTTGATATACTACAATTTCGTTGGCGGAAAATTCGACAGTCATTATCTCCCTCAACAAATTGCTTTGCCGGGCTCAGGAGGCATGGAAATCCTGAAAAATTCATTTCTCAAATTACAAGCCGATATACACTACCAACTGACGTCGAAACAACATGTCTACGCAAATTTCAATGTAGCTGTACACAATGATAAGGCTCTGAAAATCTTCGACGGAAAATATTTTACAGGCGCAAACATTGGCTATTCGCACCTCACCGTCGTAGGACCGCTAACCGTTGAAATAGGCTATACCGATCTGTCCAAAAAAGTTCATGCCTACCTTGGAATCGGCCATTATTTTTAACTCGTATTGCCGTTTTTTAATCCCAATTCCGTTGTTTTCATCGACAGGAACAATAAGGACAATAAGGACAACGTGAACTCGAAGGGATGACGGTTAAGAATGGTAAAATCGTTGTACAACAAGAACAACGGAACCAACGAGAACAACCGGTACATCGGAATCTAAAGCGGGTTCGTCGAGAAAAAAACCCTGTTAATCTATTTTGTTTGTACGTGTGATGAGATAAACTTAATTTTGGCATACAAAGAAAAAGAGAATTATTTTATCACACTAAAAATATGAAAAAGCTAGGCTATCTCATCCCCATTCTATTGGTTGTCGTTCTTTCGGTAAAGGCGCAAACACCCACATCATCGGGCACAGGAACCATTTCCGGTAAACTCATCGACCAAATCACCAAAGAACCGGTTGCTTTGGCCAATATACGCGTCTTGCAGCAAAAAGACAGCACATTCGTTACCGGTCAGGCAAGCAAAGCCGACGGCTCTTTTTCCATTCCCGTCAAATACGGATCCTACATTGTTCATATTTCTTTTTTGGGATATAAAGATATTTTCCAAAACGTACAAGTAACCTCCTCCTCTCCGGTTGTTCAAATGGGTACGCTTCTCTTTCATCCTACCGAAATCGTTCTTTCCGAAGTGGTCATTGCAGCAAAAGCTCCCGAGATACGCGTCAAGGGTGATACATTGGAGTTTAGTGCCGATTCATACAAAGTCACCGAGAGTGCGGTTGTCGAAGACTTATTGAAAAAAATGCCCGGCGTTGAAGTAGATAAAGACGGGAAAATAACGGTCCACGGTCGCGAGATAAAAAAGATATTGGTCGACGGCGAAGAATTCTTCAGCGACGACCCCAAAGTAGCCTCCAAAAACCTTCCGGCCAAAATGGTAGAAAAACTCCAAGTGCTGGATAGAAGGTCTGAGTTGGCCCAAATGACCGGTTTCGACGATGATGAAGAGGAAACGGTCATCAATCTGGTGGTTCGCCCCGGCATGAAAGAAGGGTTGATGGGCAATGCCTTTGCGGGCTATGGCAACAAAGACCGTTACGAAGCCAATGCAATGGTTAATTATATGAAAGACAAAAACCAATACACTTTCCTGGGAAGTTTGAACAATACCAACAATGCCGGATTTTCCGATTTGGCTACAAGCATGTTTGGTGGTATGGGAGGTCGTGGCATGCGGGGTATGTTCGGTGGGCAAAACGGCGTAACCACTTCGGGCATGGGAGGCATGAATTTCAATACAACATTTTCCGAAAAACTCAAACTGGGCGGTAACGTACGTTTCGGATCAACCGACAACAACCTCATATCGAAAACCTACACCCAAAACTTGTTGAGCGGGGGAAATACTTTCGAAGACGAAAACGAAGCCGGCAAGAACAAAAGCCAAAATTTCAATATGGATTTCCGTCTGGAATGGAAACCCGACACACTCACGCAAATCATTTTCCGGCCCAATGCCGGGATATTCGAAAACCGGCGCACCGAAACCGGCGATTTCTTTACCCGTAACGAAACAAACGATACCATTAATAGCGGAAATTCGGAATATTTCTCCGAGGGAGACGGGAAAAACATCGGTGCCCGTCTGGACGCCAGCCGCCAACTCGGAAAAGAAGGACGCGTGTTCAGCATTCAACTCAGGGGCGGAATCAACGATTCGGAAAACAAGGGGAATAATCTTTCCAACACATTATATCACGGTACGAAACCCGACGATATCATCGACCAACGATTTACAAATACCAACAACAGCAAGAACTGGCAAGGTTACGTTTCCTACGTCGAGCCCATCGGCAGAAACAATTTCATCCAACTGGCTTACCGTTACCGCCGCAATATCTCGGAATCGGATAGAGATACCCGATCAAAAGATGCTGAAGGCAACTACACCGTCCTCGATTCGGCCTATAGCAAAAGACTCGAAAACGATTTTGTGAATCAGCAAATCGAAATCAATTTCAAAGCTGAAAGAGAAAAATACAACTATACATTGGGGTTCAGTGCACAACCCTCAAGTTCCAAAAGCAAAACGTTCAAGGGCGACGAAAAAATACACGATCTCAGCCAAAACGTGGTCAATTATGCCCCATCGGCACAATTCAATTACCGTTGGAGCCGTCAGAATAATCTGCGCATTCAGTATTCCGGAAATACAAATCAGCCTTCGGTAACCCAACTCTCGCCGGTTGTGGATGTTTCCGACCCGCTGAACATCACCTATGGAAATCCGGACCTGAAGCCTTCGTTCAACCACCGGTTAAACATCCGCTATATGAATTTTATCCCTGAAAAAAGCAGTTCCATTACCTTTTTCGGCAATGCAGGCTATACGTTCAACGATATTGTCTCATCAACGTTTACCGACCGTGAAACCGGAAGGAAAGAAACCACCTACGAAAATGTCGATGGTAACTGGAATGCCAACGGACGGCTCAATTTAAATGTGCCGCTCAGAAACATCAAGTTCTCCATCTTTTCCATGACTTACGGCGGTTATAGTCAAACCAACGGTTTCTCTAATAATGAATCCAATTTGAGCCGACGCACCAACCTTGCTCAAACCTTGGGACTAAACTACCGTTCGGACATCATCGACTTCGGCATTCGCGGAAACATCAGCTACAACAACGTCAGAAACACCCTTGAAGGGCAGCGCGATCAAGAATATTTCAATTACAACGCCTCCGCCAACACCATTCTCTATCTGCCGTACGATTTCTCCATTGAAACCGATATCTCTTATAACACTAATTCCGGTTATTCCGGAGGATTTGAACAAGAGGAATGGCTGTGGAACGCTTCGCTGCAAAAACAGGTGTTTAAACAAAAAAACGGCACCATTCGCTTCAAAATATACGATATTTTGCAGCAACGCAGCAACATCAGCCGCAGCGTCACGTCCAACTATATTCGCGATACCACCACCAATACCCTTACCTCCTACTTCATGTTCCACTTCGTCTATCGCTTCAACATCTTCAAAGGAGGCACTACACGAGAAGACATGACGCCCGGAAGAGGACCCGGTGGAGGACCCGGCAGGGGACCCGGTGGAGGACCCGGAATGTTTTAAAATAAATCAGCCGCTATCCTTCGCGGATAACACGAACATTCATTTCAGGAAACATGATAAATGAGAAAAATTTAATCAAAAAGAAAGACTCGAAACGTTCAGTAGACAATATTTTCATCCATATTTTAGTATGGGTCATCGTCTTTGGACTCCCGCTGTTTTTTTTCGACAGAAGAAACGTCTTCAGTTGGTCAAATTTTTGGCGATCCACCTCCGCCCTGCTGTGCTTTATGGCTGTCTTCTATGCCAATTACCTCTATCTCATCGATAAGTTTCTTTTTCGAAGGAAAACCAAGGAATTCATTATCATCAACCTCCTGCTCATTATCGGACTGGCATTTCTTATGCACTTTTCGCACGAGTTTATCTACAACCTCAATCTTGACGGACGCCCCATCCGCCGAAGAAGAAAATCACCCCCGCCCCTCCCCTTTATCCTCAGCAATATGTTTTCGCTTGCTCTGGTGGCGGGACTGAGCGTCGCCATCAAAATGAGTGTTCACTGGGTGCATCTCGACAACGAACGCAAAGAATTGGAAAAAGCAAAAACCGAAGCCGAACTACAGAACCTCAAAAGCCAAGTCAATCCCCATTTTCTACTTAATACACTCAACAATATTTATGCACTCATCGAGTTCAATCCTGCTCAAGCTCAGCAGGCCATACACGATCTGAGCAAACTTTTGCGACACATTTTATACGATAATAATCAAACTTTTGTACCTTTGTTACAAGAGGTAGACTTTATGCGGAATTACATTGACCTGATGCGGATACGGCTTCCTGACAATGTTGAGCTAACCACGCAGTTCGATTTACAACCCGACAGCGACACCCGCATTGCTCCGTTAATATTCATTTCTCTCATCGAGAATGCATTCAAACACGGTATCAGCGGCGATAAACCTTCGTTTATTCGCATCAGTCTAATAGAAAATCCCAAAGGGATTGTGCAGTTTTCCTGCGAAAACAGCTACTTTCCTAAAACTAAATCCGACAAAAGCGGAAAAGGAATCGGCCTGGCTCAAATGCAAAAACGCTTGGATCTGTTGTATCCCGGACGATACATATGGGATAAACACATTTCGGACAACACTTACTCCTCTGTTCTAATTATTGACACAAAAAAAGGAACCTAAGATGATACTCAGCTGCTGGATCATTGACGACGAACCTCTTGCTCTCAATCTCTTGGAATCGTACGTGCAAAAAACGCCGTTTTTGAAACTCACGGGCAAATACTCGAGTGCACTCACCGCCATGCACGACCTCGAAAACCAACCCGTCGATCTCATCTTTCTCGATATCCAGATGCCGGAGCTGGACGGACTCGAATTTTCGCAATTCATCCATCCCCGCACGCGAATCATTTTCACCACCGCCTTCAGCGAATATGCCGTCGACGGTTACAAAGTAAATGCACTCGATTATTTATTGAAACCCATTTCTTACGCCGATTTCCTTACTGCGGCCAAAAAAGCCCTTAATTGGTTCGACATGGCCCACAAAGCAGCACAAACCGAAGAGAAAGAAAAAGAAAAAGAAAGAACCGGCATATTCGTAAAATCGGAATACAAGCTGGTTCAAGTACTCTTTGACGATATCCTCTACATTGAAGGACTCAAAGATTACGTCAAAATTTATGTAAAAAACGAGCCCCGCCCCATACTCACTCTCATGAGTATGAAAAACATGGAAGAAATCTTGCCTCGTGATCGGTTTCTGCGGGTGCACCGATCCTATATTGTCCAGAAAGACAAAATCGAGAACATCAACAAAAACCGCATCACCATTGCCGGTCACGAAATTTCCATTGGCGAAACCTACCGCCAAAATCTCATGGATGAGATCGGCTAAATTCAATCGTTGTTTCTGTTGGAACTAACCAAGGTGCTGTAAACCTTACCGTTATTTCCCCCGGATTTTTATCTGTATATTTTATGTAAGCCACTATTCGCCCATAATATACCCGATGCATAGGATCCGTGTAATCGCTCATGTCGACGTTATTGCTCGCTTCCAACCCAAGCAAACGCGCATTGCCCGAAAGGTGACAAGTGACCTCATCGTCTGAAATCATAACCGGCACCCCATCCTCATCAACCACCTGCAAAGCAATCCGGGCAATTCCTTCTTCCTGATCCACACGTTGTTCTTCTGGAATAATTTTCAATGCATAAGGTCTCTCCGAAGTGCGAATCTCATAACCGGCTATTTCTTTATTATCGGCATCCAGGCCAATCACTTTCAATATTCCGGATTCATAGGGTATATCCCAATACATTATGCCTGTCTCATCATTATAATCTTGAATAGCACCCACTTCGTTATTATTAAGCAACAATTTTGCCCTAGCTGCATTGGTATAACATACCACTCGTATCATTTGTCCTTCGTGATAATTCCAAATCGGCCAAGCATCCATTGAAGGCATTGTTTCCGGTTGACTTTTACCTCCTTTAACCGGTGTTGGATACGTACCCAGATAAGCCATTGGTTTATCTGACCAAAGCGACCGGCGAAAATAGCCTCTCGGCTTGATAAACCCTCCAAAATCAATCAATCCGGAATAAAACCCCCGCGAAGGCCATTTCCCCGATTCGCCCAAGTAATCGATACCTGTCCACAAAAACTGTCCGAATATAAATTCTTTATCTCGAACAGCCTTCCACGCACTCATGTCGTGTCGATTTTCACTTCCGAATATCACCCGATCGGGATATTTCTTATGATCCGAATCATACATGCTTTCTGTGTAATTATACCCTGTTATGTCTAATACAAAGGGATATTCGGTTTCGTTCGACATAGCCACACCTGCCAGCCCCGCTGTTACCGGACGCGATGTATCGTATTTCTTTACCACTGCAACCAACCGCTTGGCAATTTCTCCCAACCGCCGAGCATCGGGTGCATCTTTCTTATAACCTCCAAAAATAGGCTGAGTAAAACCTGTATCGGCACCCCCGTCGAGCACCGGATGAGAATACGGATCGTTGGGATAATCCACTTCATTGCCGATACTCCACGCAAAAATCGAAATATGGTTCCGATCGCGACGTACCATGTCGGCTAAATCGCGTTCACCCCATTCCTCAAAGAAATCATACGATCCATCGAATCCCGGTGTACCCACATTCCATCCTTCAATCCACTTACGTTTGGGAAATTCCCATTCGTCAAAAGCCTCATCCATTACCAAAAACCCCATTTCGTCACATAAATCGTAAAAATCGGGAGCCTGCGGATTATGACTGGTACGTATAGCATTGCAACCAATTTCTTTGAGTTTTAAAAACCGTTGCCTCCACACATCTTTAGGAACAGCAGCACCCAGCACGCCGGCATCGTGATGCAGACACACCCCTTTCACCTTCATCCATTCCCCGTTCAATGCAAATCCTTTATTGGGATCAAAAGTGTAGCTTCTGAATCCCGTCTTCGTTTGAGACAAGTCGATTTCTTTTCCGCCTTTCAGCAGCGTTGTTTTAAGGGAATACAAATAGGGATGATCGATGCTCCATAAACTAGGATTAGAAACAGAAAGAGCGGTTGAGAGCGTTGCGTTTTCACCTGCAGCAACCGATAATTGATCCCGTCGCTTCGCTACACGTTCTCCCTTTTGATTAAAAAGTTCATTGACAACCGTAAGAGTTTCCGGTTTTTCCGATTCGTTCACCACCTCAACTTCCACTTCCAACACACCTTTTTTAGCACTTGCTTCCGAAGGATGTGCATACACACCCCATTGCGCAATATGCACCGGATTGGCAAAAACCAACCACACATTGCGATAGATACCCGAGCCGGTATACCATCTCGAATCGGCCGCCCGGCTGTGATCAACCCGCACGGCAATCATATTATCCTCACCATATTTAATATAAGGAGAAGCATCGTATAGGAAAGAAATGTATCCGTTCGGTCGTCTGCCGAGCAAATGTCCATTAATATACACCTCGCTTCGGTTGTAAATACCTTCAAAATAGAGATAAACCTTCTCCCCTGCCTTCTCTCCGGGAATATGAATATTTTTTCGATACCATCCGATTCCTCCCGGAAGATACCCCATGCAACTCGCATAGGTAGGACTAAAAGGCTGTCGTATGCTCCAGTCGTGAGGCAAATCGACTTTTTGCCACTTGGTGTCATTAAAATTTTCTTCTTTTGCCGTTGGAATATCCTGTAAAACAAATTTCCAATTGTCGTTTATTTTCTCAGCTTTACCAAATCCCGCCCGGCCAAAAGAAAAGCCGGAATATAAAAATACAACCAGAAAAAATAATAATTTATCGATCTTCATCTCTATTTATTTAAAGTATTTCTTTCCTTTTATAAATCAAGCTTCTTCTATTACTTTCCAACCCATTGCATCTGCCAACTCATAAACCGGTTCTTTTAAATCGCCGTAGAAGGTGACCCTATGCCATCCCCATCTGTCCCATTCCCTAAAAAGCTTTTCAATATCCCCGACAGGTTCGGCACACAATTTGGTGCGACATGCTCTGTCATCGGGATCGTTATCCACTGCTTTCGCCCGGTGAAGAATAATCTCCTTCCGGTCATTGTCGATTTTCAAGGTTGTAGTCAAATATCCCGTAGGCAAAATCGACCTCACCGATGCTCCTTGTCTGTCTTCCGAATGAGTCATGATATCGAAAGGATTTGTCGGGCCTTCCGCTCCAAACATTTTATTGGAAGCAACACAATGAGCATAAATGATCTGACGCTTCGAGGTATCGATAACAGGATCGGAAATGTATCCGGGACGTCCCTGCGTCAGAGTAGCAAATGCCAACATAGTTGCCGTCGAACCGATATCGCATTCACAAGCTCCAACCAAACCTTCGTTGGTTAACTCGTGAAATCCCAAACAGGGATAAGCATGAATATGATTACCATAAAATCCTCCGAGGCAGTTGATGGTGATGGCATTGGCATGATGTTTTTCCAGAACAGATTTCATCCCGAGATAAAATGCAGCCGAGTTCCGGAGCTCTTCAATCGATACGTCGATAACCTTCCTTGCATTCTTTTGCCATTTCTCTGCCACGGCTTTAGCCTCATCCTTATCTGCCCTTTCCCATGCAAGGTTAACTTCCGAAAATGGCAGGTATTCAAGCGGAATTCCCATAACCGGCTCGCCAACGCCTTCATTTTGGTCGCGAACAGCCAATATTTTCGATGCCTTCATCCGACGTATACATTCATCAGCCGATAGCGTTTTTAATCTGTCGGCTTTGCATGTCAAGTCTCCTGCCACAGGGGTCAATTTCAAACGCTCCCGTGTAACAGCCCCGGCAAATTCAGTTGCCGTGCCTCCGTTCGCCACTACTTCAAAGCATCGAACCCCTGCCAACACATCTTCCATTCGCGAAGAAGAAACAAATCCAACGTTCGGTTGATTATTCCGTAAAAAACCTGCATTATATGTTAAAAATCCGCCGCTTCCCCCATATTTGAAATCGACATATAATACCGGTTTTTCCGATTCTGCAATCGTTTGGACTACCCTGTTCCAACAATTCATTTGATAAACAATATATCCCCCTATTTCCCTTTCTTTATCCTCCGCAAGGATTTTTTCTGCATCCTCGGGTCCTGTTGCTAACACCGAGACAAATTCAAAAGACGGAAATTTCTGCTTCAGGGTATTGTCGATATTTTCCATCACCGGTCGAAAATCGAAGCCGATATTCGGCCAATCCGGTTGAGATTGAACCGGCGCATGTAAGGAATAAATAATCCTTATTTTCATTTTTTTCTTTTGCCCCGAAGAACACGATATCGTCCCGAAGGCAAGGGGCGAAACTGCCATACATGCACCACATGCGGCACAAATGGAAATAAACCCTCTACGAGTAATGTTGTTACTCGAATCTTTACCGGTAGATTTAAATTTTGAAATCATAGGAATAGATTTTAAATTGATAGTTCGGCCATCCGGTCAAAGCTGCCCCGGACGAACACAATGCTCTTTTCTCTGATATACCCTCACATAATCTATTTCGTACTTCATGGGAAAAGCCGACAGTTCAGGCTCTCCCCCACTAGCACCAAGTGCCAAATTCAACAACACATAGTGAGGTTGTTTAAACGGATTGGTATAATTACCCAATGCACCGTTTATGGTTTCATCCAATGACACTTCGTTCAACAATTCATCGTCGAGATACAATCGAATAAAATTTTCATCCCAATCCATCCTCCAGACATGAAATTCCTCACCCCAATTTTTATTTTTTTCAAGAAAATGACGAAAAGGAATAGCTTGAGTTCTCCACTCCGCTTTATACCGCTCATCTGTACCCCACGCCACATTGGCAAGTATGTGAGGTTCATTGTTTATACGGTAATATTCCATGATATCGATTTCGCCGCACGAAGGCCATTCCATCGCAGTACCCAACGTCCAAATTGCCGGCCAAGAGCCGCTCGCTAAAGGAATTCGTGCTCGTATTTCAAAACGTCCATATAAAAACTCCTTTTTCCCTGCTGTTTTCAACGAAGAAGAAGTATATTCGATAAACGGTCGCGATTTTCTCCAATCGGTACTCCCCTTCTCGTAAAGGGGATTCGGCCTTTTCTCGTGTCTGCCTTCAATAACAAGCATACCATCCTTGCAATATGCATTATCTTCCTGGTACCACTGCAATTCCTGATTACGCACAAACCCCTTTTCAAAACGCCAATACTCGGGATTCGGTTTTCCGTCTTTGTCAAACTCATCACTCCAGACCAACTCGTATTCTTGAGCGAGCATGCTCATCGATAAAGACAAAAAGATAAAATTACCCAACAAAACAATTTTCGTCAACGCCAATAATTTCATTTTATTTTCTTCTAGTAATTAACGGGATAATCTTTATTGAAATCTGACTTTATTTTATTTCTAATGTGACAATGGATTTTGCCGGCAGGCTCACCGTCAACGCCCCGTCATTAGCAATTTTTGCACCGTTAAAGGCGGTCGGCTTCACCGTATTCGGTTTTTCAAACGTATTGTGGTCGGTCAAATTGACTGAAGTCAAAATTTCTCCCGACACTTTTTTACCCTTCAATCCCGGCAATTCCACGGTAATCTCCTGACCATTGTCAGCATCCACGTTCGACAACGAAATATGGATCACCCCGTTCTTGTTGCGCGAAGCCGTAGCACTGATCATTGGCAAAATGCGGTTTTCACGCACAACCATTTTGTCGCAAATCAAATCGAAAGGCAAATACGTAGCATCCTGATGCACCTTGTACATGCGGAACACATGATAAGTCGGCGTCAACACCATACCCCCCTTGTCGTCCGTCAAAATCATGGCCTGCAACACATTTACCATCTGGGCAATGTTGGCCATCACCACCCGGTCGGTATATTTATGAAAAACATCCAACGTGAGCGAAGCCACGAACGCATCGCGCAGCGTGTTCTGCTGAAACAGATGTCCGCGCACCGTGCCCGGTTCTTCGTCCCACCATGTACCCCATTCATCCACAATCAAACCCACTCTTTTTCGGGGATCGTATTTATCCATGACAGCAATCTGTCTTTGCAGAATCTTCTCCATTTCAAGCGCATTCCCCAATGTTGCGTAATAATCGTCCTTGGTAAATTTTGTTGCCGACCCCTTATTATCCCAACTGTGCACCGTATAATAATGTAGCGACAGACCGTTCATGTGGCGACCGGCATTTTTCATCAGTACCTCCGTCCAATTATAATCGGAACCACTTGCACCACATGCAATTTTATATAAACGATTATCCCCGTAATTTCTGCAGTACGTTTGATAACGTCTGTATACATCCGAATAATATTCGGGAGTCATATTTCCTCCGCAACCCCAGTTTTCATTACCTACGCCAATATATTTCACCTTCCACGGTTTCTCGCGGCCATTTTTACGGCGCAAATTCGGTATCTCGCTGTCTGCATCCGAAGTCATGTATTCCACCCACTTCGAGAGCTCTTCCACCGTTCCGCTTCCCACGTTTCCGCTAATGTATGGCTCGCAGCCCAGCATCTCGCACAGATTCAAAAATTCATGCGTACCAAAACTGTTATCCTCAATGGTTCCACCCCAATGGGTGTTTACAATTTTGGGACGCTGCTCTCTGGGACCTATTCCGTCCATCCAATGATATTCGTCGGCAAAACATCCTCCCGGCCAACGAAGAACGGGAATCTGTAACTCTTTTAGCGCTTCAAACACATCTTTGCGATAACCATTGATGTTCGGAAGAGAAGAATTTTCTCCTACCCATATCCCTCCATAAATACATCGACCCAGATGCTCGGCAAACTGGCCGTAAATTTCCTTGTGAATCACTTGCTCACCTTTGTCGGGATAGACCCGCATCAACGGCTTCTGCTGCGCAAAGATAGCGACAGAAACCATTAACATTAAACTCAATACACTTGTCTTTTTCATTTTTGTTCGATTTAGTTTTTTCTTCATTTCTGTTTTCTATTTGCAGTATTTTTTCAATCGTTCGTATTCTTCTTGGGTTATCTGAACCACCGCGCCGTGTTTTTGATTCGAAAAATTGGTACGTTTCATCACGCCTTCGTCGAAATGACCGATATCAGTAAACGTTTTGAAGTCGGTCATTTCCGTAAAACCGTAAACGAATACGCGGGTAACACCACTTTATTTTCTTTCAACGCAACGTTTTCGGTGATAGGTTTCGCTGTTCTGTCCGCAGGATCTCCGGTTAAAACCGTTTTCTCGACAGGCGAATCTCCGAAATCGAAATTCCGAAACGCAACCGTCGTTTCCACCGGCAACATATTGACCAATTTAACAATATAATCTCCCGTTGCGGTATCTCTTACCACAGAATGAGCTATGCGGGCGCAGGCTTTTTCGTTACTTGTCGAAATTTCAACCGTTACAGGAATATATTCATCACCTGCATTGTTGCCGAAAAGTTTTTGAACCCAATAACCTACCGTCGGCTTCACTTCGGTGTTGTTGAAATAAATCAAATCGGGATTCCACTGCGTATGTCCTTCTTTTGCAAACAGCGGCGCGTAAGAAGCCATCTCCACTACATCGCCGTTGCGTTCAACATGGCAAAGGTGCAGCGCTTCGGCAAGTGCCGTTTCCACGTTGTTGCGTCTTCCCGGCAAGTGAGCCGCATATTCGCCGAGATATACCTTGGGTTTATTTCGGTCGTATTTATCGTAAAAATCCGAATTATAAATCATCCATGCCGGCGAAACATAATAATGCTCATCCACCATCGGCACACCCAATTTGGTGGCAAACCGCCAACCTTCATCGTAATCGCTGCCTTCATAAAATGGTCCGGTTGTACCGATCACCGTAATTTCAGGATGTTTTTCTTTAATCGCGTTGAAAATCATCTCGAAACGCTCTTTAAACACCTCACTGATCAAGTCTTCGTTCCCAATACCTATATATTTAAGGTTGAAAGGTGCTGGATGTCCGGATTGCGCGCGGAGTTTTCCCCATGGGGTCGATTTGTCGCCATTCGCCCATTCAATCAAATCCAATATATCCTGTATGTAAGCATCCATTTCTTCAAGTGGAATACCACCCTGCTGACCGGCCAATCCGTTTTTGCCCTCGCGCGAGTTTTGGCACGGCACACCGGCTGCAAGTATCGGCAAAGGTTCTGCGCCAATATCTTCGCAAAATTGAAAATACTCAAAATATCCCAACCCTTTGGTCTGGTGATAGCCCCAAAGATTAAAATCGGGTTTGCGCTCCTCCAAATTCCCTATCGATTCTTTCCATCGGTATATATTTTCAATGCCGTTTCCGTGCGCCAAGCAGCCGCCGGGAAAACGCACAAATCGCGGTTTGATATCGGCAATCGCCTGCGCCAAATCGGCACGCAGTCCGTTTTTGCGGTTTTTGAAAGTTTTTTGAGGAAAAAGCGAAAAAAGGTCGCACCTCACCTCTCCTTCCTCTCCATTGGAAGAAGCGGAAGTAGCAACCGACAATTTTGCATTTCCAATGGTCTGATGAGCTGTCAATACCGCCTCGTGTTTTTTCCAGTTTTTAGCATTAATTTTAATGAAAACTTCATTGCTCAAAGCTTTCCCGTCATCATCGATCAATTTGACGAAAATTTTTTCCGGTTTCTTTGCTTTTGCAAACACCGAAAAATCGTATTTTTCGCCTTGCTTAATCGCTATTCCGTCAAAACCCTCGTTAATCAACGTTTGTCCTTTCCCCAAAACCACGTGGTGCAGATTATTGGGATGCAACGGGTCGATAGTATCAATTTTCACCTTACCTCTCCACGCCGTCGTACTGTTCCATTCGCGCCGATCTTTTTCGGAATACTCAAAATCGCGGTTTTGAAGCAATTCGGCATATAATCCACCGTCGGCTGCGTAGTTGATGTCCTCGAAGAAAACACCAATCAGTTTATCGCTGATTTTCTTAGGCTTTCCCGTATCGATCGTCATCGACACTTCCACAGGCTGCAACCCGGCAAAACGCACGGCATCGTCTTTCGCCTGTTCCCCATAAAGCATCCTTTTGTAAGCACTCAACTGAGCCGTTTTAATCAAGTTGTCAATGGTCTGCCAGTCCACTTCGAACACATTCTTATGTGTCGAAAAATCTTCCTTTCCTGTACGATCAATATAATAATCCTGCGGTTTCCAATGGATCAAATCCGGTGAAACCGTCCGGCCGTACACATTTTTATCTGCTTGAAAAACACACTTCCAACGTCCGTCTTCTTTCGTCAACACCGGGTTATTCATCTTCTTGTGCGACCCCCACGGTCCGTAATCGCTGGTCAAGAAACAATGTTCAATCGTATGCCATTGTTCACCATCGATACTCCACTTAAAATACAAGCCGTTGCGATTTTCGACGGCCAACATTGCCGAATCGGGGGCATCGGCAAAAACCTTTCCCCAACCCAATATCACCAATACCTCGATTAATAGAATTTTAACAAAACACTTCGCGCTCATCCTTATATTTTTTATACCTCTATATCGTTTTATTTATATTTTATCTACGTCCTCATCTTTGCAAAAAATATTTTCTCGACGCAGGATTTTCTTCATCATACATGAAACACCGTTCTATTTTTTCACCTTGAAAAATTTACACAAAACATATGGTTACATGAAACATATCGGCTTTTAGTCGGTATAAACAACCGCTCCACCCAAAGACTGCATCCGGAGCGTCAAATTGCCTTTTTTATCCACGGCCGATTCTCTCAAATCCGCCGTACGGTCGTCCTTGTCGTAAAGGATTTTCACCTGTTTCCCGGCCAGCCACGGAAGCGACAACTTCAGCTCCTTCGGCTGATGATCGGCATGCGTTGCAGCAATATACCACTTGTCGCCCGCCCTTCGGGCAATCACGCAGAACTTGCCGGGATAACCGTCCACAAAACGCGTTTCATCCCACACCACAGGCACCTTTTTCATGAAATCGAGCACATAATCGGGCTGTTCATCCAGGTTGTTCGGCATAATGCCGAAATGCTGCAAGGGCGACTGATACAACACCGCCGTTGCCGCCTGAAACGCATCCGTCGTCCGACGGTAATTGCCATAACCGTCGTCTTTCGAAAACCGACGGTTAAAAAACACCGGTCCGAAATCCATCGCCGCCACCGCATTGCGTGTAAACGGCAAAATCGTACTCACCAACGCCTCCTTATCGGCAAAATCCTGACTGAAAACCAGGTTCTCCGACGCCAGTGTTGCCTCGCTCGTAAAATGATTGGGATACATTCGTTCCCAACCCCGCGGCAGCGTCGTGCCGTGAAAGTTAACAAACAAACCATAACGGTCGGCATCAGTCAAAATATCCTCATACAACTTCATCGTCGTCTGTTTGTCTCCGCCAAAGAAATCCACCTTTATTCCCTTCACCCCCAGCTTCTTCATCCATTCCATCTCTTTCCGCCGGGCAGGAGCCGTATCCATTTTGTGCTTCGGTCCTTGCGGCGCATCGTTCCATGCTCCGTTCGAATTGTACCATAAGATAACATCTACACCCTTCGACTGAGCATAGGCAATCAGCGACGGCATGTTCTCGTATCCGATCTGCTTATCCCACAGTGCATCAATCAGAATGTACTCGTACCCCATCGCCGCCGCCAGGTCGATAAACGTTTGCTGATCTTTGTAATTGCAACTCGCATCCTGCCACAAGATCCAGCTCCACGTACTGCGGCCGGGCATATAGTTCTTCGAAGGCTCGTACAACGGATTCACCACATTGCATGCCGAGGTAGTCTCCACAATCGGTTTCAGCGTTTCGCCCACCGTCAGGGTTTTCCACGAAGTCAGCAACGGCAACGCAGCAGTAACGGTAGTGTCGCCTATCCCCCCATTTTCTCCTTTCATCGGAAACTCAATGGTATACAACCCATCGACCGTTCCCTCGCTCAAGCGCGTGCCGGCATACTTGCTGCTCACTCCGGTTTCCGAAATCAACACCCAACCGTCGTTTCCCACATGAAACAACGCAGGAAAAGTATATCCCAACCCGTAGCGCGAAGGCGTTCCCACCGGTTCTTCCACCGTATATTCTTCTTCATAACTCGGTTTTGATCTCATCCAACCACTGCCTGCAGGAGCTTGCGGCGTGATAAAGGTGGTCGTACCGGCAGGAAAATCAAAGCCCGTCCGTTCGCGATAAATCGTACAGCGACACTTGTCCTTCGAGCGGATGCGGTAGGCAAAGGAAATATCGTTATCCGCCACCTGAAAAATCACATCCAGCGAATCGTTACCGGCATTGGTATAAGTGGCCGTCAGTTCGTTGGCCACATAATGCACCCGGCTTGTTTTACCGTGAGGCAGCGCATACGTTTCGTCCACTTTCCGCGTCGCACTACCGGCATGACGCAGATTTTCCGTAAAATCACCGATCGAGGTCTCCAACCCCAGCGGCGAACGCTCCAGCAAGGTCTTGCCGCGATATTCCACCTCATACCACAGCATCCCATCTTCCTGCATCAATCGCACCTTTAGCGCCCCTTCAGGACTACACACTTCTTGTGCCACCATAATTTCAACAAAGAAAATGCAAAGCAATAACGAATAAAATCCTCTCATCGTCACGTATTTTTTTATTTCAATAAGCGTATTTCGAAAACCGACGACGGTTGTTTTAATGCTCGCGCTCAGCCTGCGGAAAATAAATAAGATACCGTTGGTTGTGCAGCGCATAAAACGGAATAAACTCCATTTCTTCCCTCTCCGGGAACGTCTCCCCTACGTACACAAACCTCAACCTCTCGTCGTCCGTTCTATGCAGCGAACTTTCAATTTCGGCCGGCGTACCGATAAAAGTAGGAATTTCGTTCAAAGGAATCAATTTCCCTTGCGGAATATGCCCCCCTCGGCTGTCGTCGGCATACAACCCTTTCAGATCTTCTGTTCCCATTGGCGCAGCCAACACAATCGGGCCGTATTGAAAAGCATAATAAGGGCTCTTGTCGGGCAACTGCACCAGATTGACCTGCATGGGCAGACTCAACGACACCCTGTCGCCCTTCTGCCACTTCCTTTCCAGCGTCAGGTATTTGCCCGTAACCGCACCAAATTGCAGCAATTCGTCGTTGATAAACACCTTTATTTTTTCGGGTTCTACCACCCACGAAGGAATCCGCAGTTTCAATGCCAACTTTTTGTTTTCCGTTTCTTCAAACGTAAAATTCACCTCTCCGCTGTTCGGGAAACGCGTACGCTGCGAAAAAACGATCCCCTTTTCGT
>ERZ795062.1190-NODE-1190-length-18987-cov-427.251215_pt1 | contig 18987 bp, 16 predicted proteins | sample MGYA00375146_ERZ795062 | MGnify/ENA primary metagenome ERZ795062 (study PRJEB30191, sample SAMN05720281) | activated sludge metagenome | isolation source: Anaerobic digester | place: USA | collected 2015-07-16 ... | reverse complement strand
ATTTAATGGAGAAGCGTAATGAGTTGGGTATGCACCTTTCCAAAGGAATGAAGCAAAAAACCATGATTTGCTGTGCGTTACTACATGATCCCGATGTTCTACTTTTCGACGAGCCATTGATTGGACTTGATCCAAAGGCAGTGCACGAGCTAAAAGAGGTATTTATGGATCTAAAAGCCCTTGGGAAATCACTTCTGATAAGCACGCATATGCTGGATACAGCCCAAAATCTATGTGACAGGGTGCTTGTAATGAAAAGCGGTAGACTGATTGCCGAGGGCACGATTGATGACTTGAGAAAGCGGGTGCAGGCGGCTCAAGAAAGCACTTTGGAAGAGCTTTTCCTGGAGATTACATCCGATGAAAACAAGTAATATTCTCGGCGGTTTAAGGGCTCTCTTTTTTTTGGATTCTACGAAGTACAAAAACTATGTTATTGATGCTATTCACCATCCGGCAAAGCTCGCAGGTTTGGTTGTTCAATACGGCTTGCAGTTCATATGGATCTTGCCTTTTTTGCTCAGACGAAATACCCCTGCTAAACCACCATGGTATTTAAGCCTAGACGTTATCGGTTCTGTAATTATGGCGTTCTTGCTGCTCATGTTTTTGGGAGGGCTAAATAAAGCTTCTGTCAGCTATGCTCCTGGTACTTATACCATGGCTGATGCTAACTTGTTATTTCCTTCACCCATTAATCAGCGCAGTGTTTATGCATGGTCAATGATACGTCAGTTCTGGAGTTCTTTGTATACGACGGTTTTAGCCATCATTTATCTTCCTTTATTTGGACGGATGCTCAATTTGCCCATGAATCATATCAGGCTAGTTTATTCCGGTTTAACCATCATGGTCCTCTCCATACTTGTATCATCTTTAAACTTCTTCGTTTTCTCCATCGCACACAGGTTCAACATTGGCAGATTGATTAAGAGGTTTATCAAGGTACTTATCATAGCGGTCCTTGCTTATGTGGCTTGGGGCATGCTAAGCGATGACAACGTTTGGGAAGGATTACTTACTACTTTGAATGGTCCTTTGCTTGGTTCTATTCCCATTATTGGATGGGCAAAAACACTCATAATGGCGCCATTCATGGGTAGCATTTCGCCACTGCCATTATTCTCAGTTCTCTTAGCTTCAACTTTAGCCATAGTCGCCTTGTCCATTTATTATGCTGTTGACTTTTATGAAGAGTCTGTCACTGTTGCAGAGTGGGCACAGGCTGTTAGCAAAGGAGACATGTCAAGCCTCCAAAACAGCAGCGAAAAGACGCAGAAGAAATCTAAGGAAATAGATCTTGATTGGAGCCTTAAGGGACCTTGGGCTTTTACATGGAAGCAAGCTATTGGAAACAAGCGGAGTCAGAAGTTTATCATACTCGGCTGGGATCAGCTTCTACTGCTTATTCTTGGAGTGATTGTCGGATATTTCAGTGTGGGTTTTTCCTCGATCACTGTGTTCGCACTAATTTACGTTGTTATGTATGTTATGCTGGTTCAAGTTTTACCTGTAGGGCTTCAGTATGAGTTACATAAACAGTACATTTATTTACTACCAGGCAGACCGTGGCAGAAAATTTCGGCTGTAAATGCTCTGCTTTCTTTGAGAGCTGGCATGAGGGCAATGGCTTTGGTTTTGCCGATTTGGATCTTGTCAGGCCTAACCTTTTCGGAAGCTCTGGCAGTTTTTCTGTTCATAATGTCAGCAGACGTTTTAGTGTTATTTGGCATGAGTGTTGTGAATGTCATTTTTCCCACGTTCGATTCCGGGAATGTGCTTACGGTCTATTTACGCTTTGCTGTCTTTGCTCTGTCCATGGCTCCTGCTATTCTCATTGCCCTGCTTATCGGTATTCTGACTAAAAGCTTTCTCTGGGGTTACTTTGGTTTTGCCGTCGGTGCCGTCCTAACCGTATTCTTACAGCTGCTTATTGCAGACAAAATCTTTTGGCGCATGGAGATGCCAAGTTAGAAGCCGTAGGCAGCTCATTTTTCGTTGCAAGTTATGGCTTTCTATTCTTTGTTCTTTGGTTTTAAAGAAGGGGCGCTATTGCATCGGTTTTTGGGGATGTACTTGGATTTGTCACCGCGACCGGCGTTCGATTATCCATTATCATTGTTGACTCCATCTGCCATGTGTTGCAAGCCCACCTTTTCAATTTTTGTTATTTTGTTATCTCTAAGAAAGTGAGGCTGTTGGTTTTTTTCTCACTTCTGTGATTTCGATTAATGCAGATTTCATGCTGAGGACACAATTTTCCCTTTCTGGTTATTGTGTTCAGGCAAAAATAGCAAGTTGTTTAGGTATTTAGCAGAAGCTCGGAAAAGGAGGAAAGGAGGATCGGTAGTTAAATATATTAACAATCTCCTTCAAATATGAAACAGAAAATTACTTTTTTTCTAGCCGCTCTTTTTTCTTTGTATAGAAGTAGTCTAGAAACTCGGCGGGTGACATGATTTTAATTTCGTGGAACTCTTTTAAGGGTAGTATGTGTTTTTTATCTCCAGAGACCAAGCAATCAACCTTTCCAGCCACTGCGCATTCTAATATGCGGTTATCTGTCTTTTTGGCATCAATGATTGATACCGTTACTTCTGGTTCTACCATAATTGCGTATTCATTTATGCTATTTATTACTTGATCAACCATGTGTTTATCCCATTCAAAGCGACTGACGAGCACGCGTTCTATCTCTTCCTCAATGAATGGAGAAATGTAAACCTCAATTGCCTCTTTCCACATTAAATCTACAACTTTTCTAGGGGTACCACCGAAGTGAAGAGCGGAAACAAAAACGTTTGTATCAATAACTACTTTCAGGTTTTGTTGTCTATTCCCTTTCGGCATCTATTATTTCTTCAATCTGATCTTCGGTTATTCCTTTTTCTAAAGCCTTCTGTTCCGCATAACGATAAATCTGTGCCCATTTTTCTTCCGCTATGTATCTTCTTATCGCTTCTCTTATCAGCTCACTTCTTGTTCTATTTTCTTGTTCCGCTAGGTCGTCTATCATTTTTCCCATTTCTGGTGGTACTGAGAAAGTCAGTACCGCTGTTTTCCTAGTGCCACTCCTTTTCGTTTTATGAAGAGAAACCGCCTTAATTACTTTTCGATTGCTTTTTCTTTTCGTTTGATTCACTCTATTTCACCTCCTCTAATGTAGTAATACTTTGTATTACTACATCCTACTTTAACATTATAGGACTAAAATTCGCTGATGTCAACCACATTTACAGAGAATAATCGGCACGATTATGGAGCTGATCTATGGCATTCGAAAAAGAAAAGCACAACGCAACTCAAAATGGAATGGCCTGGCTCAAAAACACTTTCGTGAGACATAATAGAACCTGTCTGAGCATGCAGGTCACTTAAAAATCTCTTAGGGCATAAATTTGTAATGACTTTCATTTTAAGAGTTATTTAGTTCTCAAATTACGAACGCTTGTAGGTACACATAACTATTCTGTTGCATGGCATTACTTTGTGATCAAGCCTCGCATATTATGGAGTTGCCCTAACTTGGAAAGCGCATTGACACATTGGTAAAAGAAGCTGCTGGTACGTGTCACTTATTAAATTGGCGAAAATTAGACGCTGTTGGGAGGTAAAATTGCGGGGTTTCGCTACATCTAAACAGAACACTGGCGTTGACGACTTTTTATAATGATGCGCCCAGGATAAGGGGTATTCGACAAATGGCCGGAAAGTTGTCGGGTAAAGTAACAATCTACTATGCTGTTGACTTTTATGAAAGGTCCGTCGGAGTTACCGCGTGGACACGGGTTGGTAGCAAAGGGGACATGTCAAGCCTCAAAGCAGCAACGAAAAGCCGCAGCCTTTCTCTGGGGTTACGTATGACTGAAACACAATTCAATATGAACTAGAATCTTGGCTTTCATTCTGGTTATCGGAGTAACTTTTATTTCTAAGAAACGGGAGAGTCTTATCCATAGGCGGTCAGTATATCCATTCTCGCTAGCTTATTTGTAGGGATTTCTACGACGACAGGGTCTTAGACGGCATGACAAATCAAGGTTTATACAAGATAATTAGTACCTGTAAGACTTCGAAAAGGAGTGTTTCTTTGCACCTAGCTCTGCTGTCACGCTGGGCAGTGCCTCACCTTTTAGGTTGTGAGCACCTAAATACGTGGAACATTCCAATCGCCATCAATAGTTCTCCAACAAAGAACAAGTCCCAACTGTAATGAGTTGGGACATACTGAGATATTAATTGCTGGAAGTTTGGGTCCTTAGCCAGCGCCCATATATTGATGGGCAAACCTTCACTCAAAAGAAATGTCACGTAATCCTTGATGAATGAATAAAAGATAACTGCAGCCCCACTGATAAAAAGCGCCCAGTCAACACCTTTTATTTTTATGTGTGCGCCTTTCTGTTGTAGAAGCACCGTAATGCATCCAAATACGATCATGGTCAAGGAGCAGATGACCGGCGCAAGCACTGGGCTGACCCAGGGCACCGGTACGAAAAACAATACATCCCAGGTCAAAATTGATGCTGGCCAGTCTAAGAACACTTTTAAGAAAATATAGTAAAAGATGTCCCAAAAACCGAACATGTAAAGAAAGTAAGCAAAACTTTGAAGGGCGTTTTCACCTACAGCTATTGCCGCAGTGATGAGCATTACAAGGGTAGCTAACTCCCTCGATGACTCAATGAGTAGTATCGTTGACGATGCAGGTTTCAGAGGAAGCGTAAGCCCCTCCGGGTAGTAAAGTTGCCTTAAATAGACTACTACGGCCGCTTCCAGTAGCCCCATGGCTACGCCAAAAATCGCCAACGCGACCAGAGTTTTACTCTCTTTAGTAATTGACTTTTTCATAAAAATAACCAAACATCTAGGCTGCTCTTTTGAGTAATATTACCAGCTAGTTAATAACTTCTTGTTGAAGTAGTATTCTACCTGGGATAATTGTGTTGGCTAAACTAGACTGGTCTATTGTGACGCACCTGGAAACAATGAGCAAAAACATGGGAAAGATTCATTGACATACTCGCGTTTTGAAGCGTAATCTACTATATATCGGCTGAATGTAACAGCAAACTGTGCAGCTGTAATTTTCGTATTGAACCTGTGATATTTGTAACTTGCATGCTAGTAGTCACCTGTCTTCTATCTGTATACTTGGTTTTAGCAAAACCGTAAACTCCTTCATAAGTTATAAGCAAGGTCCCGTCCAAGAAAGTATCATAGGCATTAAGTTCTTGAATAGTTACTGAGGCGGTTTGCCCTGCGTCATTACGCTTTTGCTGGTCAAGAGAGATGTTCTGACAGCCACACAGAAACACAAGGAGCAACAAGGTTACACTCATGACAGCTAAAAGTTTTCTCAAGATGTACACCCCCATTCGAAAGAGGTTAATACGGCAAAACTATATATTTGAATTATATAGGTCTAGCTACTGGCGAATACACCTGTATACCTAGTTTAAGGATGAGTATAATGTCCATAAAAATGTTATTTTTGGGTTGTTCCTTTGTGAGGAGTTGTTGTGACGTTCAGACTTGAAGGCATGCTTAGCTTAGTTAACCCCCATTGTATGAGAGCGCACCCACACAACTACAACCGCATTGAACTAGGACTTCGTGGTGCCCAAACTTTACTTCTGAAACACGAGAGAGATCGTTTAGTTCAGTTGTGGTGTACTAAATGTCCTCCTTGTTTAGTTTGTTTATCTATCTATTCAATAGCGTTATGTGTTTGATGCGTAGCACAATGGTCTTTCATTGGATGCCATTAGAGTTTGTCTTTTTTCGAGGAGATCTAGCTGGATTCTTATCCGCCTGCGGGATATAGAACCAGAGTTTTGCTATCTTTAGTAATTAACCTTTTGGCAAAAAAACCAATATCTAAGCTGGTCTTTTGAGCAATACTTGGAGATTCGAGAACAGTTTTTGTGAGAGCTTGTGAGCAATGTCTCGCGTTCGTGTTTTGACAGCTCGTCACTCTTATGCGACAAATGGCCAAGCAGAAGATCCAGCAAACAAATTGGGTTCTACTAAAAAACTTGGATTCTAAGAAAGGGCCTTAGATGTCTGTAATCCTTGATGTGCAATCTTTCACAGGTGCAGGTTTATATTCAAGTGGGAGCTTGCATGCACAATGTTAGGAACAGATACAAATGCATAGATGTGACGTGAGTATAATCCCTGAAACTCAGGGATTTAGCAAGGGCAGATTGTTTTCTGGGCCGTTTATCTGGCTCTTGTTGTGCTTTGATGGGAAGCGAAAGTGGTGGATTTTCGTGTAGCGACTCTCGAAAGTGAAAGAATGATCTGTGGTGTGTTGGCCGCCCTTCTTGTACGTTGGCGGCTAGGCAGGCGTACAGACAGACAGTAACGCAGTGTTTGGTAGTTTTCTTCATAACCATTTTTGTTGTGCTGGGTGGACGTCTTTAAGCTCTATGGTTGTTATATAATTGGATATGTGTAATGCTTATGAAGGGAGGTGTGACAAGCGATGGGAATGTTTTTGGCTGTTCTCTATGAAGTTAACAAGACAAGGATGTTCGCTGGAAGGGGTGGTGAGAAGGATGGAGGATGATGTAGAGCGTAAAGAAAAGAAGTTTGAAGTACCTGCGGCAGCTAAAGACTTTTTGAGTCAACATGGGAAACATGTTAGTAGTCTAACTTATTTGGTTCTGTTCATTCTTTTCATGATGCCTTGGGTTACAGTGTCCTGCAGTGGAATGGTAGTGGCTAGTTACTCTGGTTTTAGTTTAGCAAGAATGGATTTGGGGCTCATGCTGGCGGTCATTTTGCTTGTGGTAGGTATTATTGTTGGTATTGTTGAGAAGGAACGTGTTGTTTATTTCTCAGGCGTATTTATTTCGGGTGTAACCACACTGGCAATGCTTTTTGTGACCTTTGGTACTCGTTCAATAGTAGCTGATGCAGTTAATACCTTTGGTAGCGGGATGTACCTTGATGATATGAGCACAGTTCAGTATAAACCTGCTTTCTACATTGCCTGGATAGTTGCGGTGGGGTCATTCGCCTACAACTGGTACATGCTCAACAATTACACGGAAGGGGTTCATAAGGGTGAGATACTTGACTTGTACCGCAACTCTGTTATTTGGCAGAGCATAGCTAAGCGGTCTGATAAGACAACATCAAAGTCGACAGCAGAACAGGAAGTAAAGCCAAAAAATGAGGAAAAGGAGGGTAATGGCAATGAGGAAGAGAATCAGAGTAGCTAAGCTAGTGTCGCTAGGGGTTGTCTTTTTGTTCACTTTATCGCTACTTGTTGGATGCGGTGGTGTATCCGTGAAAGTGATTGAGAAGCAGAAAATACTTGGTGCCGAATTTGTTACTGCATACGTTAGTGGTTTCAAGAATGACGATGCCACGTGGAAGAAATTAGAAGAATTCGGTAATAATTTTGATAAGAACACTGATGAAGTGACTATTTATTTTTTCAATGATAAGAGTAAAATTCCGAGTTTGAAGAGCTTAGAGTGGATGTTGATTGACTCGAGCAGCGATGGTGTCGTAGGCACTTATATCCGCTATGAAAAAGGAGAAAAGGGAAGACTGATTAAGAATCCAGAGTTCGAAAAAAGCGCTCAAAACTCGGCCAATTCGGAAACCAATAATTCTGAAACCAATAATTCCGAAGAAAAGTCTAATCCTGAAACTGAGGAACCCCTGCCAGCACCTAAGGTTGACATCATACCAGTCACTTATACCGCAAGCTATGACAAGATGGGACTTGAAATTACGGCGACTTCTATAACTTTGAGCACGGATCCCCTTAGTGGAGAACAAACGGTAACAGTAACAGTAATAGCAAAGAACCTTAGTGATCAGAAAGTGTATGTGCCTCATTTTTGGTTTCTTGATGAAAAGTACCACAACAAATTTAGTGCTAACGATGTCTCAGCTGATGTTAGCCCCATCCCGGTTGGTGCAAAGACAAGGATAGTCTTTTCTGTAAAGCTGCCAAACTATGTTTCCATAAACAATGTGGATTTAGGTTGTGATGATGGGTGGAGCTTCATGAGGGATAAGCTCACTTCTGCACCGGCTGACCTAGGTACACCGATTTTCACTGCTACAGGTGATTATGGTTATCTTAGTGTTTACAAGGTTGCCGCAGTGCCGCAAGATGATAATAATAAGTTGGACGATGAAAGTAAGCAGTACTTAATGATAGAAGTCGAAGTAAATGAAACAAACGACAGCTATCACGCCGTGTCAAAAGACAGTTTCTCGCTGGTAGACAAAGATGAATTTGCTTATCCCCAAGTTGATCATAGCCCGCAGTACCTGACTTCGGGAAGTGCCAAACTCTGGCGGGGACAGCTCTTCTTTGCTGTTCCTAAGGGCTCTCCTTCTTCAAATTACACTTTAATCTTCAGTACCTCTTCGTGGAGTCAAAAGGCGAAGACAGTCGTGGATTTGTCCAAGTTAACGACTCGCTAGGAACAAGGTTTTCTATTGGAGGCGGGCTTTTTAAGCCCGCCTTTTTTGTTGGACTGAAACTGCAGGTGATAAATCTCAGCATGAAGAAGAGTAGCTGAACCGTTAGTGTCATATCATGTACGGAAAAGTGGATAAGGTGATTCTCAAAGATTACAGGTGCTTTTCGTTACTTTCAATACTCCACACGGCCGCCATAATACTCTTCTGGTTATTGGGGTTATGGTCTTTGCAGATTGCTTAAGCAGCGGCATAATTGTTTCGGTTAGAGAAACAAAACCATTGGAGCAAAGACGAGGCCTCGGCTTTCGCCCAAATCTTTGTAGTCAAGAAATACATCATCGTCCGTATAACGCTTAACGAAGTTGAAGGTTGTTTCCGTAGTTTGCCTCCGATGATCCAAAACAAAAGTAAAGTACCGGGCTCGTGGTTGTGTGTTGCAAAATGTAAGCTCCAATGTAGAAAACACCTGAACCTACCATGATACCAACAACTAAGTTAATACCATCGAACAACCCCATTTCCCTACGAAAGCCCCTTTGTTCAGTAGGTGCATTAACCATATGCACAGCCTCCTTTTTCTTATCATAAAGGTGGAGGCCTGTACGCAGTCTAGAACTATGGTTAACCAATGTGGTTATTCATGTTAACAGTTTCATTGATCCAATTTTCCGTAAGATAATTTCTAATGTGCATTAAATGGGAGGCGATGAACTCATATTTTGTTAGTAAATTGCCCGAAGATACATTTGGAGTTTTCACAAAGTAGCTGAAATGCAATTGCATTATTCTTAATGCTAAATGTTAAACGGTGTTGCTACGCGATTCTAGGACCCACATAAAACTTGTACCCTTGGTTTCAGCTCCGTCTTGCGTTTTGGTTTCCTTCAAAAGCAAGCACAGCAAGAAATATTACTATGAATAGACCAAATGAGAAAATAGCAGCCGATGTTTTGAGCAGTGTGAGTGGAGGTAAAACTAAACACAGCAATGCGAAAATTATTGGAGCGATAATATATAACAAGCTGGGCTTAAGAAGAGCTCCATAAAGAATTGGACCGACGAAGCAAAATAGTAATATTATCCGTAATACATTGAAAAATATCGTGTCATAAGGTTTAGTAAGTATTGAAATAGTTCTGCAAATGCCTTGTTCCAATAGCTTATATATCACCATGTAAATTGGGAAAAGCAACATCATGGCCCCTATTGGATACACTTCTTCTACGAAGATATCTGTATACAGATAATAGATTACGTAATTAGAGAAAAAACTGTCAAAAGGTTGGTGATATTTAAAGTAAAGGAGATGTAGTATAAAGTAACCGGCGATACCACAGATAGCAGCGACAATGAAATTGTAAGGGGATTTCACTTTAATGAGTGGAATAACAATGCACACCGTAATAGATACGGAAACAATAAAAACCCACGGAGCCCAAGGGAGCATCAAATAAAGTCTCTGCATCATATCCATCATACCTCCCGTTTATTTGTATATTATAATCCGACTAACTGCATGTATTGTTGAGATAACTGTTTGCCTCAAAGTTATTAGCGGAACATGCTCAGGGTCGGATTGGATAAATAATGTACTGAAATAGGTTGTTTTGGTTGCGGAAGGTTTGTTATGCTGAACTTGGACAATTTAGGAGCAACAATTCAAGGATTGTTGTGTTAGTCCAGTGTGTTGTTGTGATGTTCACCTTTTCTAGTATGGAGATGATAATTTTATCTGCCTATAAACTCTAATAGGAGGCGAGAACTATGCCCAGTAACACTGTTCGGGTTGGCATTATTGGCTGTGGAGGCATTGCGTTTGCCAAACACTTGCCCTATTTATCGCAAATAGATGGTGTGGAAATTGCGGGGTTTTACAACCCAACCGAGGAAAAAGCAAGAAAAGCAAAAGAGCAGTACGGCTCAAAGGATGCGAAAATCTACCACAGTTGGCAGGATATACTGGAAGATCCAAGCATTGACGTAGTTCACGTGCTTACACCTAACAAATTCCATGCAGAGATGACCATTGCCGCATTGAAATCTGGTAAGCATGTCATGTGTGAGAAGCCCATGGCAACCAACGCGCAGGATGCTCAGGGGATGGTAGAGGCGGCGAAGAAAAGTGGTAAAAAGCTCACCGTTGCATTTCAGAATCGATTTAAGCCAGAGAACATGATGCTCAAGCAATTGGTTGAGCGGGGCGATTTAGGATGGATCTACTTTGCCAAAGCAAGGGCTTTAAGGCGCAGAGGTGTGCCTACGTGGGGCAACTTCCTAAACAAAGACATGCAGGGTGGGGGAGCTTTAATAGATATCGGCAGTCATGCTTTGGACTTGACTTTGTGGTTCATGAACAATTACCAAGTGAAAAGCGTTGTGGGAACTACCTATAACGTGCTTTCAAAGGAGGAAAATGCGGCAAACCCGTGGGGACCTTGGGACCCAAGCAAGTTCCAGGTCGAAGAGTCTGCTTTTGGCTTTATTACCATGGCAGACGGTGCCACTGTGGTAGTGGAATCCAGCTGGGCTCTAAACACGGTGGATGAAGGGGAGGCACAAACGGTGCTATGCGGAAGTAAGGCTGGGGCCGACAACATATGCGGACTCCGGATAAACGGTGAGGATATGGGCAGTCTCTATTTAAATGATGTGGAGACACAACTTCACGGAGCTGCTTACTACGAGCCGCACGTAGTAGACCCGGGAAAACTGGAAATGGAGTCCTGGATAGAAGCTGTAAGGGAAGATAAAGAACCACTAGTAAAACCAGAGCAGGCTTTGGTGGTAACGCAGATCATTGATGCTATTTACCAGTCTGCGGCTACAGGCAAGCCTGTTTTGTTCTAAATACGTCCGTCGCAAAAAAGAGAGGGCCTGCCCCCGTGACCCACTGTGAGAGGTGCGCGAGGGCAGGTGAGAAGGGCCGGTTCTTATTCCCAACGTGGGAGGTGTGATAGCCCAGTTGTCATGGGAGCAAGAAAACTCCCATTTTCTCTGCGTCAACCCATTGGGCTTGCAGAGAACTGCTTCTTAGGTTCCCTTTGTAGGATGTAATGCCAAGCTGTTTGGCATAAGCTGGATCAACCATGAATCGACCATCCTTAAGCGAAAACTTGGAGTAATCCACCAATGCACCATTAAGCGAGGCGATTTTGGCCTTGTTTGATATGAAAAGCACTTTGGCATTGGGTTTTTGCTGGGCCACTTTCAAATAAAGTTCTGCCATGCCTTGGGTCAGACGGGGCCCTGCTCTAAATACCCAGTCGTCATTAAAGGAAACAAGTTTGCCTTGCTGGACTGCTTTTAAATCACTCCAGGGTTTTCCTTTAAAAGAAGCTGCTTCCCCGCCCATGGATTTTTCCGGATAGAGAATGTAATCAGGGTTAAGTTTGAGAAGGGTCTCCTCGCCCAACGTGGGCCATGGTTGAGTGTAACTACCTGTGACCGAGATCAGCCCTACCTGATTAAGAAGGTCGTTAACAAAAGTGTCTTTACCCACGGTCATGGGCGGGTCATTCCACATAAGCAAAAGTACACGTGGGTGTTGCCCACCTAGTGATTTTAGTGCCATCGGCATGAGTCTTATTTGCTCCTCAAGTTTTTTTGCTTGAGTTTCCTTTTGGAAAATAAGTCCCATGCGGTGTATCAAAGAAGACACATCACTTACTGACTTGGGGTCTGCAATGAACACGTTCCAGTACTTTACCATGGTGTCGTAGGTTTCTTTTCTAAAACTAATAGTGCCAATGATCAGATCGGGTTTCTTGGTCAGTAGTAGTTCAATGTTGGGTTGTGTGTAGTCGCCCATCACGGGTACATTTTTTACCTCAGGTGGGTAATCATCCACTGGTGTACGTCCCATTAGACTGTCCTGTGCTCCGATGGCGTACATGATCTCCGTGACATTGGGAGCCAAAGAAATAACACGCTTGGGCACAGTTGTAAAGGTTAAAGTCTTGCCTACATCATCCGTTACTTTCACCGCCGCAGAAACTGGTAATACCAGCATGGTAGCTGCCAGCAGCAGTGCAACAATACGCGAAAACCGAGTCCTCATGAGATCACCTCCTTTGTCCTCGCAAAAGAGGCTCGGAAGTAACAGATCAGGCAGGTCTCCCGGCTTCCGGATCAACACTCAGTCCTTGCCTTCCCAGCAGCCCTTTTACGGTTGCCAGTGGCGTTCTTGCTTTGGACTTCGCTCCCCGGTCACGGTTGCGGGACAGCGCCGGTTTCTCACCGGACTTCCCTTTTGGCCCATACCGCACAAAAAAGAATGGGCACCTGACCCGGTACTTAGTTCCATTATAGAACATTGGGTGAAGCGGTTCAACTTCTCGAGTAGAATAGCTCAACGTCGTACTAATTCCGACTGTATCCATGGAGCTCATGGATTATTGGAAGCACTAACATGAATGTAGCGATGAATATCATTTAAAAATGCCGTATTAAGGATATTAAGAGAGCCGTTTTAGAGAGTTTACGCAAAGAACACAGTAAATGAAGAGCAATCTCTTTGACCTTAGTTATATGAGTTACAGTTTCGATAGTTACTGTGAGTTCGAAAGTGTCATTGTGATCCTGAGCAATATGGCATCAAATCGGTCGAGGTTCTTTGATAAAGCAGGTTGGTTTGTGAGTTTATTGATAAACTCTGATCCAGAAAAATTGCGTACTATTCTATAGTTTTGTGCCAGACCCGTACTCATACTTCATCTCTACTAGTAATCCACCCAGTTGTTGGTTTTTAGGGTCCTATGTCTTTCACTTAGACAAAATGCAGATCAGTTGAGTGAATACAGGAAGTGTCTCATACAAGTCAGTGGAACCTTATCTCGTGTTTTACTGTTGATGGCAACATATGACAAACCTAATCCATTATTAACTCTTTGGAGAAAAATCTAAGTTATCTTACCTCCCATTTCTTGCACTTTTCGAGTCCTTTTCGTGCTGATTTGTACTCTCCACCTTTCTAGTCTTTGGCCAGCTGAAATTGTTCTTTTGCTTGTTCCAGCTAAGTATCATTTTTCGTTTTCGAGTAAAGGTTAGAGTACAAATAATCCAAACCACGTTGAGCTGCAGGGTATTTTCCATTTCGTAACCGAATAGCTTCTTTGTACTTTTGCTCGGCTTCTTTATACTTTCCAAGTGTGCTATATATAAATCCCAACTCATATTGAATGTAGGCATTATTGTTTCCCATACTAACAACTTTTTCAAGGCATTCTGCCGCGAGCTCGTATTTATCTTTATTTTTATTTTTTTTGTTTATCAATTCGCTTACTATGTTTACTCCCAATATGAAGAGGACGTTTCTTTCTTTGGAGGTGCAGTTGTCTATAAAATCAGGAATAAGCTTAACCTGGTAGTCTTCATTGCTTTCGAAGAAAGCGTGACAAATAACAGGATGGTATGTCAATACCCTTTGGTTTTCTATTTTGATATGCCCTTTATTCGCTAGGCTGTCTAGCACCCTTTGCATTTTCGTTGGGGTCCACTTTAGACCAATCTTATCCGACGTAATAATTCCTTCCAGCACGGGGACAGGAGAATGGATCCCGTAGTAAGCTACCGATGCAACGCGATCAAATAACTCTTTTTCATCATTTGAAAGAGAGTCATTTATCTTTTCACACTTCCGCTTTAAAGTGTCAGAAACCATATTCATGGTTTCCTTTGTACTCAAATAGTATTGGAGAACAAGGAATTCACCCGGTTTTCCTAAAGCATCTTTCTTAAACCTATCGACGAAATCCCGTATATCTTGCTGCGACATGGCATACTTCTCCCTTTTAAGGTTAAGGTATTGTTCTACGTCACTTTCTTCCAGTTTGAGGTCACAATTGTCAAACTGGGCACCATTAAGTAGATCATTCTCAATTAAAGCTGTACCATTCTCGTTGTACCATTTTTCCCTTCGTTCAGCCATCAAGACTTTGATGTTCGAACTAGGAAGTTTAGTTATAAGTTCCTTTATAAGCGTTTCTCCACAATCTGCGGCATCGTCAACAGCGATTAGTATTTTGCCACTAAGTTTTTTAAGGTTCTTAATTGCTTTTTCTAAGTGAAAGTCGCTTTTGATAATTGAGTATACGTTCCACCCGTCCTGCACAAAGTCATAAGTGATTCGCTTTATCATAGTTGACTTGCCTGAACCACTTTCCCCAAGAACCAAAACACCCTTTTTTTGATCATTTTTTAGGATTTGTTCAATATGATACATCTGTGCCGTTTTAAGATCCAAATCTTTCAAAATGGGAATATAGCTGGAGCTTACGATTCCATTGTAAAAGTTATTGGTCTCATGTTCCTTATCTTCCTGACTAGAAGATCTGTCTAAATCGATCTTAGATTTGATATCTTCAAGACCTGTCTGTTTTAGTTCTTCCATAATATTTTGAAGTTCCTGTTGAAGTGAAAGTAAACCATTTCTTATGTCAACCACATATGGGAACAGTTGCTGCTGATTGGCTAAGATCTCCAAAAGCTTCTGGTCATTTGCATTTTTCAATTCGTCAACGGCGCATATTACCTCTTTGACTATCGCATCAGTGACGGAGTTACTCATCTGCTTTGTAGTTTGTTGCTTGCAATGGTAATCGATAATGCCTAAAATGATTGGGCATATTAGTTGTGCACTTGTCAGAGGTATAATCGCGAAAACACCACTGATTATACCCTTAACTATGTCGTTGTCTAAATGGAAGTCCTGAACAATTCTTCCTATGAAGTTTTCCATTGATTCTTCAACGGGTCTGTGCCCGTCAAAAAAATGTCTGTAAGAATCAACTTTACTTTTACCTAACTCACTTAGTGACTGAAGAACTGCAGCAAGTAAACTCATACTACCTGACCCCCAATCTCCTTGTCCAAGTTGAATGTATTATATAGCACAGGTGTTTTTGTGAAAGTCCATAAACGGTACATTCCGTAAGCGGGGTTTCAAGCAATCTTGTAAAGAATAGGTGGGACAGCTTGGGCGAAGAACGGTACAAAACTCTTTGCTGTAAGAGTAATAGTATGGAAAATGGAAAACACAACGAACGAGGGAGAATGGAGTAAGCAGGGTTTTGGTCATGTAAGTGTTTTTGCAGCGAAAGAGGAGTAAGTGCACGCCAAAGTGCATGTGTATTTTTTGTCTTCCGTGCCGTAGATGAGTTCGTGGAAGCTCTCATGGATTATGATATTAATGGGTCACAGACTGGGGAGAGCTTATTGGCAAGAAGCAAACGGAGACCTTCAAAGAGGAGGTAAGTGAGCATAAATATAAAAAAAGAACAACAGCAGCATGTGGTAAGGACTTTGTGGCAAAGATTGACCATAATGGCAATTTTGGGCCTTGTAGTCATAACAGTTTTGTTCGGTATTAATCAAATTGTCCAAAGAGCTGCCAATGTGCCTCCTGGTAATGGCCAAGGTACAGGTTCAGGAGCCATTGCCCAAGATGTTTCTGTCTGGACTCAAAGCAGTAAGTACGACTTCGACCGCGGCCTAATTTATCAAGTGGATACTTCGGCAAACCCTGGAGATGTTGTGCTCGCTATAAAAATGCAGACCGTACTGGACCACTTTAACGACCAGCGCTACATCAACTCCGAGGAAAGCCAGAACATAAGCGTAGAGGATGGTCAAGTGGAGCTTTTGCCTTTAAGATCTGAGGGCGTTTTGGTGTCTAAGAATTTATTGCCTCAGCACGTAGTACGTGTGGAATCCTTTAACTTTGAAGCATCTATACCTTGGCGAGCCAGTGTAAAAGTACAGTTTTCCAAAGATGGTGTAAACTGGTACAGCTCTGCAGGAATTCTAGACGGTTGGGACAAACTGTCTGAAGGTTCTCACGACATTGATTTATCCAACCTAAATTGGGTTGGCGTGTCAGAGTTTTACTACAGAATGGCGTTTGATGGTGGTGGGTTGCTGGGTTTTATGAGGCCTGCAGTAAAAGAAGTAGAACTTACGTACGCTGCCTACCACACTTCAGGCAGCATTGCCTCAATGGTCTTTGACAGCGGAGTAGAGAATGCACAGTGGGATTCTATTTGCTGGGATGCCACACTATCGATGAATGCCACTATTACTTTTGAAGTGAGAGCGTCAGATACGTTTTTTACACGAGACAGCGCTACTCCAGGCTGGACTTCAGTAGAAGCTGAAGCTCTCTCAAATAACTCATACCGTGCGTCAGTTGATCTGCCTTCTGGTAGGTACAAACAATGGCGTGCTACGTTAAGCACATCTGATACTTCCACCACACCCATACTCCATGAAGTCAAGGTTTATTACTATTAACTGAAACAGTTAGGCTGATTTTCCGCCAAGATTTTTATTTACCCGCCCACTTTCACAGTAAAGCCGCTGTTTTCAAACAAGGCTTTTATGTGTTCAACGTGGTCTGCATCAGGTGATTCATGGGTGGGCATTCTGTAGGGTTTCCCCAGACGCACATACTTTTCTCCAACGTCGTGGAAGGGTAGCAGATCCACACGCCTGACACTACCTATGTCATTTTTCAAGAAGGAAATCAAGCCTTCAATATTTTCATGAGTATCAGTAATACCAGGTATGAGTGGTATTCTGATAATTACATCACTTGCCCTTCCACTGCCTGCAAGAGCTTTTAAGTTTTCTTTTATGAGTTCATTTGGCACACCAGTAAAATACGCATGCTGCTGTGAATCTGCCAATTTCTGGTCATACAAGAAAACGTCTATTAAAGGTGCTAATTGAGAAAAAATGTCCTTGGGCACAAAACCAGAGGTTTCCACGGCTGTGTGAATGCCTAGTTCCTTGCATGCCTTTAGAGCATGCTGCAAGAAGCGCGCTTGCATGAAGGGTTCACCACCGGTGAAGGTCACTCCTCCACCTGATTGATCGTAGTACAGCCGGTCTTTTTCCAGCTCCTGCATGAGCTCTTTTACGCTCAACGTGAAACCCACCATTTGCCAAGCAGTGGTTGGGCAGTAGTGTGCACACACGCCACAACGTGTGCACTGTGTTCTGTCAATCACTACGCCGCCTTGGGTAAGCTCTAAAGCATCCTGTGGGCATACTTCTTGGCAGGTACCGCATCTCATGCACCTGAACTCAAAATGCATCAGCTCAGGAATAGGGCTTATGCCTTCAGGGTTTTGACACCACCAGCAGCTTAGTGGGCAGCCTTTTAGAAACACCAGCGTTCTTATGCCAGGTCCGTCGTGCACAGCGAAGCGCTGCACATCAAAGACTGTGCCCTGAGCGTTCCAATCTACTACAGATTCCTTCTGGGGCAAAGTTCTTACACCGTCTCGTGCTCTGTTCGAGCTATGATTTCCTCTTGCAGACCCTTGGGCAGGTTTACAAAGTAATCACTGTAGCCGGCAACGCGTACCATGAGATCTTGGAAGTCTGCTGGTCTTTTCTGAGCTTCGCGGAGCAGTTCTGCGCTAACTACGTTGAACTGCACGTGGTGTCCGCCCATGTTGAAGAAGCTTCTTATCAGTTGTCCCAGCTTCTTAAGGGTTTCTGGGTCTTCCACGATGTCCGGTGTGAGTTTCTGGTTAAGCAGTGCTCCGCCCGTTTTGTCCCAGTCGCACTTGCTCACCGACCTAAACACAGCAGCTATGCCTTTTCTGTCACTACCTTGCACTGGCGATACACCTTCAGATACGGGCATGCCAGCTTTCCTTCCATCAGGGCTTGCTCCCATAACTCTACCAAAATACACGTGCACCGTGGTGGGCAACCAATAAGCTCTGCGAGATGCCCTTCTTACAGGTGTGGGTGGGTAGCTCTCAATGAGCTCCACTGTTTTATCCACCAAGGCCTTAGCTATGTTGTCGGCAAAATCGTTGTCTTCGCCAAATTTGGGCGTCCGCGTAAGTATGACCTGCCGCATCATCTCATATGGACCTTCAAAGTCGTTCGTGAGTGCTTTTAGGAGCTCTTCCATGCTGAATGTGTGGTTTTCAAACACGTGGTATTTTATTGAGCTCAGACTCAAAGTTACAGTGCCCAAACCAACAAGTTGTACATACTGCGTGTTGTAACGAGCCCCGCCACTGTTGTAATCCTTTGCACGCTTTACGCAATCTTCAATCCACAGCGACATGAATGGTACAGGCAGCTCAGTGGCGTAAAGTTGCTCGATAATATCGTTGCCCTTCATCTTTATGTCCATGAAGTACTTTATTTGCTTTAAGTAGGCGTCCCAAAGTTCTTCATAAGTTTGGAAGGTGCTAGGGTCTCCTGTCTCCAAACCTATTTTCTTGCCCGTTATTGGGTCCACACCATTGTTAAGGGTGATTTCCAGTATCTTTGGCAGGTTAAAATACCCTGTCAGTATGTAGGATTCTTTGCCAAAGGAACCTGTCTCCACGCAGCCGCTTACCCCTGCAGTCCTTGCATCTTCCAAGGTTTTCCCTTGCCTAAGCATTTTCACAATGATGCCATCAGCGTTGAACAGGGGTGGTTCACCAAAACCCGGGCCAATAACCTCTAGCGCTTTCCTGAGCAGTCTATCAGGTGTTTTATTGCTTATAAGAACTGCCGTGTTTG
>ERZ795062.1185-NODE-1185-length-19025-cov-6.045177_pt1 | contig 19025 bp, 15 predicted proteins | sample MGYA00375146_ERZ795062 | MGnify/ENA primary metagenome ERZ795062 (study PRJEB30191, sample SAMN05720281) | activated sludge metagenome | isolation source: Anaerobic digester | place: USA | collected 2015-07-16 ... | reverse complement strand
CATGCAGATGCAAGGCAAAAAGCACAGCAAGGTGGACACTTTGCGAGGCTTTTTAACGCGGCAGATGCGTTTTCAGGGGCGAAATACACCGTAAATCGAAATATCAGGACGCCCTAGGGAATCCTAGGCAAAGCTGTGTGAACCACACGATTATGAATATTTTCCGCAAAACCCTGTGGGGCATCGTGGGCTTATCGGTGCTCACCGCCATCGGCTCTTTTTTCTCGCAATATGTGCTGGGCTTAAACCCTTGCGTGCTGTGCATTTTGCAGCGGGTGTCGGTGATTGCGGTGGGCGTGGTGGCGCTCTTGGCCGCGTTTTCCGCCCAACGCAGCCGCGCCGGCCGCAGCATAAGCGCTTTGCTGGTAAGCATTCCTGCGCTGTATGGCGCTGGCGTGGCGGTGTATCAATTGTGGCTGCAAAGCCTGCCGCCGGGCATGGCGCCGGCTTGCGGCGCGCCCTGGACCTTCCGCCTGCGCGACTGGCCGCTGTTTGATTTATGGGAGCCGGTGGTGCGCGGCTTTGGCGATTGCGCCGTGCCCGATTATTTCCTCGGCGTGGCGCTGCCGGTGTGGAGCGTGCTTTATTTCGGCTTTGTGTTGCTGCTGGTGTGGAGCGTGTGGTGGAAAAGCCGCAAGCTCTAAGTAAATATCAAATATTATTGATGATAAGCCACAGGCCGTCTGAAACCTTTCAGACGGCCTGTGTTTTTTAAGCAAACTAAAACAATTTTTGCGAATCAAGCAAGAGCGTGACCGGGCCGTCGTTGCACAAATCGATTTGCATATGCGCTTGGAAGCGGCCGGTTTCCACGTTAAGGCCGTGGCGGCGCAGCAGCCCGGCCACGGTTTCGTATAAGGGCTCGGCCGCTTCAGGGCGGGCGGCTTGGCTCAATGAGGGGCGGCGGCCGTTGCGGGCATCGGCGTAAAGGGTGAATTGCGACACCAGCAGCACGGCGCCGCCGATGTCTTGCACGGAGCGGTTGAGTTTGCCGGCTTCATCTTCGAAAATGCGCAGACCGGCGATTTTGTCGGCGATATAGCGGGCATCGGCTTCGGTGTCGGCATGGCACACGCCCAGCAGCACCATCAGGCCGGCTTCGATTTGGCCGCTGCGCTCGCGGTTTTGGCCGGCCAGCACATCAACGTGGGCGCGGCTCACTTTTTGGATAACGGCACGCATTGGGTTTCCCAATAAAGAAAAGTAATGAAAGCGCCAGTGTAGGCAGCGGCGCGGGGTTTGGCAAGCCATTGCCATCAGTGGCGCGGCGGCGGTTTATCGTTGGGCAAAATCTGTTCATAATAGCGCTTGTGCGGCTTGGGTCTGAATGTTTGGCAAATGCTTTCAGACGGCCTGCATCATTGCTTTTGCTGCGGATTTGCCGAATAGAAGGAGGCTCTGAAAAACTCTGGTGCATGGATTTTGCCGGCATTTTGATGCCGGGCAAGGCGTTTTTTTGAAGCTATAGGGGTTCTATTTTCTCAAAATCCCAACGCGGCATGGCGTAAAAAGGGCGGTAAAAGCCGTTATCATGAGTGATTCAGAGCCTCCATAAATCAGGCCGTCTGAAAACGGCACGGTTTTCATGAAATAAACACAATGAAATCTTCTTTTTCAAACGCGGGCCGGCGCTTCGGCCGAAAGCTGGCGCACAAACTGGTGCAAACGCAGCGTTTGTCGCGCAAAACGGCGGCATTTGCTTTTTTGCTGGCCGGTGCGGCGCTGGTGGCGCTCACTTCGCTGGTGTTTGCCAAAATGGCCGATTGGGCGCTGGAGCAAAATGCGCACTGGGTGCAGCAATATCCTTGGTATGCCTGGCTGGCGCTGCCTTTGGGGCTGCCGCTGATTGTGTGGCTCACGCGCCGTTTTGCGCCCTACACGTCGGGCAGCGGCATTCCGCAGGTGCTCGCTGCGCTCTCGCTGCCTTACGGGGCGCAGAAAACGCGGCTGGTGCAGCTGGGGCAAACGATGCTGAAAATCCCGCTCACGTTTTTGGGCATGCTCGCGGGGGCGTCGATCGGGCGCGAAGGGCCTTCGGTGCAGGTGGGCGCGGCGGTGATGCTGGCTTGGGGCTCGTGGTGCAAAAAACACAATCTGGCTTTTAAGGGCTTGCAGGAAAACGATTTGCTCGCCGCCGGTGCGGCGGGCGGCTTGGCGGCGGCGTTTAATGCGCCTTTGGCAGGGGTGGTGTTTGCGATTGAAGAGCTGGGGCGCGGAGTGATGCTGCGCTGGGAGCGGCAGATTTTTATCGGCGTGTTGGCTGCGGGCTTTATCCAGGTGGCGGTGCAGGGCAACAACCCTTATTTTTCGGGCTTTCACGGCGAGGCGCTGCCGAATATGCTGGTGTGGGTGTTATTGTGTGCGCTGGTGTGCGGCGTGGCCGGCGGTTTGTTTGCCCGTTTTCTCTATAAAGGTGCGGTTTGGGCGGCGCCGGAGCGCTGGCGCAGCTGGATGCGGCGCCACCCGCTTTTGCTGGCGGGCATTATCGGCCTGTTGCTGGCGGCCATCGGCACGGTTTATCAGGGGCAGACTTTCGGCACCGGCTATCACGAGGCTTCGGGCGCGCTGCGGCGCATGTATGAAGCGCCGCCGGGCGTGGCGCTGGCCAAATGGGCGGCCACGGTGTTGTCTTATTGGGCGGGCATTCCCGGCGGCATTTTCACGCCGGCGCTCAGCGTGGGCGCGATGATAGGCCAGCAGATTGCCCAATTTGCCAGCCTGGAAACCGGCGCCAATGTGTTGGTGCTGATCTGCATGGCGGCTTTTTTGGCGGCCGCCACCCAATCGCCGCTCACTGCCAGTGTGATTGTGATGGAGATGACCGGCGGGCAGAATTTGTTGTTTTGGCTCTTAATTGGTGCTATTTTTGCATCTCAGGTGTCGCGCCAATTTTCACCCAAGCCGTTTTACCATGCGGCGGCGGCGCGCTTTCGGCAGCGGGTGCAGGAAGAATATGCGGAGCAGGCCAAGCTTGCCCGCGCAGAGAAAAAGGAGCAGTAAATGGCAGTGAATTTGCGAGAAAAAGAAGCGGCGGAAATTTTAACTGTGGACGGCGCACAGGTGTTTATCGGCCAGGCCGGTGTGAAAAAGCCCGACCACAACGATTTAACGCTGATTGTGCTCAACAAGGCCAACAGCGTGGGCGCGGTGTTTACCCAAAACCGCTTCTGCGCCGCGCCGGTGCACATTGCCAAACAGCATTTAACCAATGAAAACGGCATCCGCGCGCTGGTGATCAACACGGGCAACGCCAATGCCGGCACCGGCGCACAAGGCCGCGAAGATGCGCTGGCGGTGTGCGAAGCCGTGGCCGCGCAAGTGGGCTGCGATATCGGGCAGGTGCTGCCCTTTTCCACCGGCGTGATTCTCGAGCCCCTGCCGGCGCAAAAAATCATCCGTGCCCTGCCCGGCGTGAAAGCCGCGCATTGGAGCGATGCCGCCCGCGCCATCATGACCACCGACACCGTGCCCAAAGCCGCCAGCCGCGAAACCAAAATCGGCCAAAACCACACCGTGCGCGCCACCGGCATTGCCAAAGGCGCCGGCATGATCCACCCGAATATGGCCACCATGCTCGGCTTTATCGTTACCGATGCCAAAGTGTCGCAGCCGGTGCTGCAAATGATCACGCAGGAAATCGCCGATTTATCGTTTAACAGCATCACCGTAGACGGCGACACCAGCACCAACGACAGCTTTGTGGTGGTGGCCACCGGCAAAAGCGGCCAAAACGAAATCGACAATATCGCCGACCCGCGCTATGAGCAGCTCAAAGCCATGCTCGGCAGCCTGGCGCTCGAATTGGCGCAGGCCATTGTGCGCGATGGCGAGGGCGCCACCAAATTCATCAGCATCCAAGTGGAAAATGCCGAGAGCCGCGCCGAAGCACGCCAAGTGGCCTATGCCATCGCCCACTCGCCGCTGGTGAAAACCGCTTTTTTCGCCAGCGACCCGAACCTCGGGCGCATTCTCGCCGCCATCGGCTACTCGGGCGTGCCGCATCTGGACACCGAAAAAGTGCGCCTTTACCTGGGCGATGTGCTGGTGGCCGAGCACGGCGGCCGCGCCGCGAGCTACACCGAAGCCGCCGGCCAGGCTGTGATGGCGCCCGCCGAAATCACTGTGCGCGTGGATTTGCAGCGCGGCAGCCACGGCGCCACCGTGTATACCTGTGATTTATCGAAAGAATATGTGGCGATTAATGCGGATTACCGCTCATAAGCCATAAATCGGCAAACCCACCGACAGGCCGTCTGAAAGCTTTCAGACGGCCTGTTTCATTATCGGGCGGCAAAACCTGCCGAATCATTGCCAAACATAAAACCCTGAATGACACACCTTAACCAAGCCCTACAAAACCATTGCAGAGCATTTACTTTAAATATAATATTGCCATGCGGTTTGCAATAACGTATCGGCATTAAAAACATAAACTTACCTCTGAAATTATTGCTATCGGGAGAAACCAAATGAAACCATTAAACTTACTCGCATCCTGCCTTGCCGCCTTATCACTGGCCGCCTGCTCCAGCTCGGGCAGCAGCAGCCCGGGCGTTGCCGGCAATGCCAACCCGGGCACGGGCGGCGGCAATATCGGCACATCACCCGGTGGTGGCGGCAACGGCAACGGCAACACCACTCCGACCAATCCCGGCAACGGCAGCGGCAACGACATCCCCACCGGCCCCGGTGCCGGCAATGCCAACCCGGGCACGGGTGGTGGCAATATCGGCACATCACCTGGTGGTGGCGGCAACGGCAACACCACGCCGGCCAACCCCGGCAACGGCAATGGCAACGACATCCCCACAGGCCCCGGTGCCGGCAATGCCAATCCGACACCAACCGATCCCACACCCGCACCCGATCCGGATCTTTCCGATGTGCAGGGCAATTTGTTGCGCACACTTGTCGACAAGGAATGGGAGAGTGTGGAATCCTCCGATGTAAAATATGAGCAGCGCCACAAACCCCTGCAATCCGACAACATCAACACCGTGCTGCTTGACGGCGAAAAAATCACGCTGATTCCCGCCTGCTATTTCAGCGGACAAGGCTGTGTTGCCGGCATGGCCGGGCCGGATTATAGGCGCATTGATCCCAAAGATGATGAAAATAAAGCGGTCACCGACCACAGCAAAATGTATTACAACTGGCGGCGCAACCGCGATGGCGAGCCTATTCAAAAAACCGTGGCGAGCAAACATTTAAACTATGCGCGCTATGGTTGGGTGTATTTTTATCCGCCGGATGATGATCGCGATTATGTCGGCAGAGAATACTTTTTCGCCCACGGCCAACCCACCGAACTGGCCGGGAAAGACGCTATGCCGGTTGAAGGCAAGGCTGTTTATCGCGGCTATGCTTTGGTTTCTTATGGCTCATCCCCGACTTCCTTTGCACCGAGCCGCTATGATGCCCGCTTTAACGTGGATTTCGGCGCCAAAACCCTTTCCGGCAATTTGAAAGCGGATAAAGAAGACTATATGTCGTCGGTGGAATTCAAAGCCAAGATCAACGGCAACACCTTCAGCGGAGACACAGCTTATTTTGATAAATCAAGCAATTACAATGTAGGCGTATATACAGAAGGTGGTTTTTACGGCCCGCAGGCACAAGAGCTTTCAGGCGTGTTCAGCGGCCGAGCAGCAGGAATATGGGATTTCCCCACCTTTAAGGGCAGCTTCGGCGCCAGCAAGCAATAATCCCGCATCATCACACAGGCCGTCTGAAAGCTTTTCAGACGGCCTGCTTTTACTGTGCTTGTCAGCCGGCGGCGCAATCCGCTATATTAAGGAGGCTCTGATACCCATTCAAAAAATAATATACAAACAGGCAGCCTGTAGGTCGGATTCTCGAATCCGACACTTGTTCGCAGAACAAGGCACGCACATCGCTTTGGCCGTTGGCCAAATGTCGGATTCAAGAATCCGACCTACGCGGATGATGTTGCCGAACTGCTTTTATTTTGTAAGGTTATTTTTTAGAATGGGTATGAAACCATAAAAACCATTTGGCAAAGTGAGAAAATATGAACCGTTTAACCCCCGACAACACCGTGTGCATCGTGGTAGATATCCAAGAGCGGCTGGTGCCTGCGCTGCATCATGCCGATGCGGCTATCGAGCGCAGCCGTGTGTTGCTGCAAGGCTTGCAGGCGCTGGATGTGCCGATTGTGATTACCGAGCAATATCCCAAAGGCTTAGGCCACACCGTGGCGGCCATCAAACTTTTGTTGGGCGATGCGGTGCCGCTGTTTGAAAAAACGCGCTTTTCCGCCCTTACCGATGAAGTGGCCGCCGAAATCAAGCGCCTAGGTGCGCAAAATGTGATTTTGGTGGGCGCTGAAGCACATGTGTGCATGCTGCAAACGGTGCTGGATTTGCGCGCGGAAGGCTTGGGCGTGTATGTGGCGCAAGAATGCACCACTTCGCGCGACCCGGCCAACAAAGCCAATGCGCTGGCGCAAATGGCGGCGGCGGGTGCGGTGGTGTCGAATGTGGAAAGCGTGCTGTTTCAATTGCTGGCCGATGCCAAACACCCCGCTTTTAAAACCGTGTCGAAATTGATTCAATAAGCCCGCAGGCCGTCTGAAAATCTTTCAGACGGCCTGTGTTGTGCAGGAAAAACCATGCATCCCTACACCATAAACCGCGCCCAAGCGCACGATTTGGCCGCCATCGTCGAGATTTACAACAGCACGGTGGCCAGCCGCCAATCAACCGCCGATTTGAAGCCCGTGAGCGTGGCCGAGCGCCAAGCCTGGTTTGATGCCCACACCGGCGCGCGGCCTTTATATGTGCTGGGCAATGCCGATGGCGAAGTGCTCGCCTGGGGCTGCTTCAGCGATTATTACGCGCGCCCGGCCTACCACATCAGCGTGGAAATCAGCGTGTATGTGCGCCACGATATGCGCGGCGTGGGCGTGGGCAAAATCTTGCTGCAATATATGCTCGAGCAAGCGCCCTCGCTGGGCATACGCAATATTTTGGCGGTGATTTTCGGCCACAACCACGCCAGCATCCGCCTGTTTCACACGCTGGGCTTCCAAGAATGGGGCCGCCTGCCGCGGGTGTGCGATTTGGAAACACAGGAAGCGGATATTGTGATTTTGGGCAAACGAGTGGTGGCCTGAGCCGCGCAAATTAACCTTTTTGCCGGCAAACAAAACCGAGGCCGTCTGAAACCTTTCAGACGGCCTCGGCATATCATGCAATGATGGTATAACGAGGGTTTGCGGGTTTGAACCGCTGCTATAGTGGAATGCAAAAAAAAGTGACACAACGGGTAGGTTGGGTTGAAAACCCAACAAGCCCACAGGCCGTCTGAAACGTTGGGTTTGGCAACCCAACCTACCTGTTATAGCGCGTAGCCTTTGTAGGTCGGATTCTCGAATCCGACATTTGGCCGCGAGGCCGAACATATAGTGGAGTGTAGGAAAAAGTGACACAACGGGTAGGTTGGGTTGAAAACCCAACAAGCCACAGGCCGTCTGAAACGTTGGGTTTATCAACCCAACCTACCTGTTATCGTACATAGTTTTGTATCACTTTTTCTTGCATTTCACTGTATGGCATCCCCGCTCGGCGGCAGCCCGTCGCGGCGGGGCGCTTATCTTATTTTCAGGGTTTGGTATAATATCCGCTTTTTGCACGCCTGATTTGCCATGCTCTCTTTTATCCGCCGCTATCTGCCCGCGCCCGAGCGCTTGGCCGTGCTTTTTCTCGGCATTGTGATTCCGCTTTTGATTGCCGGTGAAATTGCCGAAGAAGTGTTGGCGCAAGAGCGCTTTGCTTTCGAGCAGCCGCTGATGATGTGGGTGCACACCCATATCGGCCCGGCTTTCACGCCGTTTGCAGTGGCGCTGCACTATATCGGCAGCACGCCCGTGGCCGTGGTGCTCTCCATGCTTTTTGCCGCTTGGCATTATCTGCGCCGCCACCGCAGCTGGGCGGTGTTTATCCTGCTGGGCACAGCGCTGCCCACGGCGGTGATGTTTGTGGCCAAGCAGTTTTTCAATCGAGCGCGCCCCGAATTTTGGCCGCGCATTATCCAGGAAACCGGCGCTTCTTTTCCCAGCGGCCACAGCACGTTTGCCGCCGCGCTGGCCACAGTGGTGGTGCTGGTTTATTGGCAATCGCCGCACCGCAGCCTGATTATCGCCGCCGCAGCCGCTTTTGCCCTGCTGATGGGCTTATCGCGCATTGTGCTGGGCGTGCATTATCCCACCGATGTGCTGGTGGGCTGGATCACCGGCATGAGCACCGTGCTGGGGCTGCATATCGTGATGTATCGGCGGCTGCCACACGCGTGATGCCGCACGGCTTGCCGTCTGAAAAACAGGCCGTCTGAATCTTTTTTCAGACGGCCTGTTGCCGTATTATGATATTATCAAACATGCACCGATGAATGTTGCCAAGCGCAATCAAGCAATCATCACTCAATTAAATCAAAGCCTTAATCAACCACCATGCCAATCATATCCACCCTTCCCCCTTTGCACACCCCACGCTGGCTGCGCGGCGGCAATATCGAAACCCTTTATGCCAAATCGCTGCAACCGACGCCGCCGGCTTATCGGCGCGAGCTTTTGCCCGACAGCACCGGCCAAACGCTGGTGGCTTATGATTTTATCGACAGCCCCCGCGCCGATGCGCCGCTGCTGGTGCTGTTTCACGGCTTGGAAGGCAGCAGCCGCAGCCATTATGCCGCTGCGCTGATGCATGCGGTGGCCGCACACGGCTGGCACGGCGTGGTGGCGCATTTTCGCGGCTGCGGCGGCGTGGCCAACACCGCGCCGGTGTATTACCACTCGGGCGACAGCCGCGAAATCGAATTTATGCTGCAAACGCTGTCTGCGCGCTACAACACGGTGTATGCTGCCGGCGTGTCGCTCGGTGGCAATGCGTTGGCCAAATATCTGGGCGAACAAGGCAGCCGCGCCCTGCCCCGCGCCGCGGCCGTGGTGTCGGCGCCGGTCGATCTCACCGCCGCCGGCACCCGTTTCGACAAAGGCGCCACCCGCCTGCTCTACACCCGCTATTTCCTCAACACGCTGATTCCCAAAGCGCGTGCGTTTGATTTCCACACCGAAGCGCTCACCCGCTGCAAAACGCTGTCCGATTTCGACAACGCCTTCACCGCGCCGCTGCACGGCTTTCAAAATGCCGCCGACTATTACCGCCGCGCCTCCTGCAAACCGCTATTGGGCGCCATTGTCACGCCCACGCTGCTGCTCAATGCGGTGAACGACCCTTTCCTGCCCCCCGAAGCGCTGCCCTCTGAAAAAGAAGTGTCCAAAGCCGTCACCCTGCTGCAACCGGCGCACGGCGGCCATGTCGGCTTTGTGAGCGGGCACGGGCGCGGCCATTTAAATTGGCTACCGCAAACGCTGCTGGCTTATTTCGGTGCGGCGGGCGCGTAAACCACAGGCCGTCTGAAAGATTTTCAGACGGCCTTTGCATGCCATACTTATTATGCTTAACTGGTTATGGCTGATACCCATCCTAAAAAAATAATATGCCAACTGGCTGCCCGTAGGTCGGATTCTCGAATCCGACACTTGTTCCAAGAACAAGGTTTGCAGGGCTGCGGCAGAGGTCGGATACAAGTATCCGACCTACAGCTAGGGCGTCTGAAAGATTACAGTGATTCAAATATTTCCACGCCTTCAAATCATTAAACTGTAACCGTTCGAGGCCGTCTGAAACTTGGCTATTCAGACGGCCTCGGCATCATATTTGCGTTTACAGCCGATTTCCCTATAATGCGCAAAACTTCAGCCCGTAGGTCGGATTCTCGAATCCGACACTTGTTCGAAGAACAAGGTTTGCAGGGCTGCGGCAGAGGTCGGATACAAGTATCCGGCCTACAACTAGGGCGTCTGAAAGATTACAGTGATTCAAATATTTCCACGCCTTCAAATCATTAAACTGTAACCGTTCGAGGCCGTCTGAAACTTGGCTATTCAGACGGCCTCGGCATCATATTTGCGTTTACAGCCGATTTCCCTATAATGCGCAAAACTTCAGCCAACAGGATTATTTGTGAACACCACCGACATCATCCACATTATCGGCACCGCCGCTTTTGCCGTGTCCGGCTATCTGGTGGGCGTGCGCAAGCGGTTGGATTTGCTCGGCGTGCTGATTGTGGCGCTGCTCACCGCCATCGGCGGCGGCATGATGCGTGATGTGCTGGTGGGGCGCGTGCCGCTGGTGTTCACCCAACATTCGGCCATCATCACCATCGCCCTCACGCTGGTGGCCGCCTGGCTTTTCAAGCTGCAAAACCAGCGCGGCAAAACGCTGGCGGCTTCTTTTTTGCTGGCCGATTCGCTCGGGCTGGTGGCTTTCACCATCACCGGCGCGCAAGTGGGGCTGATGTATGATTTAAACCTTTTCGGCGTGGTGATGCTGGGCTTTGTTACCGCCGTGGGCGGCGGCATTGTGCGCGACACATTGGTAAACGATATTCCGATGATTTTGCGCAAAGATTTTTACGGCACGGTGTCGGTGATTATCGGCCTGGCGCTTTATCTGCTCGATGCGGCCGGCTGGGTAAACCTTTTCACACTCAATATTCTGCTGTGGGGCGGCTACGCGCTCAGGCTGTGGGCGCACCGCGTGGCTTGGCGGCTGCCTCGGTTTTAAACACGCCCGCATGCGTTTGCATCAATATGATTGAAAACCGAAAGGCCGTCTGAACATATTCTTTCAGACGGCCTGGTTGTCGAATGAAAAACGGGTGCGTGCCTGCGGCACACACCCTATGCGCCCGATGATTGGTTTTCGAGAACGCTTGTTTTTGAAAAATAAAAAAAACAATAGCTTATGCATTAAAAAGGCCGTCTGAAAGAAAATATTCAGACGGCCTCATGTTTTCCGGCAACCGGTTTACACCTCTGCCCATTGGCGCAATAAATTGTGATAAGTGCCGGTGAGCACCACCAGCGCTTCGGTGTCGCCATGCTCGGCGCGCAGGGTGGAGATGGCGCGATCCATATCGAAAAGCAGGGTGCGTTTTTCGTCGGAGGGTATCATCGATTGCGTCCAGAAAAAGCTGGCCAGCCGCTGCCCGCGCGTAACCGGCATCACACGGTGCAGGCTGGTGGCGGGATACACCACCATATCGCCGGCGGCCAGTTTCACGCTGTGGCTGCCGTAATTGTCTTCAATCACCAATTCGCCGCCATCGTATTCTTCGGGGGCGTTGAGAAAAAGCGTGCTCGACACATCCGTGCGCACCCATTGTTGGGTGAAAGGATCCATGCGCACGGCATTGTCGATGTGGTTGCCGAAATTCTGCCCTTCACGGTAGCAATTAATCAGCGGAGGAAACACGTTTTTCGGCAACACGGCAGAGAAGAATTCGCTGTTGCGCAACACGGCGTTTTTCACCATTTGCGACAAGGTCTGCGCCGCTTCGCTGTGCTGCGGCAGCTGCAAATTATTTTTCACCTGCCCCGATTGGCTGCCGGCGGTGATTTTGCCGTCGGCCCACGGCGCTTCGGCCAAAATGGTTTGCGCCTGTGCCAGCTCTTCGGCGCTGAATACGTTTTCGATATGCAATAACATAAGCGGCTCTCATTGTGATGAAAATGGTTTGAAGCAACCATGGTTCAATTTTCCGCCTGAAAATTAAACCATGGCAACTCATACCCATTCGAAAAAATAACCTAACTGCGTTGGCTCGCCTTGCCGCACTATTGATTCAGCAATTTAATATTGAACATTTTCAGATACCGGCAAACAAGCCTTTGGCTTGTTGCCCTCTCCCTAGCCCTCTCCCACGGGAGAGGGAACAGGTTTCTGCTGCGGGTAAGAGGATGTGAATATTCAATCATTAATTGCCGCATCTATAGGTGTACTGTCTTCGGCTCGCCGCCTTGTTATCTTATTTTTTCGAATGGGTATCATTCGGAAAAAGGCCGTCTGAAAGGTTTCAGACGGCCTTTTCACACGTTAAAACTTATAAGCAAATGTCACAATCGATGCGCGACGGTCGCCCGGAATCGCTTGCTGGCGGTGGCCGGTAGAGAAATATTTCTTGTCGAACAAATTGTTAACATTCAGCTGGGCGCGATAGCTGCGGGTTTCGTAATTGAGCATGGCATCCACGGCGGTGTAGGAAGGCAGTGTTTGCACCATCACCGGGTTGCCGCCGCGCGAAGGCATGTGGGTGTAGCGGTCGCCCACATAGCGCACGCCCAGGCCGGCATTCACGTTTTCAGTGATGCGGTAGTTGCCCCACACGTTGGCCGTGAATTTGGCGGCAGCCTCGGGGAAATAGCCGTCAAGCTGCGCCACGTTGGGGTTGCCGGCATCGGCGCTCATTTTGCCGTTGGCCCACACAAGGTTACCGATTAAATTAAGTTTGTCGGTGATGCGGCCCGCCACTTCCATATCGAGGCCATACACTTTGATGTGGTCGATAAAGCCGGCATCGCGGTAGTATTGCTGGGTTTTTTTGGTGTGGAACAAGGCGGCGTTTACGGTAAGCGCGTCATCAAAAAAGGCGTGTTTGGTGCCCAATTCGATGGTGCGGGTTTCTTCCGGCTCGGCCACGAGCTGCGAGGGGTCGAGCGAGTCGTTTTGGCCGGTCACACGATAAGCCACGGGGGTAACGGCGGTGCTGTAGGTCAGGTAGGCATTATGGCCCTCCACCGGTGTCCAAATCACGCTGCCGTTATATGTCCACACATTGTCGGTGCGCGATGTTTTGCTGCCGCCGCCTGATGGCGCATTTTCGGTTTTGATGTGGTTGAAGCGCACTCCGGCAATGGCGGTCCACTGCGGGGTGATTTCCACAATATCGCTCACGCCCACGCCCACGGTGTGCGTGGTGAGCACGCTCGGATCTGGGTTGGTGCGCGTCCAGTAAAAGTTTTCCGTGGGCTTGCCGTGGTGGAAGCCAATGGGGTTGGTGGTGGGCGCGGGCGTGCCGTCGGCATTGAAAAAGCTATAAGTGTGGCTGAAGTTTTTGCGTTTTTCGCGCGTGAGCTCAGCATTCACCAGCACATCGTGCTTCAAGCGGCCGGTGTCGAATTTCATATTGAAATCGGTGTGGTTGGTCCACGTGTTGGCATCGTAATCCACCACTTTCACCGCATTGCCGCTCAGGCCGCGCGCGACCAAACCGTTGGCATTGAGCCGCGGCGGAATGCCCATCATATCGTAGCGGGTGCGGCTGTAGCGCGTGGTGTTGCTGATTTTCATGTTTTCGTTGAATTGGTGATCCAGCTTGGCGGTGAAGGCATCGCGTTTGATGTCTTCAAAATCGGTGTTGTAGCCGAAAAATTGATCAATCGCCTCCACCGCTGCGGTGCGGGTGTTGGTGCCGGTATTGATATAAGGCACGCCGAAATCGGGCACGTTGTTTTCATCATCGTGTTTGTAAGAGAGCTCCAATTGCGTGTCGCCCGTCATGCCGAAAATCACCGAAGGCGCAATGCCCCAGCGCTTTTTTTCCACCGGCTTGCGGCGCGATTCCACATTTTCACCCATGGCGTTGATGCGCACGGCGATGTCGTCGTTAAAGGCATAATTCACATCAGCGGTGGCGCGCTTGAAGCCTTGTGTGCCCAAGCCCACGGCCACTTCGCCGCCGCGACCGGCATAAGGCGATTTGCTCACCTGGTTAATCACGCCGCCGGCTGCACCGCGCCCAAACAAAGCTGCCGCACTGCCTTTGAGCACTTCCACGCGCTCGGTGTTGTAAGTGTCGGCATTGAATTGGGCAGCCGAGCCGCGCAAGCCGTCGTCAAACACATCGCCGCCCGCATGCATGCCGCGGATAATCGGCACTTCGGTTTGACCGCCTTCGCCCGCCTGAAAAGTGATGCCGGCATTGCGCAGCGCGTCTTTCAAATCGGTGGTGGCTTGGTCTTGCATCACTTGCTGGTTGATCACGGTAGCGCTTTGCGGAATATTCTGCACATCTTGCTCGCGCTTGCCAATGGTGGTGTTGGGCGCTTTATAGCCGCTGCGGATCAGCTGGCTGCCGCGCACCTCTACCGCTTCCAATTCAGCTTTACTTTCCGCCGCCATCAAGGCCGGGCTCATGGCCGCAGCCAAAAGGCCTGCGCCCACCATTTTGCTGTGTTTGCGTGCCTGCTTAATCACGCCTGCCGACTTCTTTTCAGCCATATCTGTTTTGCTCCTTGTTTTGATGTGTTGCTTGAATGATGTGTGATGCCCGTTTTAACCATAGCCCGGCTGCCTTAGCCGCCCGGTTATCTGATTTTTGAGCTACGTATTACTGTTTTGAATGGGCATGCCGCCAAAGAGCTGCACAAACCGGCTGCCCCCTGCCGGCTATCCGGCATATTTACAGAGGCCATCCATCACTTTTCAGCCGGCCTGCATTTGCTTTTCTGCCCATGAGCCAAGGTTTTATTTACGAAAACCCGCAAACCTTAACAAGGATAATACAAATCTATATCAAACACAAATTAATATCATTTATATTCATTAAAAATAAAAGAATTATGATAGATATATTTATTTTTAAAATCTATTTCAGACGGCCTCTCCACTCTTTCGTCGCACCGCCATAAGCCGTATAATCAGCCTTTCCCGTTTGCGCCCACCACCGCCCCATGACCGATATTCTGAATAAAATCCTCGCCACCAAAGCCGAAGAAGTGGCCGCTGCCAAAGCCGCTGTGCCGCTTGATGAAATCAAGCGGCAAGTTGCGGCTGCCGCGCCCGCCCGCGATTTTCTCGCTGCGATTCACGCCAAGCATGCCGCCGCGCAGCCGGCTGTGATTGCCGAAGTGAAAAAAGCCAGCCCCAGCAAAGGCCTGATCCGCGCCGATTTCAACCCGGTGGAAATCGCGCTTGCTTATGAGCGCGCCGGCGCGGCCTGCTTGTCGGTGCTCACCGATGCGCCTTATTTCCAGGGCGCGCCCGAATATTTGCAGCAAGTGAAAGCGGCGGTGGCGCTGCCGGTGTTGCGCAAAGATTTTATGATTGACGATTATCAGGTGTATCAGGCGCGCGCTTGGGGCGCAGATGCCATTTTGCTGATTGCCGCCGCGCTGGAAGCGGCGCAGCTCGAAGCGTTGGAGCGCACCGCGCACGAATTGGGCATGACGGTGTTGCTGGAATTGCACGATCAAAGCGAATTGGCCAAATGCCGCAAGCTCACCACGAAGCTTGTGGGCGTAAACAACCGTAACCTGCGCACATTCGACGTGTCGTTGCAGCAAACGCTGGATCTGCTGCCCGAGCTTGGCGGCAAAACCGTGGTCACCGAAAGCGGCATCACCGGCAAAGCCGATGTGGCTTTTATGCAAAACCACGGCGTGCACACTTTTTTAATCGGTGAAACCTTTATGCGCGCCGACAACATCGAAGCGGCGGTGAAAAGCCTGTTTTAAGAAGGCTCTGAAACGCCGGCGTAGGGATTTTGCCGGCATTTTGATGCCAAGGCGCGCTTAGGCTGTCCTAAGCCCGATTGCATGAAAGGCCGTCTGAAACATTCAGACGGCCTTTCATATCGATAAATAAACTCTTATACAAACAACCAGATAGCTTGTTTCAAGCTTGTTTTTCCGCAAAAATGCCGCATGTTGAATTTGATTCTCATCTCTATGTTGATTTTATTCAGACGGCCTTGCGCTGAAACAGGCCGTCTGAACACACAAGGATAATCCCATGGCCGTCATCATCAAAAACGCCGAAGAAATCGAACAAATGCGCGTGCTCGGCCGCCTGGCCGCCGAAGCGCTCGACTATATCGGACAATTCGTCAAACCCGGCGTCACCACCAACGAATTAGACAAACTGATTTACGATTACCACGTCAACGTGCAAGGCGGCTATCCCGCCCCGCTCAATTATGGCAACCCGCCCTATCCGAAATCGTGCTGCACTTCGGTAAACCATGTGATCTGCCACGGCATTCCCGACGACAAGCCCTTGAAAAACGGCGACATTGTCAACATCGACGTTACCATCAAAAAAGACGGCTTTCACGGCGATTCAAGCCGCATGTTTGCCGTGGGCAACATCAGCCCGCAGGCGCAGCGGCTGATCGACGTTACCCACCAAAGCATGATGGCCGGCATTGCCGCTGTGAAGCCGGGCGCCACTTTGGGCGACATCGGCTATGCCTGCCAGCAGGTTGCCGAAAATGCCGGCTATTCGGTGGTGCAGGAATTTTGCGGCCACGGCATCGGCCGCGGCTTTCACGAAGAGCCGCAAGTGTTGCATTATGGCCGCAAAGGCCAGGGGCTGGTGCTGGAGCCGGGCATGATTTTCACCATTGAGCCGATGATCAACCAAGGAAAACGCCATTTGCGCATCCTGCCCGACGGCTGGACCGTGGTGACAAAAGACCGTTCGCTCTCGGCGCAATGGGAGCATGAAGTGCTGGTTACTGCCGAAAGTTGCGAAATACTGACGGTGAGCCCGGCCTCCGGCAAGCCTTAATTTAGCCTAAATCAAACATTAATGAATTTAGATGAATTGCTCTATTTATCGTTAAAACCTTTTGATTCTAAATAAATTAAAGCTAAGAGACGCCCCATAGTCAATATGAATGTTAACGCTAGAAAAAAAATATCAAACTTCTATTGCATCTCCTGTCTAAAGTCTTATACTTTACTACCTGCAGTTAATAATATATCATATATGTTATTATCGTTAACGGTATTAAAGTTGGCTGAAACTATTCTGGCTTTAAACTCAAATAAGAAAAGAAGGAAATTTAATGAAATCGTTCGAGCAAATCGAAAACATTCGCGACATCCGCAAAAAACTCGGCTTGAACCAAATGGATTTTTGGAGCCGAATCGGTGTTACCCAATCGGGTGGCTCCCGCTACGAGTCTGGCCGCAACATGCCCAAGCCCGTGCGTGAGCTGCTCCGTTTGGTGCATATCGAAAATGTGGACCTGGCCAAAGTCAACCGTGAAGATTTAACCATCGCCACGCTGTTGAAAGAACGCCAACCCGAGCTTTATGCCTCTTTGAAAAAAGAAGCCAAAGCAAAATAAGCCTTTGCGCTTATGCAAGCTGCCCGTCTGCCTGAGTGCAAACGGGCAGCTTCCGCTTGGTTTTCAGGCCGTCTGAAAGCATCCGGCATAGGTTTCAGACGGCGATTGCGCTATAATCCCACGATTCAAACTTATTCACCCAGCAACACGCCAAACATCATGCTAAACAAATACAATCCCGCCGAAATCGAAACCAAACACTATCAAGCCTGGGAAGCCGCCGGCCATTTTCAGCCGCACATGGATTTGGGCAAGCCCTCATTCTCTATCCAACTGCCGCCGCCGAATGTAACCGGCACGCTGCACATGGGCCATGCCTTCAACCAAACCATTATGGACGGCCTCACCCGCTATTACCGCATGAAAGGCTGCAACACCGCTTGGATTCCGGGCACCGACCATGCCGGCATCGCCACCCAAATCGTGGTGGAGCGCCAGTTGGCCGAAGAAGGCGTGTCGCGTCATGATTTGGGTCGCGCGGGCTTTTTGGAAAAAGTGTGGGCGTGGAAAAACGTATCCGGCGGCACGATTACCGAGCAAATGCGCCGCATGGGCTGCTCGGCCGATTGGACGCGCGAATATTTCACCATGGACGACACCCGCGCAGAAGTGGTGACCGAAGTGTTTGTACGCCTGTTTGAGCAAGGCCTGATTTATCGCGGCAAACGCTTGGTAAACTGGGATCCGGTGCTGGGCACGGCGGTGTCTGATTTGGAAGTGGAAAGCGTGGAAGAGCAAGGCCATATGTGGCATATCCGCTATCCGCTGGCCGGCAACCCCGCCGAAGCGGTGATTGTGGCCACCACCCGCCCCGAAACCCTGCTCGGCGACGTGGCTGTGGCGGTGAATCCCGAAGACGAACGCTATGCCGCCTTAATCGGCCAAGAATTGCTGCTGCCGCTCACCGGCCGCCGCATTCCCGTGATTGCCGATGAATATGTGGAAAAAGATTTCGGCACCGGCTGCGTGAAAATCACGCCCGCGCACGATTTCAACGATTATGAAGTGGGCAAACGCCACGACACGCGCCTGATTAATGTGTTCGACCTCGAAGCCCGTGTGCTGGCCGAAGCCGAAGTGTTCAACTTCAAAGGCGAAGCGCAAGCCGGCTTTGCCCTGCCCGCCGCTTACGCCGGCCTCGACCGCTTTGCCGCGCGCAAACAAATGCTGACCGACCTCGAAGCGCAAGGCTTATTGGCCGACACCAAACCGCACACGCTGATGACGCCCAAAGGCGACCGCACCGGCTCGGTGATTGAGCCCATGCTCACCAGCCAATGGTTCGTGGCCATGAGCGCCACGCCCAATGGCGGTGAGCCCGACAGCGAATTCAAAGGCATGAGTTTGGCGCAAAAAGCCAAACACGCGGTTGACAGCGGCGCGGTGAAATTCATTCCCGAAAATTGGGTCAACACTTATAACCAATGGATGAACAATATCCAAGATTGGTGCATTTCGCGCCAATTGTGGTGGGGGCATCAAATTCCCGCTTGGTATGATGAAAACGGCAACTGTTATGTCGCAAAAACAGCATTTCATGCCTACTACCAAGCTTTTTCCGAGCTGTATATCGCCCAACAAAACCAAGGCAAAATCGATGACCAGGTGTTTGCCCTGATGTCCGATTTTTGGCGCATGGCCGAAAAAGCAGGCCGCACTCAAATGCCGGCCGAGCCATTGGTCGGCGAAACCCATTATTCCAACGCCGAAGGCTATCTGAAAGCCCATGAAGCGGAAGTGCAAGCCTTGATTCAACGAGCCCAAAGCCAAGGCATTAAGCTCACCCGCGATGAAGACGTGCTCGACACTTGGTTCTCCTCCGCACTCGTGCCGTTTTCGACTTTGGGTTGGCCGTCTGAAACCGATGATTTGAAAGCCTTTTTGCCAAGCAATGTGCTCGTTACCGGCTACGAAATCATCTTCTTCTGGGTGGCGCGCATGATTATGATGACCACCCATTTCACCGGGAAAGTGCCGTTTAAAGACGTGTACATCCACGGCATGGTGCGCGACCACGAAGGCAA
>ERZ795062.1183-NODE-1183-length-19063-cov-6.275147_pt1 | contig 19063 bp, 18 predicted proteins | sample MGYA00375146_ERZ795062 | MGnify/ENA primary metagenome ERZ795062 (study PRJEB30191, sample SAMN05720281) | activated sludge metagenome | isolation source: Anaerobic digester | place: USA | collected 2015-07-16 ... | reverse complement strand
GACCTTGTCGAGTCTGGAGTAGATATGATAAACCCGCAGTTTAGGGCAAACGGGCTTGACAACCTCGTGCGCGTCTGCCGCAAGGAACAAATTATACCGATTAACCTCGACCTCGACCGCCAGCTTTTCCCTATAGCCTCACGCGCCGAGATTTTCGAGCATGTCGAAGAATGTGTCAAGTCTTTATATCTGCCGCAAGGCGGGCTTGGGCTAAGCGTTGAGCTTAACTACGATATACCGCTCGAAAACATGGCGGCGGTGCTCGACGCGGTTGAAAAGTGGAGATTTTATAAAGGCTAAAAAACGAACCGGTTATCCGGTGCTCTTTTAGTAGGAGGAGCAAAACGAAAAAGAATAAATTTTGTCGCAGCGGGCGGATGATTCTTAATATCCGTTTGCTGCTTTTTATTTGCTAAAGTTCACAAAAATATGGTAGAATAGTCTTTAAGGCGAGATATATACTTTATGAAAACAACACGAAAGGGAATGAAAATATGAAGCTTTTGCTTTTTATTCTTAAAAACTGCCCGTATTGCAAAGAGGCATTGAGGTGGATGGACGAGCTTAAGAATGAAAACCCCGAGTATAGGGACATCGAGGTAAAAATCATAGATGAGAAAGAAGAGGCAGAGCTTGCAAACAGCTATGACTACTATTACGTGCCGACTTATTTCTACGGAAATATAAAGCTCCACGAAGGTGCGGCGACAAAGGATAAAATCCGCCAAGTGTTCGACGAGTACCTGCGGCTTTCAAAAGAGCAGGCGTCGGTGTGAAACTTTTCGCTTGACAAAGGCGGCGCGGCATGTTATAATACCCTGTACTGCAATGTGCTTTACAGGAGGCGTGGCTGAGTGGTAGAAAAAGCGAAAATGGCCATGCTGCTCGACTTTTACGGCGACGTTTTGACCGACAAGCAGCGCGAGGCTATGGATATGTACTATAACCTCGACTACTCGCTGTCGGAAATAGCCGAAAATACCGGTATTTCGCGCCAAGGCGTGCGCGACCGGCTGCAAAAAAGCGAGCATATCATCCTTGAGCTAGAGGAAAAGCTGCGGCTATACGAGCGGTTTTGTTCGATGAAAGCCGACATCGAGCGCATGATAAAGCAGCTTGAGCAGATAAGGAAGCTCGCGCCCGCGGAGATAAGCTCGATTATTGAGATAGCACAAGGCCTTCTTGACAAATAGCGGAGTAATAGTGTATGTTTTCAAGCTTAGTCGATAAAATGGCGGGCGCCCTTAAGAAGTTTAGGAACAAGGGCAAGCTCACCGAAGCGGATGTGCGCGAAGGGATGCGCGAGATAAAGCTCGCGCTGCTTGAAGCCGACGTCAACTTCAAAGTGGTGCGCGACTTTGTGGCGAAAGTCACCGAGCGCGCGGTCGGCGCGGAGGTGCTCGAGAGCCTTGTCCCCGCGCAGCAGATTGTAAAGATAGTCAACGAAGAGCTTATCGCGCTGATGGGCGGCACCGCCGCAAAGCTGAATATTTCGCCAAAGCCGCCGACGGTTATAATGATGTGCGGGCTTCAGGGCGCGGGCAAGACCACGCACGCGGCAAAACTCGCGTATATGCTTAAAAAGCAGGGCAAGCGCCCGCTGCTCGTGGCTTGCGACATATACCGCCCCGCAGCGATAAAGCAGCTGCAGATTGTCGGCGAGCAAGCCGGCGTGCCGGTGTTTGAGATGGGGGATAAAACAAACCCCGTCGAAATCGCGCGCGCAGGCGTCAAGAACGCAACCGACCACGGCAACGACATTGTGATAATCGACACCGCGGGGCGGCTGCACATCGACGAAGATATGATGGCGGAGCTTGAGAAAATAAAAGCAGCGGTAAACCCCGCCGAAATATTGCTCGTCGTGGACGCGATGACAGGCCAGGACGCCGTGAACGTTGCAGAAACTTTCAACCAAAAGCTCGACATCACGGGCGTGATACTCACAAAGCTCGACGGCGACACGCGCGGCGGCGCGGCGCTCTCAGTGCGGTATGTCACCGGCAAGCCTATAAAATTTGTCGGCACCGGCGAGAAAATCGACAAGCTCGAGCAGTTTTACCCCGAACGCATGGCGTCGCGCATACTTGGCATGGGCGACGTGCTTTCGCTGATTGAAAAGGCGGAGCAAGCGTACGACGAAAAGAAAGCGGCGGAGCTAGAGCGTAAGCTGCGCGAGCAGTCTTTTACGCTTGACGACTTTCTCGAACAGTTCAGGCAGCTTAAGTCCATGGGCTCGATCGAACAGCTACTCTCGATGATGCCCGGCATAAAGCCGAGCGACCTTGAGGGCGCCAAGATCGACGAGCGCGCTATCGACCGCATGGAAGCAATAATCCTTTCGATGACGCCGGAGGAGCGCGCGAAGCCCGAGATAATAAACGCCTCGCGCAAGCGCCGCATCGCGATGGGCAGCGGCAACTCGGTCGAGGCGGTGAACAAGCTCCTTCGCCAGTTCGAGATGACCCAAAAGATGATGAAGCAGTTTGCCACAATGCCGCGAGGGCTTGGAAAGCTCGCGGGCATGAGAATCCCGAAAGCCGCGCAAAAGTCTCAAAAGAAGAAAAAACGTAAATAAATTTATATATACCGGAGGATTAATTTTCAAATGGCAGTTAAAATCAGACTCAAACGCATGGGCGCGAAGAAATCGCCTTTCTACAGGATTGTCGTCGCCGATTCACGCTTCCCCCGCGACGGTAGGGTTATAGAGGAAATCGGTTACTACAACCCCCTTACCGAGCCGGTTGTCGTTAACATCGACGCTGAGAAGGCGAAAAAGTGGATAGCCAACGGCGCACAGCCGACCGAAACGGTCCGTTCGCTGTTGAAAAAGCAGAATATTATCGAGTAACCGATAAGCTGAAAAAATGGCAGATTTAAAACAGGTCTTAAACGATATCGCGGAGGCGCTGGTCGACCGTCCGGATGAGGTCTCCATTGAGGAGGAAACCGAAGGCGACGAGGTCACGCTATACCTCAGCGTGGCTGCCGGCGATATGGGCAAGGTGATAGGCAAAAACGGCCGAATCGCGAAAGCGATACGCACGGTGATGAAAGCCGCCGCGAGCGCGTCCGGCCGAAAAGTGAACGTCGAAATCGTCGACAAAGAATAAAAGGGATACGCATAGCAGTATCCCTTTTTATTATTTTATTATCGCGCCAGGTGGATCAGTAAATAAGAAGCACCGAGTGCAGCCGCACAATCATCTCGACGGCGTCGGCAAACGTTACCGCCGCTTTCGGCGCGAAGTAGTCGCCCGCGTCAAGCACGCCGTAGGACTGCAGGCAGCGCACCGCAGTGAGCGCGGATTGGCTTATTTCCTTCTCGTCGCGGTACGGCTCGTACATCTTCACCGGGAGAGCGTAGACAGAGGTGTAATCGGTCTTGTATTTTGCGATTATCGCGTCTATTTCTGCGCGCTCGTTAGCGGTTGCGGTGGGGTCGAAAATATAAACCGCGGTGTCGATTCGGAAAGTTTCGATAATTTTCTCGCGGTAGGAACTCGCAAGGCTCTCGTCGTTCGGGTCTTTGAGTATAAAGTATGCCCTCAAAAGCTGCTGTTCTTCAGGTGTCGCAAGGCTGTAGAGGTACTCAAACTCTTTTTTGCCGAGCATCGAGTAGACGGCGACCCTGCCGTCGTCGCGCGTGAACGAATACTCGCGCATCGGCAGTATGCTGGGCGACAGCGAGAGGTAATCGAACCCGCATTTCGCCTGGTCATGAGCCATCATCTCATATGTATATGAAGAATTCTCAAGCAGGCGGATTGTCAGCTCGGCTGCATAGCTTTCGTCGGGCTGCTCCGTAAGGATATACATCTGTGTGTCGGGGTAGTCGGGGTTATAAAAAGGCGTATAAAGCGCGGCGATTTCAGCTTTCAGCGCCGGGTCGGAAATTGTGCCGAGCAGGTTAGAATGGTAGCTGTCAGCCGGCAGCACCTGCGGGAGCAGGGGCGGCACGGTCGCTATGAACTTCTCGTATCCCTGCGCGTCGGCGACGCTCGCGAGCTGCTGGTATGCGTTAAAGTCAAGCGCGTCGCTGGTATAATCGAGCAGCATAATGCGCTCGCGCCTGCTGGCGTATGGGTCAAACGAGTAAAGCGGGAAGATAACGCATAGCGGTGAGTTTTGCATCAGCGCCAGCGAAGCGTCGTCTTTTTTGTACTGTCGGTTGCCAGACGCATCGACCGTGCACACCGATTTCAGCGAGAAAAACGCCTCCAGCTTGCGCCTTGCCGAGCTGTTTTCGAGAATCCCGTGCGCGTAATCATAATCGCTTTGCGAAAGGATTTGCGGCACCATGTCGGCTGCGACAAGCTCGTCGCGCTGGGCAAGCAAAAGCATTGCGTTCAAAAGAAACGCCGCCTCTTCGCGCGTTATCGGGTTTTTCGGGTGAATCGAGCTGATAAACCCGGTATACAGCTTCGGGAGCAGCGTCCTGTATGGCGCTTTTATCATCTCCTCTAGCACCGAGTCTGCGCCCGCCGCCCGCATGGCTTGGATTCTGGTCCTAACCGGCAGCGGCAGGTCCGCGGAGTCGAGCGCCAAAAGCACAGTTTCGATAAACCCCCGCACCGTGAGTGCCGAGTCGGGCTCGGGCATGTCAATCTGCGAACCGGCAAGCAGGTTCCTATATTTTATAAGGTAGTTTGCGCGGTGGTCGGCGGTTTTAACCGCCCCGATGGGGTTTGTGAGGCATAATGCCGCAATCGCGCCGGCGACGCACAGGCTGAAAATTTTAAGCGGCATCGCGGTTTTTTTGCCGCGCGCGCTAATAAAGCTTAGCCTGCGTATAAGCTGCCGGCCCGCTTTCGACATCGCGGGCGATGCGGCGGGGGCGGCGCCGCCATTAGGTTTGTCGCATACCGAAGAGTAGAGCAGCTCGGCATATTTCGCCGAGCAAAGCCCAAACCTCGAAAGCGCGATATGGTCGCAAAGCAGTTCGGCGTCTTCGCGCACATGGCTGAACGCGTACCATACCAGCGGGTTAAACCAGTAAAGGCATGAAAGCGCGCCGTAGAAGAAATTTTTAAGGTTGTCGCGCCTGTAAAGATGGGTCAGCTCATGGGCCAATACCATCGCGTACTCGCGGCTCGTTGCCCCGCCGGGGCGCCGCTTGGGGCGAAGGCTTTTGTCTATAATAACCGCCGGCGAAAATACGCCGAGCAACATAGACCGGTCGCCCCAGTAAATTTTCACTTTGCGCTTTATGCGGTAAGCCGCGAGGATAAACTCGGCCTCGTCGAGCACTTCCTTGTCGCGGCAAGGCAAAACACGGCGGAGCACGCCCCGTCGCTGGACTTGGTATTTAACAAGCCCGAGCGCCAAAAACAAAGCCGAAACCGAGCCCCATGCCAGATAAACGATTAGGTTTTCGGTCAAAACGACCCGGTGCCTTATGTCAAATCCGACAGAATACCCGCTCGCGGTATCTATCGTATCGATAACGCCATAGGGACTAGCTGACGAACCTTCCCCGTCCTTGCCGTCGCCGGATGGCTCGTGCTCACTTTGGCTGGAGAGGTTCTCGCTGTCGAGCCGGCCGCTGCCTTCGGACGGTATCACGTAAAGCTCGGACGCCTTTTCGCCGCTTAATTCAAATGAGAGGGAAGCGAAGTTGTCAAACACATTGAAAAGGGACAACCGGCTCTGCGGGAGTACCGGGAAAAGGAGCCTGACCACAAGAAGCAGCCATATATAATAATGAAAATATGGCGAAAGTCTTCGGCCCGCTACCTTTTTAAAAGCCAAAATCAGCGCGATTGTGCAACCCGACATTATCGCCAGCATGGCGAAAGTCGAGAGTGCGGTCAAGCGGCTCACTCCTTATCGACTATTTCGGCCAGGATCCTTTTTATCTCTTTCTTCTCGCGTTCGTCGAGGTTGCCGTCGCGCACAAGCGCGGCTATGTACTGGGACGGCGAGTTGTCGAAAATCCTTCTGACGAAAGACTTAACTTCGTTTGCTATGCACTCTTCTTTGCTCAAAGCGGGCGAGTAACGGTAAACGCCGGTGGTGCGGTCAGCCGTTACGGCGCCCTTCGTTATAAGCCTAACCAAAAGCGTGCGGATGGTCGTGTAGCTCCACATGTTATTTTCGTCGAGCGCGCGGACAATCTCGCCAAGCGTCATGCCCCGCTCGGTGGAATTGCTCCAAAGCGCTTTCATAATTTCCCATTCTGCGTCGGAAATTTTGATGCGTTTCATACCGAATCCCACTTTCTGCAAAAAAATTTGCTTTAGCCGAAATGGTTTATTGTTTGATTAATGATACCACACATACAAACCGAAGTCAAGGCGTATAAAAATTTAAATCTATAAAAGCGAAATTATATCGCTTTGACAAAAAAACTTAGGATAAAAAGTAAAAATATCCCCCGCGGCGAAACAATTGCTAGCGGTTTTATACACTTAGTTATCACACAACATGGATAAAAAATTAACACATGTTTTAAACTCGGTCTATAACTTCTTGGTAAAATATCAATAATCTATTAACAAGCTACGGAGAGACAGCCGTTATGCGTGAATATAAATGCAAATCGCGCAGTGGGTATGTTTTAATAAAAATAGGCGCGCTTTTGGCGCTTATGCTTGCCGCCGCGCTAATCGCCGCGGTCCCGGCGTCCGCGGCAGAGCGCATCACCGAAACGGTGAGCCTTGCAAACGCACGGAAAAACGAGCGCGGCCCGGGATATTTTTGGGACAATATAAACGACACCCTCACGCTCAATGGGCTTAATATAGAAACCGACGACGAGTACGGGTTAAAACTCCCGGACAACGCGACGGTAATACTTGTAGGCGACAACAAGATAACCGCGTCGAAAGTGGCGCTGCTGACCACCGGCACGACGATTTTCAAAGGAAACGGTACGCTTACCCTCACCGCCGGCGAGGCGGGAATAATGCTTGCCGACCCGACGACGCTCGGCAAAGTGTCGTTTCTTTCCGGCAGGTACAAAATTAACAGCCGGGGAGACGGGATATATTCCGATAAGGTAAAGCTTTATATCGCCGGCGGCGAGTTCGATATCAGCAGCGACGGTTACGCGATAAAAGGCCCGACGGTCGAGATAAATGACGCGAAAGTGAAGGCTAAAGGCGCGATTTACTCGTTTGAGCCGCTTGTTATAAACAACGCCGAACTCGAAGCTACATCAATCTCCGGCGACGACGCGCTGCAGACCGGCAAAGAATTTCGGTTTTCAAACATTAAGCTTTATGCTGGTGCCAACTCAGGCTCGGCGGCGGAAGTGCCGGACAGGGCATATTCCGGCGGGGCTTTTGTTAAGACCACCCCGACATATGTCGAGCGCAAATACAGCGTCGTGTTTGGCGGCAATGTCCCCGCGTGGGTTGACTACGTGGTCTTCCTTGGGGCAGGCGCGGGCATAGCCGCGACGATAGCGGTGCCATTACTAATAAAAAGGAAAAAATACCTAAAGCGCCTTGAGCAGCTTAAGGCAGCAAAATAATAAAAAACCGCGGTCCTGCGTCTTTTTGAATTTGCAATTCCATTACCTGCCATTATCAGGTATAGAATGACAGTATTCACTATTTCTGCATGAATATTAGAAAAATTTTGTATTATTATTGACAATAATTGAAAGCCATGTTAGAATGGCAACTAATAAATACTAATTTTTTGCAATAAGAAAATGTCTGAAGGGATTTGTGTGGGCTTATGACAGAAGGTAGCAAAAACCCCCCTTCGCGCGGGCCTAGTTTTGGGGACGCAAAGCTCCCGGTGAGGAAAAAGATACCCGGCGGCATTGCTAGAAATAAACTGTTTTTGTTTATTTTTATGCCGCTGATGCTTGTGGTATCAGGCGTAACCTTGTTTTTTATTTTCAAAGCGATAAACGGTGAGCCGATACTGCCGGTGTCGGGGAATGAAAATTATGTGTATGTGCTCCCCATGTCTGAGCGCGAAGCGTCGCCCGCCGAAAAATCAGGAAAAAATCCCTTTGCGACAGCTGGTGTCGGCATTTCGCCGGTTGCTCTTGAGGGCGTAATGTATAATCCGGACGGTACATCGTACGCGATACTCAAATCGTCGAACGCCACATATGTAAAAACCGTTGGCGAAGAGATCGGCGATACCGGCTGGGTGCTCAGCGAGATTGCCGAGGACTTTGTTAAGGTAACGAAAGACGAGATAACCGAAGTTTTGACATTGGCGCCTGACATATCCGGAATAAATATCGTGCCCGAGTCCTAAGCTATTAGGAACGCAATAAAAAATACATAAGGGAAATGTGGTTATGAAAAGGAAATCGCTAAAAAAGCTGACGGCGATATTTGCCGCAATAATGCTGGCCTTGCAAGCGGCGAGCGCGGCGGTATTCGCGCTGGAGAGCGGGAATTACATAGAGTATACTGTCGTAGCAGGCGATACGCTTAGTCACATTGCCAAAAAATACGGTGTAACCGTTGATGAAATAGCTCGGGCAAACGGCATCGAAAACGTCAATTTGATCTCAACCGGTACGGTGCTGAAAATTCCGGCGAAGGGCGGCGCTACTGAAACTGTAACAGAAGCTGCGCCTTCGCAGGCTGTCCAAACCGCCCCGCAGGCTGTGGAGCCTACTGGCGCCTCTAGCGGCGCGTCGGTCGTGACGGCGGGCTTAAAGGAGCCGCAAGGCCCGGCTAAAATCGCAGCCGCCATGCCGACAAGCACCACTCCGGTCGCAATTTCGGGCAATACTGCCGAAAGCGAGCCTGACGACGGCGATTTTAGGAGCATGCTCACCTCTTTCGACACGAAAGTGTCGATTTCGTTTGCAAACGCGAGCATGCTTGACGTGTTGACGGCGTTTGCTCAGAGCTTGGGTTACAATATTATCTACAAAGGCGACGCGAACCAGAAAGTCACGCTTTCGATGAAAGACGTGACTATCGGCGAGGCACTAGAATATGTCTTAAAGCTAAATGACTTGTCGTATATTGTCAAAGGGAACACAATAATTGTCGGCAACAAAGACGATATAACCTCCACATTTGTTGAAGAAGCGAAGATTACCGAGTTCACGCTTACATATGTCACCGCCGATACTGTAATCGGGCAGATTAATACCTTTAATATTCCGGTTACGGCGACGCTTTCGGGCGGGAGCCAATATCGTTTCCTCGCGCAGGGTCTGCCCGAGGACCTCGCCCGCGTGCGGAGCCTTATAAACATGGTCGACCGTCGCGAGAATGCGGTCGACGGGGCACGAAACCTGCGTCTATTTTCTATGCGATTGACCTTACATATGTGACGGCGGCGGAATTTCAGCGGATTTTGAGCGCCGCCTCTCTGCCGTCGGGCGTTATCCTCTCGAGCCGGCCTAAGACGCTTTATGTCTTCGCGATGCCCGATGAGTACAGCTCGATAAAGGCGATTAAAAATGTCGTGGACATAGCGAGCCCGGGCTCCGCCGGAGAAAACGGCGAACGGATAGTCGAAAAGGCGCTTAAATATGTGACCGTCGACCTCATCGAGTCGCAAATTACGTCTAACGCCGACGTGCGGATTATCAAAGTCAGCACCAACAATACGAAGATGTGGCTGCGCGGCAACCCGCAGGGCATTGCCGACGCCGAAAAGATAATATCGCTCCTCGACAAGCCTGAGAACGCCGCGAAAGATGAGGCTCAGCTCGTCGAAAAGTTTACGCCGGTCACAACCCAGTATATAAACGCGGCGATGCTGCGTGAAACCGTCTCGCGCTTATCTATCGACGCGATAACTGTCGTATACGATACCAACCCGTATACCCTCTATGTATACGCGACTGACGAGAACCTTGAAAAGATATACGACCTTATAAAGATAATCGACACGCAGGAAAATGCCGGCGCGAAAGCCGACGACGTGCTAGCGTCCTTTAAGCCGGTTTCGTGTCAATATATTTCGGCAGAGCAGCTCAACAGCGTACTGCACAGCATGTCGCTGCCGACCGGCCTTATATTCGAAGGCAATCCGTATACCCTATACATTTACGCGACCGATACGGACTTCGCCCAGATACTGGAGCTGCTGAAGATTGTCGACATTAAGGAAAACGAGGACGCAGAGCTTGCATCGGGCCTCAAGAGCATTACTTGCCGCTACATCACCGCCGAGCAGCTCAATACGATGCTCCGCGGCATGTCGCTGCCTACTGGGCTTTATTACGACTATAACCCCTATGTGCTTTACCTGAACGTCAACGACGCCCAATATAGGGAAATAGCCGAAGTGGCGGCATATGTCGACACGCTCGAGAACTCAAGGGCGGGCAAGTTTGACATATACCATGTCGACCTTTACTATATTAATGTAGACAAAGCCGTCGAGTTTATCGGGCAGCTTGGGCTTGGCCTTGATATAGTAAGGCTCAGGAGCTCGCAGAAGCGGCTGTGGCTGATGGGCGAGTACACCGAGTACCTCAAGGCGAAAGCCGCGATAACCTCGATCGACGTGCCCAACGCCTCACTGACATCGTCGTTTGAAACATTCGAACTTGCTAACATCACTGCTGGCGAAGCGAAGAAGCTTATCGACAATGCTAGCCTGACTGGCGTGCTGACTTATGTGCCATACGGCAACGAGAACGGCAACAGGATAGTTATCTACTATCCGAATGACGCCAAAAATGACATCCGCTTATTGGTCAGAAAGATTGATACGGATGAGTTCCAGTCGGCTTATACGAAGTTGCTTGAAAAGCTTGACGCGAACATTTATTTTTCACCCGGCGTGGACGAGGACGAGTCAGAGCCTCGGAATTGGAAGAAAGTTAAAGACAGAATCAACCTGCTAAGCTCGTTGTCCGGCGTCGATTCAACCAAATTTAAAGTATACGAACAGCTTGTGCAGGATGAAAATGACTCGTCGAAGCTTTATGTAGTCGTATACCTCAAGAACGTGACATTAAAGCAGTACAACGACGTCCTTGAGGTTAAAAACCAGCTCGGCGCGCCGGTTTCCGACAAAGATAATAAGGATAACAACAACGAAGGGGAGAGCGGCGCAACGTCAACTTCGGCTTCAGCTTCTGCTTCAGCCCACGGCCCGTTCATCTATGACCCCGAGGAAATACAAAGCATACTATTTGGTATCGGTGATTGAAGATAATGGCTGACTACACCTCAGGTACTTATCCCATCCCGCTCGACGACCTTTTACGCGAGGCCGTCGAGCGGGGCGGCTCGGATTTGCACATAGTGGCGAGGATGCCGCCGGTCATTCGCATCTCAAGCGAAATGGTGCAGACCGACCATCCGCCCGTGCAGCCGTCCGAAGTATATAACCTCATCTGCTCGATTTTGACCCCGGAACAAGTCCAGACACTAAAGCGCGAACTTGAGCTTGATTTTTCATACTCAATCCCGGGCGTTGCAAGGTTCCGCGGGAACGTGATTTTCCAACGCGGGACGCTTGCCGCGGCGATAAGAGTGGTTCCTTTTAATATACCGAAACTAGATGGGCTCGGCCTGCCGCCAGACGTGAAGCGCCTCTGTGGGCTTCCGCGCGGGCTTGTGCTTGTTACCGGCCCGACAGGCAGCGGCAAAAGCACCACGCTCGCCGCGATGATCGATTACATAAACGAGCATTACGCGCTTAACATCGTCACAATCGAAGACCCGATTGAGTTTTTGCACCAGCATAAAAAGTCAATCGTGCGCCAGCGCGAAATCGGCATAGATACACACAGTTTTTCAAGAGCATTGCGCCAGGTACTCCGCCACGACCCGGACGTTATCATGATCGGCGAGATGCGCGACGCCGAGAGTATGGGCATAGCTATTACTGCCGCGGAAACCGGTCACCTGGTGCTTTCGACTTTACATACGCAGACAGCCCCGCTGACGATTTCAAGGCTCGTCGACACTTTCCCGGCAGGCATGAAAGATCAGATCCGCCAGCAGCTTTCAAACTCGCTGCGGGCGGTAATCTCGCAGCAGCTTGTCCCGCATGCCTCGGGTAAGGGCCGCGTGCTTGCCGTCGAGTATATGATAGATACGCCCGCGGTGCGCTCGCTAATCCGCGAGGGCAAAGAGCATCAGCTTTACAGCGCCATTCAAACCGGGCAAAAGCAAGGAATGCAGACGATGGACCAGGCGCTCGTGAACCTCGTGCGGGCAGGGAAAATCACATACGATAGCGCCGTTGAGTATTGCGTCGACAAACAGGAGCTTGATAGGCTGCTTAAATCCTCATTCTAAATAAAGAAGCCAATTTTCGGGAGGCAGGCTAATGCCCCTATATATATACGAGTCGATCGACAGGCAAGGCCAGACGGTCAGGGGCGATATAAACGCCCCAACCTTCGAAGGCGCGCTTGAAAGGCTGCGCGAGCAAGGACTGGTCGTCGTCGATATCTATGAGGCGGCGGCGTCCGCGCGGCAAAAAAGCGGTACGCTTTTCGGAGAGAAGAAAGTTACGCTGACCGACCTTGCGATATTTTCAAGGCAGCTTTCGGCGATGATATCAGCCGGCATACCTGTCACGCGCGCGCTTTCGACGCTCGCAAAGCAGACGCCCAACACGACGCTTGCCGGCGCGCTTGAGGCTATCAGCCGAAACGTCGAGGGTGGTATGACGCTGACCGACGCTTTTTCGCAGTATCCAAATATTTTTAGTAAGCTCTACATATCTATGATTAATGCGGGCGAGGTCGGCGGCGTGCTCGAGACGACCCTTTTGCGGCTTTCAAACCAGCTGCATAAGGAAAAAAAGCTGCAAGCAGAGATAAAGTCGGCAACCTCGTACCCGAAGGCAATCGGGATATTCGCGGTCTGCATATTCATAGGCATGCTGGTGTTTTTGGTCCCGACATTCGAACAGTACGCGACGAGCGGCGAAACCCCGTTTATATCGCAGCTAATTTTCAACCTGTCAAGAAGCTTGCGCAACCACTGGTATATATGGCTGCTTTCGGTGGTGGCGATAATAGCTCTTCTTGTGCTGTTTTTCAAGAGCAGATACGGCCACGCGCTGTGGGAGAATGTAAAGCTTAAACTCCCGATTTTCGGGCCGATAATTTCAAAGTCGGTAATCGCGCGCTTTTCGCGCACGCTTGCAACCCTTGTCGACGGCGGCATACCCGTCGTCCAGGCGCTGCAAATCGCCGGCCCGACCTCCGGCAGCGACTTGGTATCGACCGCGGTCGACCGGGCGATTGTCCGGATAGAAGAAGGCTCGAACATATCCACGCCTCTTGAGGAAAGCGGGCTGTTCCCGCCGATGGTGACGCATATGATATCCATCGGCGAGGAGTCTGGCACGCTGCCGCAGATGCTTGACAAAATAGCGGAGTTCTACGAGGAGGACGTCGAGACTGCGTCAAAGCAGCTCAGCTCGATGCTTGAGCCGATTATTCTCATCGTTATCGGCGTTTTGATCGGCGGCATGCTCATCGCCCTCTATCTGCCCATGTTTAACGCCGTCATTAACTCTGGTTTACAGGGGTAAACCTTGCGAGATGCAAAGGGATATGCGGTTATGAAAGAAAAAGTAAAAAACGTCATTGGGCTTCAGATATTCTCAAATGAAATCAGGGCGGTACAAGTTACAAGCGCATCCGATAAGCTAAAAGTATCGGCGTACGGCTCGGCGCGCCTGCCGGAAGGCACGGTAATGGGCGGCGTTATAGCAAAGCCTGAAGTTTTTATGAGCTATCTGCGGGAGCTTTTGACTAAGTTCAAGTTCACGTCGCGCAAAATCATCCTTTCGATAAGCAACCAAGGGCTTATCGTCAGATACGCGAACTTCCCTAAAGTGTCTGAAGACAAGCAGCGCAACGTGATAATGCTCCAAGCGCAAAACTATATCCCAATACCGCTGACCGAACTTGAGCTTGCGTACTGCATCTCCGACGAGCATATCCGCGACGAGGCAGGCAACCCGGTCGAAGAGCCGACGATAAGCGCCTTGCTTGTCGCCGCAAAGCGCGATATGCTCTACAACATGGTTGATACTATCCAAGACACAAAATACGGCTCCTATGTGGTCGAGGATATAGTCCCCACTGTAACGACTATCGCGTCGGTGGTGCAAAGGAGCGCTCCCTTTAACACTTACATGGTGATGAACGCCAACAACGATGTTATAAACATACTCATCATAAGCGGCGGCAAAATCACCTTGGCTCGCAGCGTGCAGATAGATTCTACGCTGTCCGACGAGCTCAACAGGTCTGAACGCATCGAGCCGGATAAACTTTCGGAGCTTATAGAAATAATCAAAAACGAGTTCTGGTCGTCGGTAAACTACTATAGGATTTCAAACGGCGAAGAGGTTGAAGCGCTGTACCTATCCTCGCAGGTTACCGAGCTGTTTTCCGCGCGGCCGGAGCTCGCCGCTGATTTGGGCGTCGAGGTTGAGATATTCACAATGGCGCCGTACATAGTAGCCGCAAGCGAGTTCCCGGTCGAAAAGTACGCGGCTTGCATCTGCGCGGCGCTCGGATAATCGCATCGAGTTTCGGATGAGGAGATTTGCGGTATGTACAAAATCAGCCTTTTGCCGGAAAAGTACCGGCTCGAAAGGTTAAAAGCCGCGCAGCGGCTTGACCTTGTGATATACTTTTTATTTTTTACCGTAATATGCCTTATTTTGCTGGCGCTCTCCACTTTTGTCAGGCTCAACCGCACGCTCGAGTTAGAGTCGCTTGACGCGGAGATAGGGAAGCTGGAGGCCGAGATAGCGTCGCTTTCGGAATACGCGGAGAAAAAAGACGTCGTTGAAAGCGTATACAGAAATATAGCAAGCCTTGCGGACGGCCTGCCTTCGATGCCCCGCGTTATACCGCAAATACTTGAAACGGTCCCGATGAGCATAAGCATCGACAACGTATCGGTCGGGTACAACGCCAACAGTAAAACCACGACAATGGAAATAACCGGAGATGCAATAGACTATTCCGATGTCGCGGGCTGGATAAAAGCGCTTGACGAGCTTGAGCTGACCGGCGAGATTTATCACTCCTACTCGCAGGGTATGCCTGACAACTCGTCATACAATGTGTCGTTCGAGTTGACGGTTGAAGTACTAGACAAGTCGGCGGTAGACGACATAGTATGGGATTTGGGGGATTAAACGATGAATGCTGTAGGCATACAGCCAAAGCCAATTGGAAAGCCCCTTGACAATCGGGTCGTTGTCATCGCGCTGATATTCCTTATTTGTGTGGTGCTGTTGGGGTTCACTTTTTATTCTATAAATATTACATATCAAATTAACGACGAGATAAGCGAAAAAGCGAAAATAGCCAGCGAGCTGAAAAGCCAGCGCGACGAGCTGCTCAGCATCAAGGAAAAAGATGCGCAGATGGAGCTTGTCGTCCGCCAGGCGCATGTCAAAATCCCGGCGCTGCCCGACGAGGCGGGTATAATCGAGTTTGTGAAAAGCAACGCCGGCGGCTCGCTTACTGGTATTAACTTTGGCCAGCGTGAGAATTTGGGCTTCGCGGTGGAAATGCCGTTCACAATCACCGCGATAGGCTCATACGGCGATATGCTCGACCTTCTTTTTGCGCTTGCGTTTTCGGAAAGGTTTTACACCGTCGAAAGCGTCAATATCGATAAGACCGCCGATGGCGAGATTTCGTACATCATCCACGCAAGCGCGTATTACAACTTTACTGCTAAAAACACCGGTTTATAAAACCAAAAACGCGTATGGACAAAAACATTACTTTTAATAATGGCAACGGTAACGGCAACTCTCAAAAAAGGGCAGTACCTTTCTTGGGGAGCGTGCTAGTTTCGCTTGGCAAAGTTACAAGCGACCAAGTCCTCGAAGCGCTTGATATCCAGCGCCAGACAGGCGAGCGGCTCGGCGAGATACTCGTCAAGCTTGGGTACTGCACCGAAGAGGATATAGCAAAGGCATTATCCGTAAGAAGCGGCTACCGCGTTGTGTCGCTGAACGAAGTGGGCGTCGACATAGCCGCGGCTAGCCTTATTCCGCCTGAAAAAGCGAAAAAGCACAAGATTCTCCCGATAAAAAGGGAGAATAACATTCTTTACGTAGCGATGCAAAACCCCAACGACATCATAGCCATAGACGACTTGCAGCTTTTGACGGGGTATACGATAAAGCCGGTAATAGTCAGCGATACCGAACTTACCGCCGCTATCAACAACTACGTTAACACCGCCTACAATGTGACAATAGCGGCGGAGGAAGAGGAGGTACATGAAGAGGAAGAGGCGGGTGCCGACGACGATAAGCCCGCCGTCAATTTTGTCAACCAAATGATAGAATCCGCGGTGCGCGCGGGCGCGAGCGACATACATATCGAGCCGCAGGAGAAATACCTGAGGATTAGGTTCCGCATAGACGGCGTGCTGCACGAGGTGATGCAGGCACCGAGCAAAATGCAGGCGTCGATAATCTCGCGCGTTAAAGTTATCGGAAACATGGACATCGCCGAGCGCCGCATACCGCAGGACGGGCGCGCGACCGTCAAAGTCGAGCAGCAGATAATAGACATGCGCATAGCGTCGCTGCCCAGCGTCTACGGCGAGCGGATAACGATACGAATGCTTCCGCGCAACACCCGCGCGATAACGGTGCATGAGCTGGGCTTTACGCCCGAAAACGAAAGGCGTATAATAGAAGCCTCCGAAAAGCCGTATGGGTTTGTGCTCGTCACCGGCCCGACCGGCAGCGGCAAATCGACGACGCTGTATGCGCTGTTGTCTCGGCTCAACCGCATAGAAAAGAACATCATCACGCTCGAGGACCCGGTAGAGCGGCGTTTTGCGGGCATAAACCAAATCCAGCTCAACAACCGCGCGGGCATGACCTTCGCGTCGGGCTTGCGCGCGATACTGCGAAGCGACCCCGACATTGTAATGGTCGGCGAGATCCGCGACCTTGAGACCGCGAAAATCGCCGTCGAAGCTGCGCTGACCGGGCACCTTGTGTTCTCGACGCTGCACACCAACGACGCCGCCTCGACCGTCACCCGCCTTGCGGAGATGGGCATAGAGCCGTTTTTAATCGCAAGCTCGGTCATATGCGTCGTGGCGCAAAGGCTTGTGCGCGTGCTATGCCCAAGCTGCAAAAAGCCAGTTACCTACCGCAAGCGCGAGCTGCAGCGGCTTATCCCCGATTTCCCGTTCGACTCCGGCACGGGCGACGACGACCCGGTGACGATATATCAAGCCGGGCGCTGCATTTCGTGCAACAACACAGGCTACCGCGGCAGGCGCGGCGTGTTTGAGATTATGAAAATCTCGCCGCGCATCCGCGACATGATACTGACCGGCCGCCACGCGCCCGAGATAAAAGAGGTAGCGATAGAGGAGGGCATGAGCACGCTGCGCTCCGACGGGCTCGTCAAAGTGAAGGCTGGAATCACCTCATACGAGGAGCTGCTGCGGGTAATAGTTTAAAATGTAAAAATTGTATAAATATCCGAGCATTAAATAAGGTAAATAAAATTAACCCTTTACAAATCATGAGCAATATGTTATATTAATGTTAACCCTTAAAATTATACATACAATAAAGAAAGGCAAGGTACATAACAATGCTTAAGTTAAGAAAGAGCAAAAAGGGTTTCACGCTCGTCGAACTGATGGTCGTCGTAGTGATCATCGGCATCCTCGTAGCAATCGCGATCCCGATTTACAACTCGGTGACATCTAACGCAGAGAAGAAATCATGTGAAGCCAACAAGCGCACAATAATTGAAGCTATTTCCATGTATTATGTAGAAAAAAATACATATCCTGACGAAATGATTGAATTAGCGCCATATATTGACGGTGCAGCAACACTCAAGTGTCCGAGTGACAAAGACACCGAAGAAAGTGGTACATCTTATAGTTTTACTGTAGATAATGGCACAATTAATGTATCCTGCGTATACCATGACCCTGATAGTTCAAGCGAAAATTAATTGTTAAAAACACAATGAATAAAGGCGAGGTTATGCCCTCGCCTTTATTTAACACAAATTTGCCGGCGAGGCCAATCGCGGAAAGAGATGAATATGGATATAGAAACTCTGTTTACCTACAGATATCCCGAGACAGTGTCCGATCTGCATCTCACCCCGGGCAGCAGGCCGATAATCCGCGACAATGGCATCCTGCGCGAGCTTGAGGAATACCCCACGCTCACGCCGAAAGATACCGAGATCGCCATCCGCATGCTCCTCAGCGAACAGCAGTTTAAAAAGCTCGAGAAAACCGGCGAAGTAGACTTCTCGCGCTTTTTTGAAAGCTCGGGCATCCACGCCCGCATAAATGCCGATTACGAGAGCATCGCCGCCGCGCTGACCGCCGCAGAGACCGGGCACCTTGTGATATCCACCTTGCACACCATCGGAGCGGCGCAGACCATCGAGCGCATTATAGACGTTTTCCCCGCCTCGCAGCAGCAACAAGTGCGCGTGCAGCTCGCCTCGGTGCTAAGGTGCATAATCTCGCAGCAGCTCGTCCCGCGCATCGACGGCAACGGCAGCGTTCTTGCCACCGAAATCCTCATTTCAAACCCATCGGTGCGCAACCTTATTTTGCAGGACAAGACCAACCAGATCCAAAACGTCATGCTAACGCATACGAAAGACGGGATGCAAACGCTTGACATGTGCCTGATAGGCCTCATGCGGCGCGGAATTATCTCGGCCCAAAGCGCTCTGACATACTGCGTCGAGCCGGATCGCATGATGCGCGAAGTCAAAATCGTGCAGCCGGCTATAAACTTTGTGTAACTTAGGGAGAAATGCTTTGGAAACGCTACTTTGGCTTTACATTTATTTCGTAGTCTTCATCGCCGGGCTGTGCGCCGGCAGCTTCATGAACGTGCTCATCTATCGGCTTCCGCGCGGGATAGGTACGGTAAAGGGGCGATCTTTTTGCCCTGCGTGCGGGCATAAACTTGCGCCGAGCGACCTTGTGCCGGTATTCAGCTACATATTCCTCGGCGGGCGCTGCCGTTACTGCAAAGCGCCAATCTCGCCGCGGTACATGGCGGTCGAGCTGCTCAACGCGCTGCTCTGGGTGGCGTATGCGCATAAGTTCATGTTTTACCCGCTGACGATGCTCGCGCATTTCGTCTTCGGCTCGGCGCT
>ERZ795062.1182-NODE-1182-length-19075-cov-5.505573_pt1 | contig 19075 bp, 21 predicted proteins | sample MGYA00375146_ERZ795062 | MGnify/ENA primary metagenome ERZ795062 (study PRJEB30191, sample SAMN05720281) | activated sludge metagenome | isolation source: Anaerobic digester | place: USA | collected 2015-07-16 ... | reverse complement strand
AAAGAAGAGAAATTGCCGTTAATTTTGTGGTTAACTTAACTGTAAGATTCCCGATCTTTCCAGAGAGTGCGCAGTCTCTCTCTTATGGTCTTTTCATAACCTCTCTCATGGGGGTGAAAATAGGTTTTGCCCTTAAGTTGAGAAGGCAAATACTCTTGCTCTACAAATGCTCCAGGAAAGTCATGGGGATACCTGTATTCCTTACCAAAACCCATCTCTTTCATCATACCAGTGGGAGCATTACGCAAGTGTAGGGGGACGGGGAGTGCCCCATATTCCTTTACATCTGCCAATGCTTGATTCAACGCTCGATAAGAAGCATTGCTTTTGGGAGCACTGGCTATATATAAAGTAGCCTGGGCCAGAGCCAGTCTTCCCTCTGGTTCTCCCAGAAAATCGTAGGCTTCCTGGGCAGCAACGGCTATCAACAAAGCGCGAGGGTCAGCATTGCCCACATCCTCAGAAGCACAAGCGATCAAACGACGCAGGATAGCATGAGGGTCTTCTCCTCCCTCTAACATGCGAACCAGCCAATAGATGGCAGCATCAGGGTCACTACCTCGCAAGCTTTTATGGTAAGCAGAAAGAAGATTAAAATGTTCTTCTCCCGACTTATCGTACAAATAGAAATTTTTATGGAAAGTATCCCGCAGAAATTGAATTCCTATTTCTCCTTCATTTTCTCGCTGAGCAATATAGGAGGCAACTTCTAAGAGATTCAAAGCCTGTCGAGCGTCTCCATCGGCAAGCTGAGCTATGAAAAAAAGAGCTTCTTCTTCCACTTTTATTTTCTGGTCTTTCAACCCTCGTTCATCTTCTAAGGTTCTTTTTAATAAAGAAACTAAATCTTCCGCCGGAATTTTTTGAAAAACTATCACTTGAGAGCGAGAAAGCAAAGGAGAGATAATCTCAAAAGAGGGATTTTCGGTAGTAGAACCAATTAAAGTGACTATCCCCTCTTCCACGTGAGGAAGAAGGAGACTTTGTTGCCCTTTATGAAAGCGATGAATTTCATCGATAAAGAAAACTGTTTTTCTGTGATGAAACTTTAAATTATCTTGTGCTTCTTTTACTGCCTCTCTTATTTCTTTTACTCCAGAACTCACTGCACTGATAGAAGTAAATCGGTAGTTACAAGCTTCAGCCACAAGATAAGCAACAGAAGTTTTACCACTCCCCGGTGGCCCCCAGAAGATAAGGGAAGGCAAGAAACCAGTCTTCACTATTTTTCTTAAAATCCCGCTATCTCCAGTAAGATGGGGCTGGCCCACTACTTCATCCAGGTTTCGAGGACGCATCCGAAAAGCAAGGGGCTGTACCTCTTTGTCTTGAATTTGAAATAACTCTTTTTCTTCAAAAAGCCTCTTTTCTTCCACGCTAAAGTATCCACTTCCCTCCTTGTCAAACTATTGTTCTAAGACAGGTAAATTATACTATTTCACTGGGAAAAAGTAAATCCCTTATTTTATCGGTCTTCCACGCCAATGATTTCAGTCGGGGATAAAGATTAGAAAATAAAAGAGATTTGGCCTTCTATTCCATGAGATGCTATTCTCTAACACTATTTTAATGCGGGATTTAGCTATATTTAAATGTATATAACCTCTTTAATAACCTGGAGAGCAACAGTGATATCTTCTCTTTCTACCTCCCGGGAAGTGACAAAACGAACTCTGAAATCATCGACTTGAGTGGCCAGAATTCCTTCGTCTCTGAGTCTTTGTAGAAAAACTGAAGCTTTTAACTGACTCTGGCTTAAATCAGCCAGAACAAAGTTAGTTTGCACTTGATGCTGATTTACTTCTATCCCGGGTAAAGATTGCAGGCCTTCCGCCAAAAACCGGGCGTTGTCATGGTCTTCCTGGAGGCGAGAAATATTATCCTCAGAAAGAGCCAAAATCCCACAGGCACACAACCAACCGGTTTGCCTCATCCCCCCTCCCAGCATTTTACGGTATCTCTCTGCTTCTTTTATAAAATCGCCAGATCCGGCGAGTAAGGAACCCACCGGGGCTCCCAGCCCTTTGGAGAGAGAAATCATAACCGAATCACAATAGCGAGCAATTTCTTTAGCCTCTACTCCCAGATAAACTGCAGCATTGAACAGCCTCGCTCCGTCCAGATGAATAGATAAATGATGTCTATCTGCCACCTCTCTTATCTTCTCAAATTTACTGAGTGGAACCACTATGCCTCCATAGCGATAATGAGTGTTCTCAAGACCAATGAGAGCAGTTCTGGGATAGTGAATGTTCTCTGGCCGAATAGCCCTCTCCACATCCCGGGGCTCTGGTGCACCATCTTCACCTCGCAAAGTTTTGACCATCAGGCCGGCTACCTGAGCCAGTCCTCCGGTTTCAGAGGTAAAAATATGGGCATTCTCTTCTAATATCATCTCGTTGCCTCTTTCAGTGTGAGCAAGAAGCGCAACCAGGTTACCCATAGTCCCGCTAGGGAGAAAAATTGCTCTTTCTTTTCCCAAAATAAAGGCAGTCAGTTCTTCTAACTCCCTCTGCCGGGGGTCTTCCCCATAAACTGCATCTCCGAGAGGAGAACGGAAAGCTGCTTCTCTCATTTCCTCGGTTGGAAGAGTAATGGTATCGCGGCGCAAATCTATCACTTTTTCCACTCTTTTTCCTCTCCAGATTTCTTCCAGGAATTTCTATAACTTCCCAGAATACGCCAGAAAATAGTTTTAGCGGACAAATCCTTTATGAGATCCTGGTACACATCTTCCTTTAAATTTCCTTCCCAATCTGCATAAAAGAGATACTCCCAGGGTTTTCCCGCTCGAGGACGAGATTCCAGTTTCAAGAGATTAACTTTTCGCTCCGCAAAAGCACGAAGCACTTCGTAGAGTGCTCCCGGATAATTACCCACAGCAAAAACACAAGAAACTTTATCATCTTGAGAAGAAGGCTCAAAATAAGGGGAGATAATTAAAAAACGAGTAAAGTTACGGGGATTGTCTTCAATATCTTCTTCTTTCAGTTCCAGGTTATATTTCTTTATAGCTTCTTCACTGGAGATACTGGCTCCCCCCACTCCAAACTCTTTAGCCCGACGGGCTGCCTCTTCAGTGCTACCCACATTTATCACCCGTACCTCTTTTAATGACTCAAGAAATCGACCACATTGAGCAAAACCCTGAGGATGAGCAAATAATACCTGAATCTCATCTCGCTCAGTTCCTGGATAAAGGCCCAGATGCTGAGAAACACGGATGAATCGCTCCCCCACCACATAAAGGTCGGAAAATTCTAACAGAAGGTCATAATTATTATGGATGCTACCGGTAATGGTATTCTCTATAGGTATCAAACCATGAGTGGCTTCCCCTCGCCTCACCTTTTCAAATATTTCTCGAAAATTAGAACAAGGTAATAGTTCTGCTTTCTCCCCAAAGGTGCGATGAGCTACTTGATAACTAAAGGAACCCCGCTCCCCCAGGAAAGCCACTCGCAAATTTAAAGGCTCAGATTTACTTTTCATTTCCAGCCTCTGTGGTATATCACTCTTCTTTAGATCTTTGCCCACCAGGATGCTAATTACTTCCAGGTCATTCATCAGCTTTCTGAATTGTTCCGGATAGAGGCTTTGTCGGCCATCAGACAGAGCTTTCTCGGGGTGAGGGTGAACTTCTACCATCACTCCGTCTGCCCCACAAGCCACAGCTGCTCGAGCCATGGGAATTACCTTCTCCCGTAGACCCGTCCCATGACTGGGATCTACTATCACCGGCAGATGAGAAAGATCTTTCACTACCGGAATAGCAGTCAAATCCAGAGTGTTACGAGTAAGGGTTTCAATGGTCCTGATGCCTCGTTCACAGAGAATAACCTGGAAATTTCCCCAGCTCAGAATGTATTCCGCAGCCAACAGCCAATCTTCTATAGTAGAAGATAAGCCTCGCTTGAGAAGCACGGGTTTACGCAACTTACCCACTTTCTTCAGGAGCTCGAAGTTCTGCATATTACGCGCTCCAACCTGAATGATATCAGCATACTGGGCTACAATCTCGGCAATCTCGGGGCTGGTAGCCTCAGTGACCACTGGCAACCCAAATTTCTCTCCCGCCCGGGCTAAAATTTCCAACCCTTTCTCTCCCAAGCCCTGAAAACTATAAGGAGAAGTACGAGGTTTAAAAGCTCCTCCCCGAAGAATATGAGCTCCCATTTTTTTCACTATTTCTGCAGTCTCAAAAAGCTGTTCTTCAGACTCTACAGCACAGGGGCCAGCTATAACGGTGAGATTATCAACCCCGATTTCCACTCCTTCCACATTAATAATCGTTCCCTCAGGGCGAAAGACGCGATGGGCCAGTTGAAAAGGAGTGTCCACTTCTATCGCTTTATCTACCAATTTTTCATCCAGCCAGGAGAGAGGAAAATTGTTCTCTGTAACTAAAATAGTTTCCCCGGTTTCCTCTTCTAAAAAATAAGGGTTTAAGCCTTCCCCTTTTAGTTTTTCCCCTAATTCCAGTTTTTCTAAATCACTCAGCTTCTGATTAAAGGTTACAATCAAGTTATCTCGCTCCTTAGACCGAAAAAATGTCTCCTTTTAAGTAGACAGCGAACACTAAGAAATTAAAATCCCTACAGCAATTACCTGCCACACCAATGGTATATTTTCTCCCTATTTCCTTCTCTTTTTCAATTCTTCCATAATATGGTAATAAGTTAAATTTTCTCGCCGCAAAAGAAGGAGAAGGTGATAAAGAAGGTCGGCCACTTCCCACCTCAGATGCTCTCGGTTATGGTCTTCCTCTTCAAAAGTAGCCAGTATTACTTCAGTGGTCTCCTCTGCCACTTTGCGCAAAATTTTCTCTCTTCCCTCTTCCAAAAGACGGTAACTATAAGAATTAGGCGAAGGTGTGTTGGCTCTTTCTTCTATAACCTCAAAAAGTTCCTGCAAAAAAGAAGAAAGAGAATAAGGTGGAAGCTCATCCTGGGGCTCAGAAATACCTTCTTTGTTTACTTCCCGATGGAAACAAGAAAAAAAACCAGTATGGCAGGCTACTCCTTCCTGCTGTACTTGAATAAGCAAGGTGTCACTATCACAATCCAGATAAATCCCCTCCACTTCCTGAAAGTGGCCACTGGTTTCTCCTTTATTCCACAACTCTTTTCTGCTTCTGCTGTAGAACCAGGTCTTTCCTGTCTCTAAGGTGCGAGACAATGCTTCTCGATTCATATAGGCCATCATCAAAACTTTGCCGCTTCTTGCGTCTTGAATAATAGCAGGGATTAATTCCTGGTTTTCAAAAAGAGCATCTTCCCAGGATTTGTCCATCAGTTTTCCCACCTCATCGGGATTCCTCTTTTTTGAAGAAAATCCTTAACTTCTCCGATGCTGAAATAACGATAGTGAAAGATAGAAGCCACCAGAGCAGCATCAGCCTTCCCTTCCCTCAAAACAGCCAGAAGATGCTCTAACTTTCCCGCCCCTCCTGAAGCAATGATAGGCAGACGAACTCTTTCTGCCACTTTACGGATAAGGCTGATATCATAACCGGCCTGGGTTCCATCAGCATCCATGCTGGTTAGCAATATTTCTCCTGCTCCTAATTTTTCTACCTGTTGAGCCCAGGATAAAACATCTTTCCCCGTGGGAGTTCGTCCTCCATTTATAAATACTTCCCAGTAACTACGCCTATTTATCCGATCCCAGGTTCTTTTCACATCAATAGCCACCACCACACACTGACTACCAAACATTTCTGCCAGTTCGCTAATTAACTCCGGTTTAAGCACTGCCTGAGTATTTATCGACACCTTGTCTGCACCGGCTCTAAGAAGATTGGCCACCTGTTCAGTGCTCCCTATCCCTCCTCCCACAGTGAAGGGGATAGTCAAAACTGTAGCTATCTTTTCCACCATCTGAACTGTAACTTCTCTCTGTTCATAAGAAGCAGCTATATCCAGGAAGACCAGCTCATCTGCTCCTTCTTCTTCATATCTGCGAGCCAGCTCTACCGGGTCTCCCACATTTTTTATATTCTCAAAATGCACCCCTTTTACTACCTTCCCTTCTTTCACGTCCAGGCAAGGGATGATTCTTTTAGCCAGCACTCTCATTCCTCCTCTAAAATACTACACACTTCTCTGAAATTAAGTTTACCGACATAAAGAGCCTTACCCAATATTATTCCCTCAATGCCTTCTCCCAGGCTTTTTATCTTCTGGATATCTTCTCTATCGCTTATCCCTCCTGCTACAATAACACTCACTCCACTTTCGGTAATAAAATTTTTAATTACTTCCTCTCTCACTCCCTGCAGCGTCCCGTCTCTTTTAATATCGGTAAAAATAAAATGCTCTACTCCTTTCTCTCGCAGAGTTTTAGCCAACTCCGATGCCTTAACCGGCACCTCTTCTTTCCACCCCTGTAAAGAAACAAACTGGTCCCGGGTATCAATGCTCACCACTATTCTCTCTCGAGCTATCTTTAGCATCTCCTCAAAAACTGCGGGGTTCTTGGTCACTACACTGCTGAGCACCACTCTTGCTGCTCCAGCATTAAGATAATTTAAAAAAGAAGAAACTTCCCTGATTCCCCCTCCCACCTGTACCGGTATTTTAACCGCCTGAATCAAATCTCTGATAACCGGAAAGTTAGCTGGATGCCCCGATTTTGCTCCCTCTAAATCTACAACATGCAAAAGAGGAGCGCCTTCTTCTTCCCACTTTTGAGCTACGAGAGAAGGAGAGGTACTAAAAACTTCTACCTTTTCATAATCCCCTTTATTTAACCTCACAACTTTCCCTTCCAGGATATCGATGGCGGGAATGGGCAAAATCATTTCTTCCAGCTCCTCAACCAGCTTTCCAGGACCTTCATACCCCAGGTAGAGCTTTTTTCAGGATAAAACTGAAAACCCCAGATGTTATCCTGGTTTATGATAGCCGGGATTACTACGTTGTAATTGCATATGCCCACTACTATCAGAGGCTCTTCTGGTAAAACATAAAAAGAGTGGGCAAAATAGAAAAATCTCCCCTGCGGTATATCCTGACTAAGGGGGGAATCTTTTTTGAAGTATACCTGATTCCAGCCTATATGAGGCACTTTATTGGTAGGAGGTAATTTGACTACCTCCCCAGAGAGCAGGGAAAGCCCTTCTGTGCGAGGAGCTTCTTTGCTTTTCTCAAAAAGGAGTTGTAAACCCAGACATATCCCCAGAAGGGGTTTACCACCACTTTGCGCTTCTCTGATGGCTTCTTTCATCTGGTTTTTTTCCAGATTCTCCATGGCTTTTCCAAAAGACCCAACTCCCGGGAGAACTACTGCCTCAGCCTCGCTAACCACTGAAAGCTGGTCGGTAACCACTACCTTCTCGCCTAATCTCTCCAGAGCCTTAGAAATACTATATAAATTTCCTATCTTATAATCTACCACAGCAATCATAGCTATCCCTCTTTTTTACAAAGTTCCCTTAGTAGAAGGAAGGTTAATACCAGTTATAGTAGCAGCCTGAAATAAAGATTTACCCAGAGCTTTAAACAGGGCCTCCAGACAATGGTGGCCATTCTCACCCCACCATATCTTAGCATGAAGAGTAATTCTTGCGTTATTTACCAGTGCCCGAAGAAACTCTCTTGCCAGTGTTATTTCAAAACTCCCCACTTTCTCCCCTAAATCAGGTCCCTCCCACAGAAGATAAGGTCTTCCGCTCAAATCGATAGCCACCATACTCAGTGCCTCGTCCATAGGGATAAAAACGGTAGCAAACCGCTCTATTCCTTTCTTATCTCCTAAGGATTTCCCCAAGGCTTCCCCCAAAACTATACCGGTATCTTCCACTAGGTGGTGATAATCATCAATAAACTCTCGAGCAGTAGCTCTTATTCTCAAGTCCCAATTAGCATAAAAAGCCATACTTTCCAGAAGATGAGAAAAAAAAGGAGGTTCCGCTTCTACCTGGATATTTTTCTTTCCCTCCAGGCAAAGATAAACTTCAATATCAGTCTCTCGAGTTTCTCTCTGGACCAGAGCTTCTCTTTTTTCCAGTCTAATCACTCCTTATCATTGTAAAGCTTCTAATTCAGTATTAGAGAGAAAGACGCCCTTCCACTCCCAGCCATATAATCCCTCTCCTATCAGAAGATACAGAATATTATAGTCAGGATCCGGCCAGTTATCAATTTTCAGAACCAGATCATCGTTTCTTTTCTCCAGTTTTCCTACCTGCAAAGTCGTAGATAGAGAAAGATACGTGCTCAGGTAATCTTTAACCCTGGAGAACTCGTCTATATCAAACTCGCTGAACATAACTCCCATCAAAAAATCGCCTTTTTTAGCTAAAGTTTCAATCTTTTCTATATCTCTGCTCTGGAAAGCCTCGCCAAGCTTTTGAGCTAAAACCTCTGGGCTGGCTTCTACCCAGGTAGGCTCAGACTGAAGATAAACTATACGCAACTCTGCCCATCGACCATAAGAATAATCATAAGCCTCCTTGATTACTCTGTGGTAATAAGAAATAGCCTCTTCTATCTTCCCTAACTTTTCATAACAGGAAGCAATCTCCATCATAACCTTCGCTCTTTCCCCGGCATCAGAGTAAAAGCTCAAAAGGTCCTGGTAGACCTTGATAGCTTCCAGATAATTTTTACTATGATACTGAAGATAGTAAGCTATGTCTTCTCTAACTATAATTTTCAGGTCGTAGGGGTCTTCTGCATCTAAGGAATAAGAATTAGCAATCTGGTAAAGAAGCTCCAAGGATTTATCAAAATTTCCTCTATCTTCTTCAATCTTAGCTATCCAGTAGCGAAAAAGATAAGAAGATGGAGTATCAGGAAATCTATCAACATACTTTTCCAATGCCTGAATAGCTCGATCATTTTCTCCTTTTTCCAGATATATCTGATAAATTATTTCCACTGCTTGAAATAATTCTTCTTCGGAAAAAGAATCCAGAAGAGGTTCAAGGAGAGCAAGGGCCTTGTCAACCTCTCCTTTTTCTAACAACCATCGAGCCTGGTCTAAGGGCTCCAGAGATAGAACAATCCCATTATTACCTATCAGCAAGATAAAACAAAGAAGAATAACCAAAGAAACAAACTTAGATTTCAAATTTTATTTCTCCTTTTTCTCTCTCGGTAATTTTTAAAAAGTTTATAAGATGTCTGGCTAAAACTCCACAAAGCTAACAAAGGGGAACTATTTCAGAGAAATAGAGCAATTTTTTCTTTTACAACTGGCGGCAGAAAATCCCCAACACTTTCGGCACAAGGTCTTTGCTATTACTGTTTAACTTTCAATCCCGCTAAAGCAAATCAAGCTTTTTCCCCGGCCCCTTGCTCATTTATGGTCAAGATTAGTATAATTATAGCATGTTTTGAGAAAGGAGCATAAAAAGAATGGAAACTTTTGATTTTTGGCAAGAATTGAAAAAAAGCTGGAACTTAATAGTTAATCACCCTCAGATCATCCTCGTTACCCTTATTCCTTCTCTTCTGATTGCAATTTCCAATTACTTAACCTGGCAAGGACACCTGGCCTGGATTTCCATTTTTTTCCAGGAAGCAGGTAGTTTGATTTTGTTGATTCTGGGAATTTTCTTGAGCTTCATCGCCCTGGCTTTGATAACAGCAATAGTCTGGGATTACCGCTACCAGGGCGCGGTAGACTTGCGCCGGGCCTGGAAAATAGTCCAGAAGCGCTTGCCAGATGTGGCAATGGTTTCTCTTATAATGGGTTTTCTGGGAGGATTTTTTACCGTCTGGTTTCTGTTTTTAGGGCTCTTGCTGGCTTTCCTGCTTCTTTTTACCATTCCCCTTACAGTGGTGGAAGGAGACAATCCTTTTTCTGCCATTCGGAACAGTTTCCATCTAGTTACCGAAAATCCTGGAGAATGCTTCACCTTCTTCATTCTCCTGCTCTTCTTTCTTCTGGTGGGCTATTTGCTGTTCTGGCTTTTAGGTTTTTTAGGCATAGCGGGGCTGGTGTTAAACACTATAACAGGAGGAATAATTTTAGCCTATGTATTTCTATTATTTTCCTCTTTTTACTTTTATCTAACCCGTTTTTAATCTTCTAGTGCCTCTTCTAGATCGATTTTCATTCCATCATTAGCGGCTATTACTTTTATTCCCGTCTTCTGGGACATCTCCTCTGCTATCTCCCAGGGCTTTTCTCGCAAAACAGTCAATCCAAAATGGGTAAGGAAAGCTAAGCGAGGCTTGATATTCTCCACCAGGACCTGGGCATCTGGAATACTCAAGTGAAGTATATGGGGGTGGACTTCTCTGTGGAGGCGAACAGTATTTATGACCAGAATCTTGCTATCTTTGTAAGCCTCTATCAGCTTTTCATCAAAAAGACTATCAGTGATAAAAGATACATCTCCTTGGGGGAAGATAAAACGAAAACCATAGGTTTCGGCAGAATGGAGATGGCGTAAGGGAGTAGAAAAAGAAATGTCCTTCCACTGATATTGCCCACCTTCTTCCAGGATTTCTAAATTTTCCAGTTTATCTCGCAAATAACTAAACAATACCGGCTCCTCTCCTAAGGCTTCCCGAGGAAGGAAAACGGCCCCTCTTTCCCGGGTAGCCCCTTCGGTCATAGCCTCTACCATGATATTGAGGTCATTGGAGTGGTCCAGATGACGATGAGAAAGAAGCAGAGCATCCAGAGAAGAAGGAGAAAGACGAGGACGGCTGGATAAAGCTTTAACTAAAGCTCCCGGACCAGGATCAAGGTGAAAATTGGTATCCCCATATTTTATCCACACTCCTCCTGAGGCACGCAGCTGTTTGGAGACCACCACTCGAGCTCCTGCTGTTCCTAAAAATTTGATAAAATTTTCCATGGCAAAATCTCCTGCCCTGATTTATCCCCCAGTTTATATTTATTTCACCAATTATAGCCAAAGACCGAAAAAGGTCAATTTCTGTAAAGAATATAGCCAACCACATAACCCTTCCCGCAACAATCCCCGGAGATTGTAGGAGGAACCTTTTCTACCATCCACCTTTTTCCGTCATGCCTGAAATTTAGCAAAGCATCCCAATGCTTTTACCGAAGGAGGCTTTCCCCCTGTATTCTGCCAAATACCATTGACAGATAAAGGTATAAAATTATACAATAATTCAGGAGACAGAAGTGTAGTGGTGCGCCTGTAGCTCAACAGGATAGAGCGACGGACTTCGGATCCGTAGGCTGGGGGTTCAACTCCCTCCAGGCGCGCCAGAAGTGTGTTTTTCCCATTTCTTTCTCTAAGAAACTCCATTATAGTAGACGGACTCGCTTATTGTTTTTCTCAGTCAGAAGGTTTCTGTAATCTCTTGGAAATATTTCTGCTATACTTGCTTTCCACCCGGGCGGTCATTGCGAGTTCGTCTTTTCGCTTACGTGGCAATCTCGTTTTTATTCTCTGGAAGAATCCCCTTTCTTCGTCATTCCCAAAATCTTCTATCGGGAATCTAAATGTTTTCGCTGAGGGAGGTTTTTCTTTTATATTTTCTGTCTTTTTCTTTTGTCTTTTCGGGGGTTATAGGGGTCTCCCCCTTATGGCGGCCGGGGAAGATAGATGCCCTCTTTATTGCTCGGGCTACATATCTAACACGTTATAGTTTGACAGGTTTTTATAGATGGCTATAATCTTGATGGAGGCTATTTATTGTTTTAGTTTCCTCTATAAAATACCTTTAAAAGGTAAAGATTTATTGTGTCGGATGATGATAAGATTAAAGCCGGTATTAACTGTGGCTCAGGTATGGAGGTGTTGAACAATGCGTGAAATAAAAAAGGAATATGTGGTGACCGACGATAATCGCAAAAAAGCAGTTTTGATAGACATAGAGACGTTTGAGAAGATAGAAGAAATCCTGGAAAACTTTGGTCTCGGTAAGTACATGGAGGAAGTTGAGGATGAAGAGGTTTTATCCTCAGACGCAGCAAAAAAATATTATGATACCCTAAAAAAGGATTGAATGATAACTTGCTTTTATAAAAAGACGTTTTTAAAGGATTTAGCAAATTTACCACCAACTTATCGAGAACGAATCGAGAAATTGGTCTTTGAGGAAATTCCTGGACTCGATAATATCCCTAATACACTGCTGGATATAAAAAAGATGGAGGATACAGCGATTATTATCGGATAAGAGTGGGTGATTATAGAATAGGATGTAAGTTAGAAGCGGGGAACAGAATCATCTTTTACAGGGTGAAGAGCAGAGAAGATATTTATAAAGTTTTTCCGTAAATAAGGAGAGCTTACCCTCCCTATTGCCTATAGTATAATGGAAATCGAACAGGGGAATAAAATTTATGGATGTAAAAGAGATGGTTAAATTTATGGAAAACCTCGGCTATGAAGTGATAAAAAAATAGAAGGTAGATATCGTTGATAAACTTCTGGGAAGATTCACTCTGGAAGAAGAAAAGACCAGCACTGAATTGTTAAAAGAATTAAGAAGCACTGAATATGAAAAGCATTAAAGCCTTTTTAGATACTGACGTTATTCTCAACTGGTTATGTAAAGAGGTTACAAAATTCTTAGTATCAAGAGATAGAGATTTCAACATAGTAAACAAGATAAAGGGCAAGCTAACAGCTTTTACTCCGGAAAGCTTTTTAGAAACTACCAAGTAGGTTTTTGTCCGAGCAGTGCTCGGTTTCCTGATTTAATTCCTTCATGAGGTCAGCTACTGTACCGCTATGAACCTCACCTCGCCGGTAAGCATCACGAGCTTCAGCAATTTCTGCAGCTAATTCTGCACGCCGATTTTGAATCAATCGCTGGTGGATAATTTCAATGAGCAAAGCCTGATCATCAGGAGGCAACGTTTCTACCATTTCAATAACTTCTTGAAAACGAGAGGAGGTAGCCTTTTCCTTCACCTTATCATCTCCTAAATTTTTATTCGACTTTCTATCACCTATAAATTTTATCTCAGTCCCTTTAATTCGTCAAAAACATAGTACCTTTCCCTCCGGGGTTTTCTTTACCAGCTTCGGCTACTCGGTTTTTTGGGAATCTATAAGGGATCTTTTTTCTTATTTTCCAGGGAAGGTTTGTAAGGTGGACAAACCCCCCTATAGTCTGTTCTGTCATTCCCAAAATCTTTTATCGGGAATCTAAAGGTTTTTACCGAGGGAAGCCTTTTCTCCCTCTCCTGGCGGAAGAGAGAAAGAATCCATGGAGGCTTCCTCTTCTATTATTTAGATTCCTGATAGAAACACTCAGGAATGACGGATACGGGGTGATTGTGAGTCTCGCATATTCCTTGGCGTGGCAATCTCACACTCTTGAAAAGTGAGAGCGCCACGGAGCGCTTTCGCGCTCCTCGCGATGACAGGAAAGGAATGAGAGCGCTACACTCAGGGAGAGAAAGCATCTTCTTGCAGAAAGGATCCCTTTTCTCCCTCCCCTGGCGGGAGGGAGAAGAAAATAAAGGAAAGCTTCTGTGAGAAGAGGGAGAGAAAGCCTCCCTCAGTATGAGGGGAAATTTTCCTTATCGGCGATAAGCTGGTATAATTAGCTAAAATAATTTTCCAGCATCTCTCTCAGCTGAAATAGCTGAAATAAATAAGAGAAATGCTGGTTTTTAAAAAATACAAATAATACCAATGAAAAGGGAGGATAGAGAAACAAGCATTATGAGTGATGGTTATCGAGTGGGAGTAGTAGATAACTTAGATAAGCTTTTTGAAGTTTTACCTGATTATGTCAGGATTCCTTTAGAACAGCAAGAAAACAGTGATGATTTGATAGAAGTAGTGATGGACCTGGGGCGTCCTCCTGAAGCCCGTTTTGCTAAGGGTTTTGTAATTCTTTCCGATAGGATAATAGAGAGAGACGACATTGATTATGTAGTGCAGAGAGTGGGGATGTTTACCCGGGACAACCGAGCGGGCATCGAGCGCACTCTCCACCGTATTTCCTGTATTCGTAACCGATTAGGAAATATCGTAGGACTTACTCTGCGAGTAGGAAGAGCAGTTTATGGTACTATCGACATCATTAGAGATGTTATAGTATCAGGCAAAAATATTTTGCTTTTAGGACCTCCCGGAGTAGGTAAAACTACTAAACTCCGAGAGGTAGCTCGAGTGCTGAGCGATGAGTTTCAGAAAAGAGTGGTAGTAGTGGATACCTCTAACGAGATAGCTGGCGATGGAGATATACCCCACCCCGCTATTGGTCGAGCTCGTCGGATGCAGGTATCATCTCCGGAGAGGCAACACGATGTGATGATTGAAGCGGTAGAAAATCACATGCCTGAGGTCATCATCGTAGACGAAATTGGAAGAGAGGAAGAGGCGAGAGCTTGCCGCACTATTGCCGAAAGAGGAGTACAGCTCATTGCCACAGCTCACGGTAATACTCTGAAAAATCTCCTTTTAAATCCTACTCTAACTGATTTAGTAGGAGGTATTCAATCAGTAATACTGAGTGATGAAGAAGCTCATCGTCGAGGGAGCCAGAAAGCGATATTAGAGCGCAAAGCTATGCCTACTTTTGATGTAGTTATTGAGTTGCGCGACCGGGACATACTGGGCATTTACCACGATACTGCCCAGGCGGTAGATTTGCTGCTGCGAGGTTATGACCCCCGGCCAGAGGTAAGGAAACGAACTAAAGAAGGAACAGTTAAAGTAATAGAAGAAGCTAAAAGCGCCTCTTTTGCAGAAGACCTAAAAACGCTGGCAGAAAAAGAAGTAGTTCCCGAATTGTTAGAGAACCGACCGTTGCGGGTTTATCTTTTCGCAGTAAGTAAAAACTATGTGCAAAGGGCTATTGCTCAAGCCAAGGTTCCTCTGAAAATAGTGAATGATATTAATCAAGCCGATATTCTCCTTACCCTGAAGAGCCGTTACCGTAATAAGGGGAGTAAAATAAGAGAGGCGGAAAATCGGGGTATACCCGTTCATATAGTGCGTAGCAATACTTATAACCAAATTTATAAGTTCGTGCAGGACCTCTTTGGCTATAGCGAGATATCTTCAGATAATGGAGATTCAGGACTGATAGAAGCAGAAAGGGCCGCTCGGCGGGTCTTAAAAGCAGGAGAAGCTATAGAGCTCTCTCCTCGCAGCTCATCAGTGAGGCGCCTGCAACATAAAATTGCTGAGCGCTATCACCTTTTCTCCCAGAGTATAGGAGAAGAACCTTTCCGCCGGGTGGTAATTTATCCTCGTATCTTAGAAGAGGTCCATCATGAATAATAAAGGGCCAGGCTTTTTTATTACCCTGGAGGGAATCGAGGGAAGTGGTAAAACCACTCATGCTCGCCGTTTATTTTCCTTCCTGGAGGAAGCAAACGTTCCTTCCCTGCTAACTCGAGAACCAGGGGGAACACCGGTGGGAGAAAAAGTAAGAGAGCTGTTACTAAACCCGGAAAGCGGAGCAATGGATCCTCTTACCGAGACTTTTCTCCTGGAGGCCTCGCGACGGGAGCATGTCACAGAGGTAATAAGCCCCGCCCTGCAGGCGGGAAAAGTAGTAATATGTGTTCGGTTTACCGATTCTACTTTAGCTTACCAGGGCTATGGTCGGGGAGTGCCTCTCTCCCATCTTCATTGTTTGAATAACATTGCTACGGGGGGCATTGTGCCTGACTTAACCCTGCTTTTTGACGTGGAGCCAGAAGTAGGATTAGCTCGTTCTTTTTCCCGCACGGAAGAAAAAGAGTTGCGCTTTGAAAAAGAGTTTCTAGCCAACAAGGAGTTTCTTCTGGCCGTCCGGGACGGCTATCTTCAGTTAGTCAAGGAATATCCCCACCGCTTTATGGTGGTAAATACTACCGAACATTCTAAAGAAGAAGTTTTTGCCCTGGTTCGAGAAACCATCTGGCAAAAGCTGGAGAAAAGGGGGTAAAGTTCCATGTTTCCTACTTTACTTTTAATATGTGTGGTACGGGACCAGGATACACCCAGATTACTGGATACTCTGCGAGATAGAAAAATCTCTTTCACCAAATTAGCTTCTACTGGCGGTTTTTTACGAGAGGGGAACACTACTCTTTTAATTGGTATAGAAGAAGAGCGCCGGGAAGAAGTGAGAGATTTGATAAGGAAAACCTGTGGTCGTAGAGAAGAAATTGTGGAATCCACTATTCCTCTTAATGAGCCCATCGGTCCTTTTGTTCCACAGAGAGTGAAGGTAACCAGAGGGGGAGGAGTTCTTTTTGAAATCCCCATTGAATACTATGAGAGGTTTTAACTCTTTTCCCTTTCCAAAGATAAAAATTGGTCGATGAGCTGGTCTGATATTTCTGGTCATGAAAAGCAAAAAGAGTTTTTCCGGCGAGCCGCTGTTTCGGGAAGAGTTACCCATGCCTATCTTTTTTCTGGTCCTCCCCGGGTGGGAAAAACCACTTTCGCCCTGGAATTAGCCAAGTTTCTTAACTGTCAGAACCCCACCGAAGGAGGGAGTTGCGGCCAGTGCAAAAACTGTCGATTAATAGCTAATCTCGCTCATCCCGATGTTTCTCTTCTCTCTTCTGCCGGGGACTATTTAAAAATAGACCAGATAAGAAATTTCACCAGATGGCTCAACTTTAAGCCAATAGAGGGTAAAATAAAAGTGGGGATAATAAAAGAAGCAGAAAAGCTAACCGAAGAAGCAGCAAATTGTCTCTTAAAAACCCTGGAAGAACCTCCCGGGGAAAGCGTGATAATCTTGATTACTTCTCAACGTGCCTCTCTTTTACCCACTATAATTTCTCGCTGCCAGTTGATAGAGTTTTCTCCTCTCTCTTATTCTGAAATTTATCGCCATCTGGTAGAAGAGAAAGGATGGGAAGAGGAAGAAGCCCGAAAGGTGGCTTCCCTCTCCCCAGGTAGCTGGGCAAAAGCAGAAGAAATCAAGAAAGGTAAAGGTAATTTAGAGGATAAATTCTGGGAATTGTGGAACAAATTAAAAGACCAAAGCCACCCTCTTCTCATGGGTTCCTGGTTTTACGATAACCAAGAGCAGCTACCTCTTATTATAATTTTCCTGGAACAGTATTTAAGAGACTTGTGGGTGTGGAAGGTAACAGAGGGGCAGTACGCCGATTTACTTTTTTTCGAAAAAGAAAAAGTGGAGGAAGAAGCAGAAAGACAGGAAGCGGAAACCTGGAAAAGGTTAATAATCTTAGTGGATAATTTGATATCTGATATTTCTGGTAATTTAAACCGGGATATAGCTTTATGTAGATTTCTTTTTTCGTGGAGAGGTGAATGTAATCATGCCTCAAGTAGTAGGAATTAAATTTGAGAATAATCCTAAAATTTATCACTTTGAAACTCGAGGTTTAGACCTCCATCTAGGAGATAAATGTGTGGTAGAAACCGCTATGGGTCTAGAGATAGGCACTGTAGCAAAGGGGGCTTTCTTTGCTCCTCCCGATAATTTTAAGCCAGTGATTCGCAAAGCTCAAAAAATAGACTTAGACCAGGCTGAGGCTAATCGAGAAAAAGAAAGGGTGGCCTTCCAGAAAGCCCAGGACCTTGTCGCTCAATATCAAATCCCTATGAAGCTTCTGCGAGTTCATTATACTTTAGACCGGGGTAAGCTTACTTTTTATTTTGGCTCGGAAGAAAGAGTTGATTTTCGGCAACTGGTCAAGGAATTAGCCGCTATCTTCCGTACCCGGATTGAACTGCGACAGGTAGGAGTAAGAGATGAGGCTCGAATGATGGGAGGATGCGGAATGTGCGGAAGAGAGCTGTGTTGCAGTACTTTTCTAACCAATTTTGATCCTATCTCCATTAAAATGGCCAAGGACCAAAATTTAGTTCTCAACTCAGCTAAAATTTCTGGAATTTGCGGTCGTCTTATGTGTTGCCTGGCCTTCGAATATCCCCTGTATCGGCGGCTCATCCACCGATTCCCTAAAAAAGGCAGCAAAATAGTTACTCCTTTAGGACTGGCAAAAATTTTGGAAGTGGATATTTTTAAAGATAGCATTTCCTTAGAATTGGATAGCGGGAAGAAAGTTCGAATTACTGAAGAAGAATATCATCGCTATTTTTTATAGAGGGGAACTTTTTAATGTTTCCAGAATATTTGGGAGATAGAAGGTGATGTAAATGGATAAGGCTGAAGCCCAGGTTTGGTATCAAGGATTAACTCTGGAAGAAGAGAAGTTGTGGTTTGAAGGGAAGGTTAAAAGTTGCGAAAATGGGCTTCTTCGTTTTGCCTATCATCTGAGTGGCAATATGGATAAAGCCCGGGACCTGGTGCAAGAAGCTTTTTTGCGAGCCTACCAGTATCGACGCAGCTATAATAATAATTATTCTTTTGAAAGCTGGATATCCACTATCTTGCTTAACGTTTACCGCCAGCGTCTCAAAAAAGAGAAATTTTTTAAAATATTCCACCCTGTAAAAGAACGAGAAGACGGAGAAGAAACCGAAGTATGGGATTTTCTGGAATCCAGTGAAGAAGGGCCAGAAGAAAGAACTCTAAAAAGAGAGGTTCTTAATTTCCTGCAAAAAGCCATTGAGGAGCTTCCCTCTCAGATGAGGGAAGTAATAATACTCTGTGACGTAATGAACTACTCTTATGAGGAAGCCAGCGAAATCATCGGTTGCCCCTTGGGGACAGTTCGCTCCCGACTTCATAGAGCTCGAAAGAAAGTTAGAGAGTTAGTAGAAGAGAGCTACGGGGAGGATTTTCTCTCCGCCTGGGAGTAAAAATATGAACTGCGAAAGAACAAAGAAAATGCTTTCTGCTTACCTGGATAAGGAATTAAACGCCGAGGAGTACAGGTTACTAAAGGAGCACCTGATGTGCTGTCCCGGGTGTCAGAAAGAATTAAACCAGCTGCGGGCTCTGAAGAACTTGACGAGATGTCTGGATGATAATTTTAATTACCACTGTGATATTAAACTCGATTGGGAAAACATCGAAAAAAAAACCAAGCTACTAACAAAGAAAAGAATAGTTTGCTTTTCTTTAGCTGCTATCATAGCGGTGTTAGTTTTATTCTTGACCTTCTCTCAAGAGTGGGCTAAGTGGGAAGTTGAGGTTATACATCCCGAGGCTTTGGTAGACCTTCACCAGAGTTTAAGTGGTAACCAATTAGACGTATCTACCAAAAAAGAAGCTAATTTTATCGGGACTTTGGAGCT
>ERZ795062.1176-NODE-1176-length-19164-cov-5.927259_pt1 | contig 19164 bp, 18 predicted proteins | sample MGYA00375146_ERZ795062 | MGnify/ENA primary metagenome ERZ795062 (study PRJEB30191, sample SAMN05720281) | activated sludge metagenome | isolation source: Anaerobic digester | place: USA | collected 2015-07-16 ... | reverse complement strand
AAAATGATTTTGTTCAATCATTCTTATAATTTTGCAAAAAAAATTGATGAAACCTTCTAGATACTTTTTGCAGCTATTATTCATTTGCTTCCTCTTTATTCAATGCAAAGAAGAAACAAAAGTTGTAAAAAGCATTCCATCCAAAAATACTGTGAAATATGCTAAAGGTTTTTCTATCGAAAATTATAATGGCTTTAGTATCGTTACGGTTAAAAATCCTTGGCCAAAAGCTACAAAAACATACACTTACATTCTAAAAGAAAAAAACGGAATTGTTCCTGACAGTTTATCTCAAAACACAATTATCAATGTTCCGATTCAGAAAATTGTGGTTACCTCAACAACGCATATTCCGTCATTGGAAATGCTTGATGAAGAAAAAAAATTAATTGGCTTTCCAAATCTGGATTATATTTCTTCGGAAAAAGTGAGAACGCTAATAGAACAAAAAAAGATTAAAGAACTCGGAAATAATCAATCATTAAACACTGAAGTTATACTTGATTTACAACCTGATGTTATCATTGGTTATGGTATTGACAACAACAATCCAACATTGGATAATTTACAAAAAAGTGGTTTAAAAGTCATGCTTAACGGCGATTGGAACGAAGAAACGCCATTGGGAAAAGCGGAATGGATTAAATTTTTCGGAGCGATTTTTGGGAAACAGAAAGAAGCCGAAGAATTATTTACCAAAATTGAAACCGACTATTTAAAAACCATCGAAATTGCCAAACGTTCTGCTTCTACTCCAACGGTTTTAGCCGGCGATATGTTTGAAGACAAATGGTATTTGCCACGCGGAACAAGTTGGGGAAGTTTGTTGTTAAAACAAGCCAATGCCAACTATTTATGGCAAGAAACAACCGGAACCGGAAGTTTATCATTATCATTTGAAACTGTTTTTGAAAAAGCAAAAAATGCTGATATTTGGTTGACTTCGGGGCAATTTTCTACCTTAAAAGAAATGACTGATGCCAATCCGCATTATGGACAATTTGATGCATTTAAAAACAAAAACGTATATTCGTTCACTCGAAAAAGAGGAAAAACTGGTGGCGTTTTATATTATGAATTGGCACCCAATCGTCCAGATATTGTATTGAAAGATTTGGTAAAAATTCTACATCCAGAATTATTGGTTGGCTATGAACCTTTCTTTTTTGAGAAGTTACAATAAACACAAATTTAAAACACAATCTTTGTCATTCTGACGAAGGAAGAATCTCAAACAGTTTTATAAAATTGAGCTTCCTCGTTCCTCGGAATGACAACTAAACGAATAAAATGTTCAAAAAGAAACATCAAATACTATTCTTTTTCTTGTCATTGCTATTGCTATTGACATTATTATTGAACATTTCCTTTGGTCAGGTTTCGATACCGATTAAAGAAGTGGTGAAAAGTATTTTGGGTTCATCTGTCGAAAAAGAAACTTGGGAATACATCATTACCAATTATCGATTACCCAAAGCGATTACGGCAATTTTGGTTGGAATTTCGCTTTCTGTTAGTGGATTGTTGATGCAAACTTTTTTTAGAAATCCACTTGCTGGTCCGTATGTTTTGGGATTAAGTTCGGGTTCAAGTCTTGGCGTAGCGTTTGTCGTTTTGGGTTCTAGTTTTTTACCCGCTGTAATTGCACAATTTTTTGTTTCTTCCTATGGAATAATTTTGGCTTCGTGCGTTGGAAGTTTATTCGTTTTATTGCTCATCGTTTTAGTTTCAAAATACCTGCGTGATGTGATGTCAATTTTGATTGTAGGATTGATGTTTAGTAGTTTTACGAGTGCAATTGTCAATATTTTAACCTATTTTAGTTCGGCAGAACAATTACAGAAATACACTTTTTGGTCAATGGGAAACATCGGAAACATCAGTTGGCAAAACATTGGTTTTCTCTCGGTTGTAATTTTTATTGGAACACTATTAAGTATTGCTTCATTGAAACCTTTGGATGTCTTATTATTAGGAGAAAATTACGCCAAAAGCATGGGTTTGAATTTCAAAAAAACGCAAAATATCATCATACTTTCCACTAGTATTTTAACCGGAAGCATTACCGCTTTTGTTGGTCCGATTGCTTTTATTGGATTGGCTGTGCCACATTTGACCAAACTGTTATTTCAAACCAGCAATCATAAAATTTTATTCATCGGAACGATTTTAATTGGCTCAATAATCATGTTACTTTGTGATTTAATTTCTCAAATGCCAATGAGTGATTTTACGTTACCAATTAATGCAATTACGTCATTAGTTGGCGCACCGATTGTTATTTGGTTGATTATTAAACGAAAAACTATTTGATTTTTTGAAAAAAGAAACCATCATATCAACTCACGATTTATCCATTGGTTACAAAACCAAAAAGGAAACCACTGTCATTGCCAAAAACCTAAATTTGGAACTGACTTCGGGTAAATTAATCACGCTTGTTGGTGCCAACGGAATAGGAAAATCTACGCTTTTGCGAACCTTAACCGGAATTCAGAAACCGATTTCAGGTGAAGTTTTTTTAGCCGAAAAAAATATAAACTCTTTTGATAATCTGGAACTTGCGCAAAATCTAAGTTTGGTTTTAACCGAAAAATTGCCTCCAAGTAATTTGACCGTTTTTGAATTGATCGCTTTAGGGAGACAACCTTACACCAATTGGCTTGGAAAACTATCCGATGAAGATATTTCAACTGTAAAATCGGTGATGAAACTCACTCAAATTGAACATTTAGCCGATAAAAAACATTTTGAAATCAGCGATGGACAATTGCAAAAAGTGATGATTGCACGCGCTTTGGCACAAGAAACTTCCATTATTATTTTGGATGAACCAACAACGCATTTGGATTTATTTCATAAAGTTTCGGTTTTTAAACTTTTGAAAAAATTATCGCAAGAAACTAATAAATGCATCCTTTTTTCTACACATGATATTGATTTAGCTATTCAACTTTCGGACGAAATAATTGTCATGACCGAAGAAAATATTGTTCAAGATCAACCATGTAACTTGATTTCAAAAGGAATTTTCAATTCGCTTTTTAAAGACGAAAACATAACTTTTGATAGTGAAAAAGGGAAGTTTGTGATTAATGGATAATTGATAATTTTCAATTGTTAATTATGAATTGTTAATTGTCGTTTCGCTTCGCCAATGACAAATGCTACAGAATTGGCAATATTATAACTTCTAATTAGGCTTGACATTGGAATTTTTAGATGATTTTCAAATTGTGCCAAAACTTCTTGGCTTAAACCAACACTTTCTTTACCAAAAACCAACCAATCGCCATCTTGATATTCCACATCATAAATCGATTTTGAAGCATGAGAACTCATCAAAAAAACTCTTGATTTGTCTTGAATTTGAGCTATCCATTCTTCTACATTATTGTATTCATGCCAATCCAAATGAACCCAATAATCCAAACCCGAACGCTTTAGGTTTTTATCGGTAATTTCAAATCCATACGGTTTTATCAAGTGCAAACGACTTTCGGTGCCAACGCAAAGACGACCAATGTTTCCGGTATTGTTAGGAATTTCGGGTTCAACGAGAACGATGTTTAGCATGTTTGGTAATTTGGTTATTCGGTTATTTGAAAAGCGTCCACTTCTAAAACTTCACCAGCTTTTAAGTTTTGCAAATGTATGTTTCCTACTCGAATTCTAACCAAACGAAGTGTAGGAAATCCAACAGCTGCTGTCATTTTTCTAACTTGGCGAAATTTACCCTCTGTTAACGTAATAGAAATCCAAGAAGTTGGTCCGTGACGTTCATCTCGAATTCGGCGACCTTCACCAATGCAAGTTGGCAATTCGGTAATGATTTTAGCTTCGCATTTTTTGGTTGTATATCGAATGCCTTTGAAACCAATTTCGACACCATTTTTTAATTGTTCGACTGCTTCTTCGCTAATAATTCCATCAACTTGCGCTAGATATTCTTTTTCAATAGTTTTGCTTCTCACAATTTCGCTCATCATCCCGTCAGTAGTCAGTAAAAGCAAACCTTCGCTGTCTTCGTCCAATCGACCAATTGCCATCGTGTTTTCGGGAAAATCAAATAGTTCGCCTAACAACTTTTTGTGCCTTTTTTTTTCGTAAATAAATTGCGACAAATAACCGTTTGGCTTATGAAGTAGAAAATGACGATGCATTAAATAAAATTTTATCAAAAATAAAAAAGACCATTCGAAATGAATGGTCTTAGTTTAATTTTATTTTAAATATTACTGACGACTTTGCACGTAATCAGACAATTCATCAACATTACTACTGAAAGAAAAAATTCCATTTAACTTAAAATAATTTCTTGGTTCAGTACAATAGTCATAAGCATATTTTGCAAAATCTAACTTGTTGTCTTCAAAACTGAAAAGATTAGCAATTTGCATGATTTGATCTACATTCAAACAGTTTACATTAATCACTTGTTTTGCTGTTTTTAACCTTGTGTCTTCAAAACTTTGTTTTTTGATTGTTGCCAATGCAGCATTGAAGTTGGCTGGCGTCATACAAGTTCTTCCTCCACAACCTCTAACGGGTTCTTCATAATGATCATGCCCATCATGAGAAACGACTGTTCCTGTATGCGTAGTAGTTGTAGTAGTGGTTTGTGTTACAGCTCCATTGCCCATATTATCATTTATAGAAATCCCCATATTAACACCACCAACATTAACACCTACACCAACACTAGTTCCTCCAGTTTGAGTAGTTGTTGTAGTTGTCGTTTGTGTTGTTCCTCTAACAGGTTCTTGAATAACCGCAACAGGTCTTGGTGCACCATAATGAATAACATGAACATTTGTTGGAGGAATAAAATCTGGTCTTACAGGAATAGATGAAAAATAATTCATCTTCATTTTTGTTTTGTTGTTTTTGTCTCTTTTTATTTTATAGGTAACATCTGCAAAAACACCATCAACATCTGTCAGCATGAGATTGTTTTTAGTGATATCAGCAAGAGAGTTGTCTTCAAATTTAATTTTTGCGTTATAATAAGGCTGATTCAAATCTTCAACTCTCAAGTTTGTTTGTGGTGTATCATTAATTACTTCACCATTCAGTATTAGTGTAAATCTGTCTCCATCTTCAGAAAAGATTGTTAAATGACCTACTGGACCAAGTTGTGAAAACGATAATGTGGATAACAATAAAAAAGCAAATAGTGTAATTTTTCTTTTCATGATCTTATTTGTTTAATTTTTTGGTAAATATAATTTTTTCTGTCTAATTTTTGAATTTTCAAAAACGATGCCAAAAAATATTTTTTTAAGCATCTGAAATGATTTCAAATGAAACTATGTATCTTTAAACCCTATTAATTTTTTGTAGAATGAACGACAATTTAATGATTATCATTGCCTTTATTATAGCTTTATCGATTGGGATTTTCATTGGAAAAATTATTTTTTCAGCTAATTCAAAAAGCGAAAAAGCCTCATTAGAAGAAAAAGTAAAAGGTTTATTGCAACAAATAGAACAATTAAAATTGCAATTAAATCAAATAATACAAGAACGCGAAGCTATCAGAACCGAAAAAGAAGCTTTGGCGATTCAATTATCAAAAAAAGAAACCGATTTTGAAAATCTTTGGGAAAGAAACAAAGAGCAAAAAGAAGAAGTGGAACAACTTCAACAAAAATTTACCAAAGAATTTGAAAATTTAGCCAACAAAATACTCGAAGAAAAAACCAATAAGTTTACAGAGCAAAACAAAGAAAACCTAAAAAATATCCTTTCGCCACTACAAGATAAAATTCAACTTTTTGAAAAGAAAGTCGAAGATTCTCAAAAAGAAACACATGGTTATCATAGTGCTTTAAAAGAGCAACTTCAACACTTGAAAGACCAAAATCTTAAAATTTCTAAAGAAGCCGAAAACCTCACAAAAGCATTGAAAGGCGATAGCAAAATGCAAGGAAATTGGGGCGAATTAATTTTGGAAAGGGTTCTGGAAAAGTCTGGTTTAGAAAAAGATAGAGAATATTTTGTTCAGCAAAGCTTTACAACCGAAGAAGGTAATAGAATTCAACCTGATGTGGTTATTAATTTACCCGACGGAAAGAAAATGATTGTTGATTCAAAAGTTTCTTTGACCGCTTATGAACGATATGTAAATGAAGAAAATGAAGAACTAAAACCTCAGCTTTTAAAAGAACATCTCAATTCCCTAAAAAGACATGTAGAGCAATTAAGCGAAAAAAACTATCATGATTTGTATCAAATGGAAAGTCCTGATTTCGTTTTGCTTTTTGTACCTATTGAAACTGCTTTTGCGCTTGCGCTAAATGAAGATAGCTCACTTTATAACAGAGCATTCGAGAAAAACATCGTGATTGTTACTCCATCGACTCTATTGGCAACTTTGCGAACAATTGATAGCATGTGGACTAATCAAAAACAACAAGAAAATGCCATAGAAATTGCAAGACAAGCTGGCGCTTTGTATGATAAATTCGAAGGGTTTGTTTCCGATTTAATTAAGATTGGAAAAAAAATGGATGAAGCCAAAGTGGAATATCAAGGTGCAATGAATAAACTTGTTGATGGCAGTGGAAATTTAATCACTAGAGTCGAAAACTTGAAAAAAATGGGGGCAAAAGCTAAAAAATCTTTGCCTGAGAATATCATTTTGAGAGCAAACAAAGACGATTTAATTGATGATTCTAGTAAGTAAAACAAAATTATTCCTCAGTTATAATCACAATAATTTACTTTGCAATCAATTTTTGATTAAAAATCAATACTTTAACTAATATTTTTTCAAAAAAATAATTATTTTTGGTTTTCTAAATATAATTATGAAAAAACATTACCTGCTTACCTTTTTATTATTAGCGAGCTTATTAGTTGTTTCTTGTGACAACGAAGATGATTATCAACCCATAGATGATTTACCTGTTGCAACAGATGATACAGTAAATAGTACATTGACAACAGCTGTTGAAATTCCTGTTTTAGACAATGATACAACTGGCGACGAAGTGGTTCCTACTTCAGTCAGCATCGTTAATGGAACTGATACAAATTCTAACGGAACTCTAGATCAACTAATTGTTCCTGCCGAAGGAACTTGGCAAGTAAACGCATCAACTGGAACAATAACTTTTACGCCTTTATCAACTTTTGTTGGAAACCCTACAGCTATAAAATATACCGTAAAAGATGCTGAAAATAACGTTTCCAATGAAGCGAATGTTACCATAAATGCGTTACCAATTGTTTCAGTAGATTTAACAACGGTTCCTTATCCAAAACTTTCTGACTACCATTTTTTTGTTGGTAATATAAAAGATCAAGTTCCATCGTTGAATGTTCTTCCATATGAGCCAGCAAGCGCATTATTCTCAGATTATGCCCATAAAAAAAGATTTGTTTGGATGCCCGAAGGAACACATGCAACCTACAATGGAGATGGAAACATATTCGAATTTCCGGTTGGTGCAGTATTGGTAAAGACATTTTTTTATGAAAATGTTATTCCTGGAAATGTTACAAAAAATGTCGAGACAAGATTACTCATCAGAAAAAGTGATGGTTGGAAAGCTTATACTTATGTTTGGAATGAAAGCCAAACTGACGCTTTACTAGAAGCTACTGACAATGGATTAATAGTTCCTGTTTCATGGATAGAAAACAGCATTACCAAAAACGTTAATTTCAAAGTTCCAGCTCAAACAGAATGTATTACTTGTCACAAGATAAATCCTAACCATACTGGAGAAATAACTATTCCAATAGGTCCGAAACCTCAAAATTTAAATACTGTATTCAGTTATACTTCTGGTGCAATGAACCAAATTACGAAATGGAAAAGTGTAGGATATTTGGCGAGTGATACTCCCGAAACTTCTCAAATTTACTCCACTGTCGATTGGCGAGATACAAGCAAATCACTTGAGCTAAGAGCGAGATCATATATAGATATGAATTGTGCCCATTGTCATAGAGATGGTGGTCACTGTGATTATGTTCCACAAAGATTCAACTTTAGTAATACTAATCTATCAACTTTTGGTGTGTGTTTAACACCTCTTTTTAGTGTACAAGACCATCCTTTTATTATCAATGCAGGTGATGCAGAACATTCGGTAATGGTTTACAGAATGAATACTAATGAAGAAAGCCAAATGATGCCTATAATTGGCCGAACAACAATTCATACCGAAGGAGTGCAATTAATCAAAGATTGGATAAACTCGCTTCCTGCTAATTGTCATTAAAAACAAACTAACTATTAACTATAAACTATTAATGAAAAAAATTACCTTTTTAATCTTGATTTTGAGTTGTCAATTTTCAATTGCACAAACCTCTTGCGCCACAGCAATACCTGTTACTGCTGGAATAACAACTGTTCCTGCTTTAAGCGGTTCAGTTCCTACTACAACTTGTACAACTTCTACAGCTACTTTAGCAAATTGGTATTCATATACTCCTAGTCAAAACTACACTGTAACAATAACTTCAGATTTAGCAGTAAACACTTGTAAAGACACATATATTAGTATTTACAGTGGCACTTGTTCTGGTTTTTCTTGTGTGGCTTTTGATGATGATGCTGGAAATATTGTTTGTCCAACGCAAACTAATAATCCTTCATACTTATCTGTTGTAAGTTTTACAGCGTTGGCAGGAAATACCTATTATATTGTTTGGGATAATAGATGGAACGGTTCAGGGTTTGATTTTCAATTAAGTGAACAAGCTGTTGTTGCACCACCAGTAAATTTTACAACAAGCCCAATAACATCTTCATCAACTATATGTTGTGTAAGCGATATGAATGGTGATTTTCTTGATGATATAGTAACGGTTCAAGCAAATCAAATGACTGTATTATCTCAAAAAACAACTGGAGGTTTTGATAGTAATTCCTATCCATTACCTGCTTTAACAGCTACGCCTAGTTGGAGTATAGCTTCGGGTGATTTTGACAAAAACGGTTTCAATGATTTAGTATTTGGTAGCGGAAGCCGTGTTGCGGTTATCAAAGCGAATGCTACTGGAACTGGTTATACTGAAATTGCATATCCACAAAATATCTTCACTCAAAGAACAAACTTTGTTGACATTAACAATGATGGAAACTTAGACTTATTTGCTTGTCATGATGTAGCACAAAGTCATGCTTATAGAAACGATGGTGCTGGCAATTTAATTTTTGATATTTCGTTTTTTCCAACCTTAGCTGTTGGTGGAAATTATCAATCGCAATGGTCTGATATTGATAACGATGGTGATTTTGATATGTATCTTTCGAAATGTAGAGGTGGTGCTTTAGTAGGTGATCCTCAAAGAATTAACTTACTTTACATTAATAATGGAAATGGAACATTTACTGAATCTGGTGCTGCTGCTGGTGTAAATGATGGCTCACAATCATGGTCTTCTGCTATTGAGGATTATGATAATGATGGAGATATGGATATTTTGCTTTCTAATATTTCTGACACTAATAAGTTTTATAGAAACAATGGTGACGGAACTTTTACTGATATTTATTCTACAACAGGAATTGATGCTCAAGTTGGTTCATGGGAACTACAAGCAGCAGATTTTAATAATGATGGTTGGATGGATTTCCTATGGCAAAACAGTAAAGAATTATGGATTAATGATGGCGATGGAACATTTACTGGGTATGATTTACCTTTCAGCGAAGGTGGAATCGGAGACTTGAATAATGATGGATTTTTAGATGTTCAAACTGGAGGTAATGTTTACTACAATACTCCTAACAACAATAATTGGATTACAATAAACCTTCATGGAATTCAAAGTAATTATAATGGGATTGGTGCTAGAATTGAACTTTATGGCGCATGGGGAAAACAAATTAGAGAAATAAAAAGTGGTAACGGTTTTAGCCACCAAAGCACTTTAAACGCTCATTTTGGATTAGGTACAGAAACCGAAATAACTCAGATGATCATCAAATGGCCTTCAGGAATTATTGATACAATTTCTAATCCTGCTTCAAATAGTAAAATCACAGTTGTTGAAGGTTCTACATTAAGCAACGAACAATTCAACAGCAATGAGATTAGTTTGTATCCAAATCCAGCTGAAACTGAAATCAATATTCATTCTCTAAATCAACCTATTTCATTTAAAGAATTCAAAATTTTTGATTTATCAGGAAAAATGATTTTTGAAACTACTGATGTAAACAAAGCTATCAATGTATCTAAATTGTCAACTGGTCAATATTTCTTTTTGGCAACAGATACTAACTCCAAGAACTATTCTCAAAAATTCTTGAAAAAATAGTTTTTGATGAAATATTTTCAAGAAAAGCATCTCAATTGAGATGCTTTTTCTTTTTATCGACAATAATTTACCAAAAGACGATTGAATTTTATTTTAGCTAATTTATATGTTAATTTTATGACAAACTTATTTTGATTATGAAATCTGCCCTAATCCTACTTCTACTCTTCTCCAACCTAACTATTGGGCAAAAAATATTTTCTACCAAGAAAGGCAATATTGCTTTTGAAGCATCGATACCAGGATTTGAGGAAGTCAAAGCAAAATCTGATGAAGCCACATGTAAACTAAATATCGAAAACGGAACTTTTGAGAGTTCTTTGCTAATTAAAAGCCTTCATTTTAAGCTGGAACTCATGGAAGAGCATTTCAATGAAAATTATCTCGAAAGTAATCGATATCCAAAATCAATTTTCAAAGGAAAAATCATGGATTTTGACAAAGAAAAAATTACAGAAGTAGAAAAAGAATTTACGATAAAAGGAACGCTTGAATTACACGGAAAAATTCAAAACATAAGTATTACAGGTACTTTAAAAAGAATAGGGAAAAGTATTTTTTTTAAGGCTGATTTCTATATAAATGCTGATGATTTTGATGTTAAGATACCAAATTTGATAAGTAGTAAAGTTTCAAACAAAGTATTGATTCACACAAACTATATTTTAAACTAATTTTTTTTTCCATAATATAATCATCCATAACATATCCGTTACCGATATTGATAACTATTTGGTTAGATACTTTATAATTCATTCTTTCATAGAACTTTATGGCTGGATTATTTTTATTTACGTTCAAAAAAACTGCCTCTTGACCTTTTTCTAAAGCACTATCCTCAACAAATTTAATCAATTGTTTTCCAATGTTTTTCCCTTGAATTTCGGGTAGTACATAAAGTTTGTGCAATTTTGTATTATTCAACTCAGCATTTATCTCGAATGAAGCAAAACCAACATAATTTTCTTCTTCCTTAGCTAGAATAAAAACATGTTTTTTTTCTGTTAGTTGAGCACTTAGAGAGTCCAAGCTATACATCAAATCGAGCATGTAATTTATTTGCTCTTGCGAAATGATGTTTTGATAGCAAATTGGCCAAGTTTCAAAAGCTATTTTTTGAACTATATCTAAATCTTCCGATTTACATTTTACTATTTCAATCATTTTTTTACAAATGCACTTTCATATTTATTAATCCAATCTTCGGTTGTCATTTTTGAAGCTAATTGACCGATTAATTCATAAGGAATGTCGTTCATTTTTTTAAATCTGATACAGCTTTTTCCCATATCGAGTTTGGATTTGGAATGTTTAGGAAATTCAGATACAAACCAATCTAACAAAACTGGTTCGGCATAAATCCCCATATGATAAAGAGCTATAAAATTCTTTTGAGAAGCTATATTTATAAATGGCAATGGAAGATTTGTGTTGCAATGATATCCTTTTGGATAGATTGAATGAGGTACAACATATCCTAACATTCCGTAACTTATAGTTTCTTCAAAACCTTTTGGAAGATTATCTGAGATTACTTTTCTTATTTTTTCAATGACCTCTTTTCTGTCTTCAGGTAAGTCTTTGATATACTCATCAACTGTGATAGCTTTTGATTGCATAATTTCATTATTTGTTCCAAATTTATGAATAATTTTATAGATTTACCTTTTAATTATAAGCCGATGAAACACAAATTACGCGAAGATAAAACTTGTCTAAACTGCAACTATGTAGTTGAAAATCGCTACTGCCCCAATTGTGGACAAGAAAACAGCGATACTCGCAAGACATTTTATGAATTATTTGTACACTTTTTTGAAGATTTAACTCATTATGAGAATTCATTTTGGAAAACAATTAGAAACCTAATATTAAAGCCAGCATCTTTAACAAAGGAATATCTTTCGGGTAAACGAATGTCATATTTGGCTCCAATAAGACTTTATATTTTTATAAGTTTTGTGACGTTCTTCATCTTTTCAATATTACCAGATAGCGAAGAAAATGAACATGATAATCCCAAACCAAAAGCTAAAAACGAGTATTATCAAAGCAAACCAGAAACTAAAAAAGACAGCATATATCCCGAAGAAGTAATCATTAATAATTTAGAAAAAAAAGGCGAAATCTCAAAAACGTTTTCTGATTCTATTCAAAAAGCAATTAAAGAATCTAAAGAAAACGCAGATAAAAATGATAGTGATGATTACATGAATTTTGGTTATTCATCTGTTGAAGAACTTGACTCTGTGCAGAATTCTAAAAAGCCAAATCAGAAAATGAGCGCTTTAAAATACTGGTTGCATAAAAAAGTACTTTTGGCAAAAAAAGGAAAAACTCAAGAAGAAGCTTTAGAAAGATTTAAAGAGACTTTTTTTCACAATATACCCAAAGCATTGTTTATCTATATGCCATTGTTTGCCTTTATTCTTTGGCTTTTTCAAAACAAAAGAAAATGGTATTATTTTGACCACGGGATTTTTACTTTGCACTATTTTTCATTCCTGTTGTTGGCTTCGTTGATTTTAGAATTATTCAATCTTGTTTTTGATAATTTTAACAACTTTATAATGAACGGCATTCAATATATTTTTAATACGGTTTTAATCATATATATTCTTTATTATTTCTTTCCTGCACATCACCGTTTTTATAACGAAAAAAGGATAGTAACTATTGTGAAAGGAGTGGTTATGTTTTTTATCAATATGTTGATATTGAGCTTAATACTAGTAGGCATTGCTTTTTATTCATTTATAAATATTCATTAGAATTATGAAGAAAATCTTGTTTTTAATAAGCCTTTTTGTTCTTGCAAGCTGTGGAACGAATAAAAAAATTGCAAGTGCAAAAGATAGCTCATTCTACTCTAACTTGATTACTGAAAATAGTTTAAAAACCAATTTAACTATTATTGCTTCCGATGAAATGCAAGGAAGAGATACCGGAAGTTCTGGTCAGAAAAAGGCAGGAGAATATATTGTCAATTTTTACAAAAACAACAATGTTTCATATCCGCCAATTGCTGAAAATTATTATCAAAAAATTCCAGCTTCATTTTTGAATGCAAAGTATAAAGAAAACCTACCCGATTCAGAAAACATTTGGGCGTTTATAGAAGGAACTGATAAAAAGAATGAAATAGTTGTGTTATCTGCTCACTATGATCATGTTGGCAAAAAGAATGGCGAAATATATAATGGCGCAGATGATGATGGCTCAGGAACGGTTGCTCTCATGGAAATTGCAAAAGCATTACAAAAAGCCAAAGCTGAAGGAAATGGACCAAGACGTTCTATACTTATTCTTCATGTAACTGGTGAAGAACATGGTCTTCATGGGTCAAGATTTTATTCTGAAAATCCGCTTTATCCATTAGCAAATACCGTTGCCGATGTTAATATTGACATGATTGGTAGAAGAGACGAATTTCATAAAGACAATAATTATGTTTATGTAATTGGTTCTGATTATTTATCAAGCGATTTATATAACATCTGTGAAGAGGTAAATAAGAAAAACGTAAATCTAGTTTTGGATTATAAATACAATGACAAAAAAGATCCAAATCGTTTTTATTACCGTTCCGATCATTACAATTTTGCAAAAAATGGCATTCCGTCAGTATTTTTATTCAACGGAACTCACGCCGATTATCATCAACCTACAGATGACGTAGAAAAAATTGAATTTGATGCTTTGTGCAAAAGAACCAAATATGCTTTTGGAATAGTATGGGAAATCGCCAATAGAGAAAACAAACTTGTAGTAGATAAAAAAGAATAAAAAAAGTCCCGAAAATTTCGGGACTTTTTTTGGGGTGAATGATGGGTCTCGAACCCACGACCTTCGGAACCACAATCCGACGCTCTAACCAACTGAGCTACAATCACCATTTGTTAAGCGAGTGCAAATATAGTGCAAAAGTTATTTCTTGCAAAAAATAATTTCACATTTTTTACTTTAAATCTCCTAAACTATTGACTGCTACATATCTTTCAACAGTAAATCCTTCGGCATATTCAACTCCTACCAATCTTCCCAAATCCTGTGAACGATAGTGTATGCTTTCCAAAAAGTTTTTGGTAGCAATTGGAGTTATAGGTTCATTCGTGTTTTCTGAATAAAATTGAGAAGAATAGGCCAAAATTGCAGCTGTTTTTTTCTCAATAAAATTTGAAATATCTACAACAAAATCTGGCTCAATATTTTTCCATTGTATATAATGATATACCACTTTTGGTCTCCAACATTCTTGCTCAATGCTTTCAAACGTTGTTTCAATCTTTCTTAAACCTGATAGAAAGCATGCATCAGAAACCAGTTTACTTCCTTTTCCATGATCTATGTGTCTATCATCTATTGCATTACAAAGAACTATTTCGGGTTTGTATTTCCTTATCCTTTTTATTATTTCGAGCTGATGTTGTTCATCATTTACAAAAAAACCATCTCGCATATTCAGGTTTTCTCGAACAGAAACACCTAAAATTTCAGCAGCATTTTTAGCTTCTTTATCTCTTATTGGCACACTACCACGAGTTCCTAATTCCCCACGAGTTAAATCAATAATGCCTACTTTTTTCCCTAAAGAAACTTCTTTGGCAATTGTACCACTACAGCCCAATTCTACATCATCAGGATGTGCACCGAAAGCAAGTATATCTAATTTCATTTTAAAATAATATTTTTTTTATTGTCATCGCTTTATTTGCCGTTTCTATGTATTCAGCATTAGGATTACTCTCTTTTGTTATCCCACAACCCACAAAAATATCTACTTTGCCTTTTTTTAATTTGGCACAACGAAGATTGACAAATAAATCTGTTTTTTGAGTTCTAAAAGTATCTAATTCTATATTTAATTCACCCAAAAAACCAGAATAATATTCTCGATTATATTCTTCATTTTTAATAATAAAATCTTTAGCAATTGCTTTTGGCAAACCGCATACAGCAGATGTTGGGTGTAATGAAAGAATAATGTTTTTCAAAGATTTTTTTGTTTTCAAATGTGCCAAAATATCTGTTTTAATATGATAAAGGTTTCCAGCTTTTTGTGTATAAGGAGTTGATATCGTTACATCTTTAACAAAATCCTCAATGTGATTTATTATAAAATCTGTTACCAATTGTTGCTCTTTAATTTCTTTGTTGGACCAAGTCACCTTTTCTTTACTAGCAGCAAGCTGTGTTCCTGCCAATGCTACTGTTGCCATTTTTGAACCATCAGTTTTTAGTAGCTGTTCTGGCGAAGCTCCAAACCATGAACCAATTTTTGGGTGATAAAAAAAATATTTAAACGCTGAAGGATATAATTGAAGCATTTTTTTAAAAATATCTTCAATAGCTAACTCACCAATTTCAATTTCTTCTTTTCTAGAAACTACAACTTTAAAAAAATCTTTATCGTCTAGTACTTCAGTAGCTTTATTTACTAACTCTTCAAAAAAATCTTTACCATAATTATAATCTGGCTTCAAAAAAGTGTTGTCTAAATAGTGCTTTTTCAAATGATTTTTCTCTACATAAATATCAGAATGTTCTAGAGGAATATAGGGAATTTCATCGGCATCGAATGGTGCAAAAGCAAAACCTTTTTCTTCAAAACTATCGAGGAAATAAAGATGGTCGTTTCGCTGAAACATTCCAATAGTTCTCTCAGCATTTGGTTTAGAAAAAAGCACAAAAGGCAATCCTTGCTCTAAATGTGTTTTTACTTTTATAAATAAATCTGTCATTTTATCTTCTTGGCAAAATCATATTGGTCAATTTACACAACGATATTAATGAACCTTTTTCATCAGTAATTTTTATTTCCCAAAGATGAATACTTCTTCCTTGATGAACAATTCTTGCTGTTCCATAGATGGTTCCTTCTCTTTTGCTTTTCAAATGATTAGCAGAAATCTCAATACCTCTAACTTCTTGCTTTTCAGGATTTATAAACATTATTGATGCTGCACTACCCACGCTTTCTGCTAAAGCAGCCGATGCTCCACCATGCAGCAAACCCATAGGTTGATGTACTCTACTGTTTACTGGCATTTTTGCTGTTAAAAAATCTTCTCCAGCATCAATATATTCAATTTCTAATGTGTCCATTAGCGTATTTCTGCACCAATTATTGCAGTGTTCTAAAACTTTTTCTTTATCGAATTGCATAAATTTAATTATTTCACCAACAAAGAAACAAAAACAAGTAATATTTTTTTTAAATTTACTTGTTAATATTACAATGTCTTGAAAAAAATTATATTTATTACTACTCTAATTTGCAATTTGAATTTAATTGCTCAAAATCTGCAAATAGCTTGGGAAAAAACCATTGGAGGAAGTCTAGCAGATACTCCAAGTAAAATAATTAAAACGATTGATGGTGGATATTTGGTTTGTGGAACTTCAAATTCAAATATGTCAGGCAATAAATCTCAAAATTGCTATGGCTTCGTTGATTATTGGATTGTAAAACTAGACATGAACGGTAACATTTTGTGGGAGAAGACTATTGGTGGAAGCGCTAGTGATAATTTAACTTCTGCAATTGAAACTAGTTCAGGCGATATTATTTTAGCTGGTTCTTCAAATTCTGATATTTCATATGATAAAACAGAAAATTCAAGAGGAGCATTAGATTTTTGGGTGGTAAAGATTAATTCATTGGGTACAATAATTTGGGACAAAACTTATGGTGGTAGTGGTTATGAAAGATTAATGACAATTGATAAATTAAACGACAATGAATTAATTATTGGTGGATATTCGAATTCTGATGTTTCGGGAGATAAAAATGAAAACTCGAGAGGTAATTATGATTATTGGATGCTAAAAATTGATGGAAACGGCTCTATCATTTGGCAGAAAACAATTGGCGGTTCTAATGTAGATATTTTAAGGTCATTGAAGTATGATTTAGATGGAAATATCCTTTTGGCTGGGGAATCAAACTCTACTATATCTGGTGATAGAACGATTAGCCAACCTTTATCTGGTGATATTTGGCTTTTAAAATTATCGAATTCAGGGTCGATTATTTGGCAAAAAAGTTTTTTAGCAGAAAATATATCAAACATATTAGTCAATTCTTCTAATGAGTATGTTTTATTAGTAACTAGACCTTGGTCAACTTTACCCTTAAAAACCTCGCAACTTTCGTATACAATTTTTTCAATAATTTTTAAAATTGATAATAATGGGAATATGATATGGAATTATACCAACTATGGTGCAAATCCTGACAATATAACTTCTGATTTAATCGAAGTTGAAGATGGATATGTTTATACAAGCAATTATCAATACTCAATCCCGATAAAAGCAGTAGTTTCAAAAATAAGTCTTTCAGGAAGTTTAGTTTGGAATCATTTTTTTGAGACTGATTCTAATGAACAAATACCTTCGATTTGTAAAAGTAATAATGGTTTAGTTTGTGTGGTAAACTCTGCTGCAAATAGTTTTGGAGATAAAACAGAAAATTCGTTCGGGCAAAATGATTATTGGGTAGTTGGGTTTCAACCTGAAGCATTAAATTTAAATAGTAATTCAAAAAATGATTTTATAGTTTATCCGAACCCAGTTGATAGATATGTTACTATAAAAAACCCTACGGAAATAAATTTTAATTTATTAATTTATAATAGCTTAGGTCAAATCGTTTTTCAAAAAGAAAAAATTAGCAGTTTAGAATATCAAACAGATTTGGACCTTCCAAGTGGTAGTTATTTTCTAAAAATTGAAGACCAAAAAAATAATTTCAAAATATTTAAGATTAATAAATTGTAATTTGTAATAAAAATATAATTTTTACGTTATTTTAGATGTTTATTTATAATAATATATGCGCTATTTAATTGTTTTACTCATTTCAATATCTGTTTTATCACTCACTTCTTGTAGAAAAGATTTTGATTTTGAACCAAGTAACGGAGAGTTGAAATTTTCCAAAGACACTGTTTATCTTGATACTGTTTTTACAAATATAGGTTCAAGCACCTATACTCTAAAGGTTTACAACAAGAGTAATAAAGACATTAAAATTCCAACGATTCGATTAGGCAAAGGCTTGGAATCGAAATATAGAATTACTGTAGATGGAATGACAGGAGAAAACAATCGTATTTTTCATGATGTAGAGCTTTTGGCAAAAGATAGTATGTATGTCTTTATTGAAGTAACTGCTGATGTTGCTGATGCTAATCCAACAGATTTTCTTTATACTGATCAAATTCTTTTTGACGATGGAAATAACCAGCAAAAAGTAGAATTAGTTACACTTATTCAAGATGCATATTTTCTATATCCAAAAAGATTTGATAACGGAACAACAGAAACATTACTCATAGGCGATGATGAAGTATATGGGTTTTATCTTGATGAAAACGACCCAGTGAATGGAAATGAATATATATGGGGAAATGATAAACCCTATGTAGTTTATGGTTATGCAGCTGTTCCCAATGGAAAAACACTAAATGTAATGCCTGGAGCAAGGATACATTTCCATGATAGTAGTGGCTTAATCATTGATAATGGAGGAAGTCTAAAAGTTAACGGACAAACATCAACCACATTAGCTCTTGAAAACGAAGTAATTTTTGAAGGCGATAGATTAGAACCTGGATTTTCGGATGTTCCAGGACAATGGGGAACTATTTGGTTAACAGATGGTAGCACAGGAAATGAAATTAAAAACCTAACAATAAAAAATGCTACCATTGGATTATTGATAGATCATAACGACGGGAATTATATGACCATCAAAAACACCCAGATTTATAACAGTTCCAATATTGGGATTTATGCCAAGACAGCAAAAATAAAAGGTGAAAACATCGCTATAAACTATGGCGGAGTTGCCGCTTTAGCATGTACTCTTGGTGG